>Ga0302242_1002238_pt1 | contig 12437 bp, 9 predicted proteins | sample AAG_UR_Lys_MG_FD_193510 | JGI IMG/M metagenome (GOLD analysis project Ga0302242, IMG submission 193510) | Enriched activated sludge microbial communities from anaerobic digester in WTTP, New Holstein, Wisconsin, United States - AAG_UR_Lys | ecosystem: Engineered > Bioreactor > Anaerobic >... | reverse complement strand
AAGTGTGACTACTGCTGTGGCCTTATCAGGTCTCTCTACACGACGCTTTGTTTTTGAAGGTTTTTTACCCAGAGAAGGAAAAGGGAGACGGAGAAGACTCAGGCTATTGAAAGATGAGTCCAGGACTATAGTTTTATATCTTTCTCCCCATCGTGTCTGTAAGGAATTAAAAGATATTCTTTCTATCTGGGGAGATAGACAGGTATTCTGGGGAAGAGAACTTACAAAGAAGTTTGAAGAGTGCTGGAGAGGTAACCTGAGTAATCTCCTGTCACATCTGGAAAATCGTAAAATTAAAGGTGAAATAACTTTTGTAATAGAAGGTTTCTTTTCAGAAGAATCTGTCATAGACAAATAAGTAAAGAAAGGACGATTTTATTATGATCAAAAAAGATATAAGCTTACTGTTAAAAAAATTATCTATAAATTTTTCAGAAATTGATAAATTATTTATTGCCGGCGGTACAGGTAATTCTTTAAATATAGATAATGCTATAGAAATTGGATTATTTCCTTCTCTGAATAAAGAAAAGATATCTCTTGTCGGTAATTCCTCTCTCTCAGGTGCTATTAAATATTCATATATACTTGACAAAAATTAAAGGGATAGGCATAATTAGTGAGATGGGAAAAATAAAAGAGGTGTATAATAGAAAATGTTTGGAGAAAATCTGGATATTATTGCACTGGCAGAAAAAGAAATTAAAGAAAATGAAAATTTTCTTAATAGTATAAAAGATACCGATTTAAGAAAAAGCATTGCTGGAAAGTTAGCAGATGAACGATTAGAAATGGCAGGAAAATCTCTTTCAGAAAACTGGAAAAAACTTTTCAGAACAATACTTATTAAGGTAATAGAGTTTATTTTATACAGTTATCTGGAGCAAGGGCAAAAAATCTCTCTGGCAGAGGGGTTTTTACTTTTTCATAAATCTCCTGTATGGATGGAAAAAGCCAGAAATTTCTTATATCAATCTGAATTATTAAATTCCAGAGCTCCTGTAATTGCCGAAGCTTTATATGCTCATGAACTTGGTAAATATAACCTTTCTGTACCTGTCCTCAGTATACAACTATGGGGAATTATGAAAGAGGTTTTTTCAAAACCGAAAGTAATGAAAATGGAAAGTAATCTTTTTCCTGACAGGGGAACACACATGAAAATTACAGGTTTATGTATAAATATACCAATCAAGAGTAAAATAAAGTATATAGATGATACATTTTCGGAAATATTAAAAAGTATAGAAGAATTTAACTGTAAAAAACGAGCTGGAATTCTTTCCGGAGAAGATACAAAATATGGAACCCTTGAAAATTCAAGTGAATTGGTCATGTTCCTACATGTTGTGCTACTGGGACTTGGAATGGAATAAGGACACAGAGCGATGGCCCCCTGAATGAAAAATCAATATTTTACATATTAGCTAAAGGAATGTATAATATATATAGAGAAAGATATATATAACTCTAGTAAGCCTTTTTCTGAGGCTATGGAAAGCAAAAAAATACAAGGTACAAATCTTATGGCAATTATTTGTTCTAACTGCGGTGGTTCAAATTATGATGAGAATGATGTATGTCTGGATTGCGGTTTTTTTGTAAACGGTTTGCCTGCGGGAACATTGCTTGATAACAGGTATGAGATCAAAAACGCTTTAAAAGCCGGAGGAATGGGGGCTGTGTATCTGGCTTTTGATAACAGATTACAGCAAAATTGTGCTGTAAAAGAAATGTTTAATATTACAGTAGCAAATGAGCAGCAGGACTACATAGTCAAGCGATTTATGGAAGAAGCCAAACTTCTGGCAGGGTTAAATCATCCATCTATACCAAGGGTTATCGATTATTTTCCGGGTAATGAGAAATATTATCTGGTTATGGATTATATAAAAGGCCGGGATCTATATACATATATTTTTGAAGAAGGTGGGCATGGTTTAAGAGAAGAACTGGTTCTGGACTGGGCTATTCAGGTATGTGATGTACTGGATTATTTACATTCTCAACCAAGGCCAATACTACACAGAGATCTAAAACCCTCTAATCTTATCCATAGAGATGACGACGGACGCATAATATTGATAGATTTTGGACTTGCCAGAGCGATTAATCCCCAGAGTCAGACACAGAAAACAGTAGTTGGCACCCTTGGATATGCACCTATGGAACAATACCAGGGACATCCGGAACCCAGAAGTGATGTTTATTCTCTGGGAGCTACCATGCATTTTCTTCTATCTGCTCAGGAAAGTATGCCCTTTAAATTTCCTCCCATAAAAGAACTCAGAAGTGATGTTTCTATATGGATGGAAAGAGTAATTCAGAAAGCTCTCAGTCTTAAACCAGAAAATAGATTTACCTCGGCTGAGGAAATGTACCGTGTTCTCATAGGTGAAATATCTATGGATGAACTGGTTTTCAACCCCGATGATGTAGCAGGACTGGATATAGTAGCAGTGCATAAGGATAAACCATCCCGTGGATTAAAACCCTCAATCACATCTCACCGTCCGGTAGAAGAACCTATTATAGAACTAAAAGCAAGCGATATACTCAATATGGCGAAAGTAAGTAAAGAAAAAAGATTTGTTGAACCTCTGACTGATATACTCATTACAGATCCACTGGAAAGTAATAGAAGAAAAGCAGCAAGTTTTTTATGTAATTTTGGCGACGAAAGAGCTGTAGAACCACTTATAAAAGCACTAAAAGATAAAGACAGTCAGGTACGATCTCATGCAGCATGGTCACTGGGTAAATTAGGAGACACAAAATCTACTGAAGCATTATTGGAACTCTATGAAAATGATGAAGATGGTGCAGTAAAAAGGTCTGCAAGAGAAGCATTAAAAGAGCTTGGTGGCAAACGACAGACAGGTGATACAGTAATGTTTTTAGTAGATCTTATGGATGAAAATTTTTGTGAATATAAGTGTCTTCTTCCAGATAATTCAGAATTGTATCTACCTTCCTTAAAAGAACTTCTAATAGAATTTATAAAAGACAATGATCGGCTTAATGTTCGTTTTCACTTAGGTATAGTATATTATGCCAGAAATCTTAAAGAAGATGCATTAAAACATTTTGAAAGAGCTGAAAAATTAGATGAACAATTATTAAAAAAGCAAAAACATTCTAAAAAAAGACATCCGGAAATTCTATGCTTTATAGGAAAGGTTTTGCTGGACAAAAGAAAAATTGATAAAGCTATAGAATATCAAGAAAAAGCTTTAAAATTTAATCCCTCCTATACAGAAGCCCAGGGCGGTTTAATAGAAGCATATTATGAGCGTGTCAGGGAAGATAATAAACGAGGTCTCACAGAAGATGATATTAAATATTATGATAAGATAATTACAAGTTTTCCAGACCACGGGGAAACTGATTTTTTCCGTGGCTTACTATGTATGAAACAAAAAAATATCAAAGAAGCCTGTAAATATTTCAGAAAATACCTGGAGGAACATCCTGAAGGGACAAATGTAATTGAATGTGAAGAGTATTTAAAAATCCTTCAAAAGAATTTTCTTTTAAAAATTGTTTCAAAGATAAAAGAAGCTTTTAAGAAAAAAGATAATCCTAAAGACAGGAAAAAACATGGTAGACTTTAGGAAACTAATTTATTTCTATTACTTTTCAAAGAAGGATTTATATGTCATATAGATGTTCAAAATGCTTTGCAGAAAACAAAATTGGTGCTAAATTCTGTAGTGAATGTGGTATGTCTTTCCATGAAGAAGTCTCTAAAGAATTAAAACCATTTGTTTATAGTGAAGACGTTCCTAAAGAATTCAAACCACTTGCACCTGATTTTATTCTGGCTGATAACTATAAAATCATTAAAAAAATTAAAAGTGGAGGAATGGGATCAGTATATAAAACAAAATCATTAAAAAATAATGAAATCTATGCTGTAAAAGAATTAATAAACTTTTCTATGGATGAACAAAAACAACAGGAGGCTATTAAAAGATTTAAAAGGGAAGCCAATATATTATCAGAGTTACGCCATTCTAACTTACCTTCTGTAATTGATTATTTTTCTATAGGAGGAAGATATTATCTGGTTATGGATTTTATAGAAGGGAAAGATTTGAGTACAATACTTAATGACAGAGGGGCAGGTGGTCTTCCTGAAGTGGAAGTAGTAGAATGGAGCAAACAGATATGTGATGTCTTATCATATCTTCACAGCAGGAATCCACAGATAATATACAGAGATATAAAACCATCTAATATAATGATAAGAGACAGCGATAATAAAGCCGTCCTTATTGATTTCGGTATTGCAAGGACCTTACAGACATCTGAAGAGATATCTGTTACTAAAACTGCTATTGGAACAGTTGGTTATATGTCACCGGAACAGTACAGGGGCAAACCTGAGGTCAGAAGTGATCTATATTCTCTCGGAGCAACTATGTATCATCTGCTTACAGGAAATATTCCTGTTCCATTTACTATTCCCGCATTAAACAAGGAAAGACCTGATCTTTCTCCTGAGATATGTTCAATCATAATGACCAGTATAAGGTTGAAGTCTGATGAACGATTTAAATCTGCTATGGAAATGAAACAGGCCCTTATGGGAACGCTAAAATTAGATCTACCAGGAGTAAGAAGGCTCAAGTCAGTAACTCCTGTTCGACATAATGAAGATCTCTATGCAGGCCTTGATGCAAAAAAAATTATTTCTATGGCAAAAGGTGCAAAAGACACAAAAATAGTTGAACCTCTGATTAATATTCTACTTGCCGATATTTCGGAGGAAAATCGAAGGGCCGCTGCAAGTGCTTTAGGAGACCTGAAGGATGAAAGAGCTATAGATCCTCTTATAATGGCCCTTACCCAGGAAGATGAATATGTACTTATAAATTCAATATGGTCTCTGGGAAAACTTGGTGATACAAGAGTTGTAGAACCTCTGTTCCAGCTTTATGAATGTGATTCGAGGAAACCTGTTAAAAATGCAGCAGAAAAAGCTCTTTTAGATATGGCCAGCAGGCATCAGGTGAGAGAAATAGTCCAATTTCTCATAGACCTTATAGCACAGAATTCCACGGGATATAAAGAAATTCTCCCGGATGATTCAGACCTGTATTTTGGCTCAATAAAGAACTTCTAATAGAATTCATGAAAGATCCTGATCGTCTTAAGGTACGTTTTCATCTTGGCATGATATATTACTATGAAGGTGCCCTGAATGATGCTATACTGCATCTTGAAAAAGCTCATAAATTAGAGAAAAATCAAACTATGGTTTTATATTTTACAGGTAAAATATATCATGAAAAAAAAGATATAAATAAAGCTGTAGAATCGTATGAAAATGCCTTAAAATTAGATCCTTCTTATATGGATGCGCAGGATGCTCTCTTCAACCTTTATTATGAATGTGCTAAAGAGTATGCCCAGAAGGAAGAATTAAATGAAGAAATGAACACTTATAAAAAGATAATATCAACCTTCCCAAACCACCCGGAAATAGCTTTCATTACTGGACTTATGGCTATGAAGCAAAATAACACCAAGGATGCTATAAAATATTTTACCAGATATAGATGCTTCTCAATTATTGGAAGTTCTACCCCATACCTTCTATTCAAAAGTCTTCTTAAAAATTAAAGATCTATTTAATAAAAAAGTATTATAATATTACATTTTATCCAGATAATAGAGAAATCTTTTCTTATCATTACAGTAACGAAAAGCATCTTTAGGGTCAATTATGTTTGCTTCCATAAGATTCTTCAGATTAAAATCAAGTGTTTGCATACCATCTTTTGCACCGGTTTCTATAGTAGAGTACATAAGTTGTGACTTATCCTCTCTTATAAGAGTACTTATAGCTGTAGTGCCCATCATTATTTCTGTAGCAAGAACTCTTCCTGTTCTATCTATCTTCGGTACAAGAGTCTGTGATATTATACCCTGCATACAATCTGCAAGTAAGAAGCGTATATTTAACCTGTGATCTTCAGGGAAGAAATTTACAAATCTCCCTATTGTTTCTACTGCACTTCTCGTATGAAGAGTTGAAATAACCAGAGGGCCTGTTTCTGCTGCCTGTATGGTCATTGAAGCAGTTGCAAAATCTCTTATTTCTCCGATTACTATCACATCAGGATCTTCTCGAAGAGAACTTTTTATGGCCTGTTCAAATGAATTTGCATGTTCACCTACCTGCCGTTGACTTATATGTGATCTCTTAGGTTCAAATACAAATTCTATAGGATCTTCAATCATTATTATATTATAAGGAAATTCTTTATTTATGTATTCCAGCATAGCAGAAATAGTTGTTGTTTTACCATGACCTGCCTTTCCGGTAACAAGAACCAGACCACTATGCCTTGTTCTTATCATTTCTTCCACAGATGGAGGAAGACCGAGTTCTTCCATAGTAGGAATTCTACTTGGTATTACTCTGAAAACAAGAGCATCGCCGGCACTGCATCTGAATACATTCACTCTGAATCTCCCTGCTCCCGGAATATCAACACTAAAATCGATATCATCAAGGTTTTCTGAGAAAAACCTGGCTTTCAAAAAATCATCAGTAATATTAAATATTAATTGACGTACTTCATCTTTGGTTGTTATACCGTATTCTTCTGCTCTGTATAATTTTCCATGCAGTCTGTACATAGGAAAACTACCGGTATAAAGATGAATATCAGATGCTTTTAGTTCTGTAGCATAATTAAAAAACTCGATTATTTTGATAGACTCAATCATTAATCTTCCTCCTCTTTAACTAAAGGAATCCCTATATGTTGGAAAGCTTTTAAAGAAAAACTCTTTAATTCAGGATCCTCATCTTCCAGTGTTTTTATTAACACAGGAGCATATTTCTTTTCACCTATATTAATCAATGATGACAAAGCTGCTTTCCTGTTGGCAGAAGAGCTATTTTTATCATTTAGTATCTCCATTAAAGCATTTGAACAGGCAGTAGATTTTATATTTCCAAAGGCTATTATAATTTCCCCCTTAATAGAGTCTTCTTTAGTTTTTAACATTATATCTAAAAGATCCTTTACTACTTTTTCTGATTTAAGCTTATTTAAAACTTTTATCAAATTTTTATGCAATTCTACATCTTTTTCATCTTTTTTTAGCTCATCTATAAATGGTTTAATTATTATTTCACCCATTTTAGGAAAACTATCAATGAGAAGTTTTTTAAGATTCTCATCTGTATTACTTTTGAGTATCTTAAGCATAGATAAAATAGAAGCTTTCTTATTTATACTTATTAATGCTTCAATACAGGTATTTTTCAAATTTTCATCTGAATTTTTATCAAAAAGAATTTCTTCTATCTGTGGAATAGACTTCTCTTCACGTATCTTTCCAAGGGCTATAATACCTGGCAATCTGAGCTGCTCTTTACTTAAAGCCCCTATTATAGCATCTGTAGCAGAATAATCACCTATATCGCCACAGGCTTCTATTATAAGGGCTTTTAAAGGAGTAGAACTATCTTCTTCATAGAATATTTTTAACAATGGTTCTATACCTTCAGGATTACCCAGTTTCCCTATTGCCCCTATTACTTCACGTTGAATCTTCTTATTTTCAAGGGATTTAATCAATTCATTTATTACACTTTTATCTCTAATTTTTCCAAGAGCTTCTGCTGCTGCTCCCTGAAGTTGGGGAAGATAATTTTCATCTTTAAGTATTTTTATAAGATGTGGTACTGCCTTTACATCAGCAATTTTTCCCAGGGCAATTGTAGCATTATAACCTCTCTGCCATCCACTGAGTTCTTTTGCATCAGAGAGGACACTTATTAATGCTTCTATAGCTTTTTTAGACCCTATATCACCGAGAGCCCGGGCAGCCAATTCCCGAAGTTTTCCTTTCCCTGCAAGCATAATTTTAGTCAATATATCTACAGCTTTTTCGGCCTTTATTTCACCAAGAACCTTTACTGATGTTTCCTTTAGCTCTTCTGTAGATTTAGGGTCTTCCAGAATTCTTATAAGTGATGGAGCTACAACTTTACCCATTTTTTTCAATATATCACCTGTGAGAACCCTCACCCTTTTATCTTTGTCAAGAAGAGCTTTGTTTATTAAAAAAGGAGCTGCTCTTTCATCACCTATTTTATATAATGACTGAGCAGCATTTATCCTTACTTCTGGTTCCAGATCAGATAAACACGCTATTAAACTATCTACTCCTCTTTTATCTCCAATATCTCCAAGGATTACAGCCAATTTACCCTTAATTTTCCTCTTTCTGCCTTTTAACTCTTTTATAATATCAGGTACTGCTATAGAACCAAGCCTTTTAAGAGCTTCTATGGCATTATTTACTACTTCTCCCCTTGGATCTTCCATAGCTCTTATTAAAGCACTTACAGATGAATTTCCGAGTTCCACACACTTATCTATATAACCCTTGGAAATAAAATAATAAGTTTTATCTGAGGCATGAAATAAAGATATATCCATTTTATCAAGAATATCCATTACTATTTTTCGAAGATTCTCATCAATAGTTGAGAGAGTATTAACAAGCTCAGAAATTGCTCCTATACCTATCCTCAAAAGAGTAGTTTCTGCTTTTTCTCTCAAAGCTAGATCACCTTTATTTAAGGCTTTTATAAGATATGGAACTGCTGGTGAGCCTATTTTAGCACATTCAGCAAAATTACCTTTAGCCAGCTGATAGATAGCAAGATTACTTTTAGTTAAAACGCCAAGTTCCTTATCATCAATGGCATCAGCTATTTTTTTCTTTTTCTCCGGCTCCAGTTCATCTTCTTCCAATAATTTTATCATGGGCTTTATTGCCATCATACCCATATTACTAAAAGCTTTTCTGACACTTTCCTCTACTTCTCCATTACTATCTTCCATAAGAACTCTCATAAGTGGTTCAATAGCTTTTTTATCTTTAATTTTACCCAGGCAAGTAGCAGCATTTTTTCGAATTTTATAATCCTTGTTCCTTAAAGCAGAAATTAAATACGTAGATGTGTCTGCACCTATTTCAACAAGCTGATCTATAGCTTTATCAGGTGAATTGCTTCCAAGTTTCGGAATAAGGCCTTTTATTTTTCTTTCCAGTAAAAGCTTCTGAATTTCATCTGCCACAAACTTAACCTCCCAGTTTTCTTCTAAACTTTCCAGATTGCTTGCCTGTAACATCTACACCAAGATTAGTAAGAGATTTTACTACTTCCTTCTTTACTTTTTCATCCTTGATTTCTTCCAGGCTGGCATAAAGGATAGCCTGTATTTCTTCTCCTCCTATCTTCTCAAGGGATCTCACAGCAGCAAGCCTGCAGTCCATAGTGCCATCTATCTCCCCTACCATTATCAGATAGAGTGCTTCAGCTGATTCTGGAGAAGCTATTATGCCAAGTGAGTCTATACAGCTTAAAGAACAATTTCTATCCTGTATATTGTCTATTAAAGTATCTACGGCCCTTTCGTCTCCTATTTTACCAAGAGCCCGGGCAATAATATTTTTTACCTTACCCATCAAATACTGTCCCTCTTTCATTAACTCTATCAAAGGCACTACTGCTCTATCATCTCCTATTTCGCCCAGGGCAACTATAGCGTTTTCTACCACCTGTCTGCCTCCAGATTTGTCCCTTAATATATGAAGCAAAGGTTCTACAGCATCTCTACATTTTATTTTCCCCAGAGCTGCAGCTATACTGGCTTTAATTGATGCTTTCTCTCTGGGAAGAAGTTCTAAGAGTGTTACTGCTGACTGTTCATCACCGATTTCACCAAGAATGCCTACAAGAGCATCTTTTGTTTTTTCATCTTTACTTTCATTTAGCTCTTTTAAAATAAAACTTGATGCTACGGGTCCTAAATCAGTAAGAGCACGTATAGCAGCATTTCTTATATTATTATTATCATCTTTAAGGTAGCTAATAAGCACACCTGTACATTTTACATCTCCAATTTTACCAAGAGCTTTTATTAACTCTTCTATTGTCTCAATATCCTGATCCTCAGCATTTTGTAAAATATCTATCATCAAATTTACAGATGGTTTGCCTATTTCTATACATTTTTTATAATTTTTCTTTGCCAGTTGATATCTTGCTTCAGTATATTTATCCTCCGGTACCCAGCATAATTCATCAAGAGCTTTTACAACTGCCTTTCTTACCCAGGCATTTCCATCTTCTAACATATCAATCAGTGGAGGGACAGCTTTTCTATCACCTATAAGTCTAAGAGCTTCTACTGTTCTTTCTCTTACATATTTATCCTGATCCTTGAGCAAACCTATCAATTGAGGAAGAGCCCGGGAATCACCTAATTTCCCGAGTGCTATGACTATGGAACGCTTTCTATCTGAATCTTCCTTATATTCCTCAAGTGCCTGTAGAAGTGGTTCTACTGCAGGGCTCCCAATGTCAATACATTCATGATATTCGTCCTTTGCTATAAAATAATAAATTTTTTCTCCTTTAGATATATCACTGAGATCCATATTATTTAGTACCTTCAGAGCTTCATTATAAAACCCTCTATTACCCTCCTTCATGGCTGCCAGAAGATGATGAGCAACGAGTTCTTTCCCAAGAGCCACTAAAGATTCAACAGCTTTATCCCTTACCAGAGCATCACTGCCTTTTAATGCTTTTATTAACAGTTTTACGGCTCTCTCATCATATGTCTTACCTAAAACAACCATTAAATTTTTCTTTCCTGTGCCGCGCAGTTTATCATAACTTTCTACAAGTTCATCCATAATCTGGTCTTTTATTTCCAGTAACCCCAGAGCAGATTTTTTCTGCACCTCAAGGCTACTACTTTCCAATCCCTTAATTAATTGTTTAAATTTTTTATCTAATAACCAGTCCTTTATGCCCATAAGTCTCTTTTCCCCCTTAAATTATTATTAGCTTTCAGCTTTCTTCCCTGGCTGACTGCTTATATCTTTAGAAAAATGAAAACTCCTATACCCTTAGATTAAATAAAATATAAAGTTATTCTTATTCAGACAATTCTATATACCATTTTTAAATTCCTGTTTTATAAAAGGAAAAAATAAAGGAAAAAAATATATTTTGAAGAAGATTAATTTAAAATTATTCTCGGAGAAAGAGGTTTAATTTTATGAATCAGAATAATAAGGAAAATACAGTAGAAATTCCTCATGGAGAGGTAACTGAAGTCACTATATTTTATACAAATGACATACATGGGGAACTGGAGAAATTTGGCACTATTGCCACTATATTAAGGAAAAAACAAAAAGATGGGGAAAAATTTCTTTTATTTGATGCAGGAGATTTTGCATCAGGAACTTTTGTATCTGATACGCATAAGGGAAAACCAATGATAGAATTATTCAACATAACACCTTATGATGCTTTATGTCTGGGAGAAGGTGAACTACATTATGATCTTGAAGGCTTAAATAATATACTTAAGGAATTAAAAATTCCTGTAGTATGTGCAAATTTATACTTAAAAAAGGAAGACCGCTTATTTCCGGGGATAAAATCTTTTTTAATTAAAGACTTCCAGAATATACGCTTTGCCATAACAGGACTTTTAAATAATAAAGCTATTATTCTGGCAAGAGAACAGGCCAATAAGTCTTTACCCGGCCTGGATGAACTTGACATTAAATCGCCCGGGGAAATATTGCAAGAAATTATATCAGAAGCGAAAGAAGAAGGAGCTCAAAAATTTATTCTTCTGTCACATCTGGGTATAGATCAGGATGCAACACTGGCAGAAAAATTTAATGAAATAGATGTGATCGTAAGTGGACACAGTCATAGCTATCTGGCTCAACCGGTACGTGTTAAAAATACATTTATAATTTCTTCCGGAAGTGGAGGAAACTATCTGGGTTCTTTAACATTAAATATAGCAGATATTATATCTCTAAAAATAAGTAAGTAAGGGAGAAATAGTTAAGTGTTTAAAAAAAATATCCTTTTTCTATACAGGCCTGAAAAGGATATTAAACTTCCTTATAAAATCACCTATAGCAATATTGGAGAAAAAGAGGGAAAAGTTATTTTAAATTCAAAACTTGACATACAGGCTTCTTACAATATTTTTGATATAAACGAAAAGGGCCATGCACATATTCGCTTTACCCTGGATAATATTTCTTTTATAAGTAACAATGTCAGTAAAGAAGTTCCCTATAAAGGAGAAAGTAATATGCTCACAATGAATCAACAGGGACAGGTAATAGAGAGAAAGGGGGAAATACCATATGGTATATTAGAACATTTCAATTTCTCCTTTCCAGCAAAAAGTATTGCTCTGGATTCATTTTGGGAAAGTACCTGTTACAGTGTTTTTTCAAACATAAAAAATCCTGTTGAAATAACAGGTATATTCAGATTTGATAGATTTGAAGGATTTAAGGGATATAATTGTACCCATCTATCATTTGTTTTTCAACCAAAGTCTATTAACTTA
>Ga0302242_1002234_pt1 | contig 12456 bp, 5 predicted proteins | sample AAG_UR_Lys_MG_FD_193510 | JGI IMG/M metagenome (GOLD analysis project Ga0302242, IMG submission 193510) | Enriched activated sludge microbial communities from anaerobic digester in WTTP, New Holstein, Wisconsin, United States - AAG_UR_Lys | ecosystem: Engineered > Bioreactor > Anaerobic >... | reverse complement strand
GAAACTGTCGAAGACTGGCGGGATCCGCTGACGCCGGAGCAGCGGCGGATGGCCATGCTGGCCCGAGACGATCTGGCCCAGAGGCTGTCCGTGCCAGTCGAGGAGATTCGCGTGGTGTCCGGCGAGGCGGTAGCTTGGCCCGATTCGTGCTTGGGCGTCTCCTCGCCGGATCTGGCCTGTCTGATGGTCATCACGCCCGGATTCCGCATCTGGTTGTGGCACGCGGCGACGACCTACGCCTATCATACCGACACCCGCGATACGGTCATCCTGTCGGAGACCGTCGAAGACTGGCGGGATCCGCTGGACCCGCTGCCGTCGGAGCCCGTGGTCCGCGTCCGTTTGGAAGTGATGGATGCGAGTGGGCAGGTCGTCACCACGGTCCGGGCAGGCGAGACGTTTACGCTGAACATGTACGTCGATGATCTCCGCCCGGAAGGTGCTGGCGTGTTCGCGGTGTACGCCGATGTCTTCTATCCGGGCCGGCTCGTCAGCATCTCCGACGAAGGGATTACGTTCAGCAGTCCATACGCCAATGGCCGGTCGGGTGAGGCCGAGGCGACCGGATTGATTGATGAGTTGGGCGCGTTCGCCGACATAGATCGGACTGGAGACGCTGAACGATTGCTTTCCAGCATCTCGTTTGTCGCCCGCAGGGCGGGCACGGCCTCCTTTGTCTTGACTCCCGCTGGCGAAGTGGGGCATGAGGTCCTCATCTATGGTTCAAACCTGGTGGTTCCCGCCGGCTTGGTCCAGTGGGAAGGGGTGCAGGTCCAGGTGGTCGGCGGCTGGCACAACACCGAACTGCCGACCGACGTGAATGACGACGGCCGCACCACGCCACAGGACGCGCTGCACTGTATCAACGCCATCAACGTTCACGGCCGGCAGTCTCTGGATCGCGCCCAGTTGCAGGCGGCCATCGCCGCGGCGGACCGGTTCTTCTTCGATGTGGACGGCGACAATTACTTGACACCCAGCGACGTCGTGGCCATTGTCAACCACGTGAATGCCGGCGCCGGGACCGCTGCAGCCCCTCCCGGCGTTGCCGGCTTGCCCGCCCGGCCACTGGCCTCATGGGTCGACTGGCAGACGTTGTACGATTTGCTGCACGAGGAACGGTGGCAGGAGCCGTTGCAGACTTTGCAGCTGACGCCCGAGCGGACATTGGGTTTGGTTCACCAACTCCTGGTCACCGTGGATGTCGATCGCCTGGATGACCTGCTGCGGAATTCGACGCCCGTGGATCCAACGACGTGGAGGGCGGCGATGACGCCGGTGTTGGACGCGATCCGGGACCACGTCTCGGTCGACCAACTGCTGGATCTGGCGGACCAACTGCAGGCGAACTTCGACGATCTCGACCTGCAAACCGTCATACCCGGCCTTGCGCCGCAAATCAACTTGACTTCCGCCGGCGAGGTGTTTCGCGACCAATTCTTCACCAAGCTTTCCGATCCCCTGTTCCTGCTGGATCTGCTGGACGGTTGACGAGAGTTCCCACCATGTCCTGACGGCTCTGATGTTCAAGTTCCTGCACGCCGCCGATATCCACTTGGACAGCCCGCTCCGGGGACTGGACCGCTATGACGGCGCGCCAGTGGAGGAGATTCGCGGGGCGACGCGGCGGGCGCTGGAGAACCTGGTCCACGCGGCCATCGAGCGGCAGGTGGCGTTTGTGGTGATCGCGGGCGACGTGTACGACGGCGATTGGCCGGACTTCAATACCGGTCTGTTTTTCGTCCGCCAGATGGGCCGACTGCGCGAGGCCGGCATCCCGGTCGTCATGATCAGCGGCAACCACGACGCGGAGAACAAGATGACCCGCGCGTTGGAACTGCCGGACAACGTGCGCGGCCTTTCGACGCGGAAACCGGAATCACTGGACGGCCGGGCGATCGGCTTCGGCCTGGAGCGGTTGGACGTGGTGTTTCACGGCCAGGGCTTCCGGTCCGCCAGCGTCGACGAGAACGTCGTCCAGCAGTATCCGCTCGGACGGCAGGGCGTCTTCAACATCGGGCTGCTGCACACCTCGCTGGAAATGGCGGGCGGCGAGCACGCGCGTTACGCCCCCTGCTCGATCGCCGATCTGCTGTCGCGGCAGTACGACTACTGGGCGCTGGGGCATATCCACAAGGCTCGCCTGGTACACGAGGAACCGCCGGTCGTGTTTCCGGGCAACATCCAGGGCCGCCACATCCGCGAAACCGGCGTCAAGGGCTGCCAGTTGGTGACGGTCGACGACCGTGGCCGGACGGCTCTGGAGTTCGTGTCGCTGGACGTTTTCCGGTGGCACGAATTGACGGTCGCGGTCGAGGGCGTCCAGCGGGCGGACGACGTGTTGGGGATGGTCGGCCAATCGCTTCGTCGCCTCGTTCGAGAGCAGGGCGACCTGCCGCTGGCCGTGCGAGTCATCGTCACGGGGCGGTGCCCGGCCCATCGCACGTTGGCGGCGGCTCCCGAAGCCTGGGCCAGCCAGGTTCGAGCGTTGGCCGCCGGCGCCGGCGAGGTGTGGGTCGAGAAGGTGAAATTCCAGACGGCCGATGCGGCTGAAATGAGCGCCGCCGGCGCCGCGGACGAAGGTCCGCTGCTGGAGTTGACGGCGCTGATTCGGGAATTGAGCGGGGATGACCAGCGTCTGTTGGAGTTGGCGGAGGAGTTGGCCGCGTTGAAGAAGAAGCTGCCGCCGGAATTGCTCAGCGACGCGCAGGGTGAAGAACCGTTGCGGCTGGAAGACCCCGCGTTCTGGCGGTCGTTGCTGGAGCAAGTCGAGCCGCTGCTGCAAACGCGGCTGTTGGCCGAGGAGGGCGGCGCGTGAGATTGCTGCGGCTGGATCTGTTGGCTTTCGGTCCTTTCACGGGCCGCTCGTTGCCGCTGGACGAGGGCCGGTTCGGCCTGCACTTGATCTTCGGCCCCAACGAAGCCGGCAAAAGTTCCGCCTTGCGCGCTCTGCGGTGCTTGTTGTACGGCATTCCGGCGCAAAGTCCGGACGACTTCGTCCACAAGTACCAACAACTGCGGATCGGCGCCGTCCTGCAGGACGAGCAAGGCGAACCGCTGCACGTGATCCGCCGCAAGGGCCTGAAAGACACCCTGCGCGGCGGGGACGACGCGGCGGTCGTCGATCCGGCGGAACTGGCGCGGCTGCTGGCCGGCATCGACGACACGCAGTTCCGGCTGCGGTTCGGCATCGATCACCAGGAATTGGTGCGCGGCGGAGACGCCCTGGTTCATGGGGGCGGCGAACTCGGCACGGCGCTGTTCGCCGCCGGTGCCGGGCTGTCCGACCTGGGGGCCGTGCAAGCCGGGCTTGCGGAAGACGCCGAGAGACTGTTCCAAGCCCGCGGCTCGCTGCCGCGGATCAACAAGACGCTGGCTGAACTGGACGCCGCCCGCAAGCTCCGCAAGGAATCCCAACTCCGACCGGCCGAATGGGAACGGCAGACAGCCGAGTTGCGGCGGTGTCAGCAGCAGAAGGCGGCGCTCGACGCGCGGCTGGTCCAGGTGCGAACTTTGCGCCAGCGTTGGGAGCGAGTCCGCCAAGCGCTGCCGCTGGCGGCCAAACGCTCGCGGCTGGCGGCGGAACTGGCCGCCGCCAGCGATGCGCCGCAGCTGGACCCCGATTTCTCGGACCGGCGAGTCCAGACGCAACACACGCTCCGGACTGCCGAAAAAAGCCTGCGCGAAGCGACGGCGGCGCTGAGGCGCATCGACGAGGATTTGCAGAGTCTCGTTGTCTCGGACGCGGTCCTGGGCAGCGCTCCGCTGATTCAGCAGTTGAACCAAGGCCTGGGCGCCTACCAGAAGGCGGCGCGAGACCGGCCGCGGCTGGTCGGGCAACGGGACCAGGCGGAGGAAGAAACTCGGGAGATCCTGCGGCAACTGGGCCGCGACGTCCGCCTGGAGCAGGCGTCCGCGCTGCAACTCAGCCGCCCCCACAAGGCCCGCATCGCGGACCTGATGGAGCGGCGTCAGCCGCTGCTGGCCAATCTCCAAGTGGCCCAGCGGCGTCTGGCCGACTTGACGAGCGAACGGGAAGCCTGCGCGGCCCAACTCCGCGACATGCCGCCGCTGCCCAACGTGGAGGATCTCCGCCGCGCCATCAGCGGCGCACAGCGCGTCTGCGAAGCGGAAGAACGCCATGCACAGATCGAGCTGGAACTCGCCCGCTGGCAGGCCCAGGCCGAAGTCGATCTCCAGCGACTCGGACTATGGTCCGGTCCGTTGGAGTCGCTCCCGGCGTTGCCTTTGCCCGCCGCGGAAACGGTCGATCGCTTCGAGGCGGAGTTGTCTGAATTGGATTCGGAACTCCGCGCGTTGGACCGGGAACAGGCCGATCTGCAATCCCGCGCGTTGGAACTGGACACTCAGACCGAGAAACTGCGGCTCAGCCAGGATGCGTTGACCGAGGACGATTTGGCGACGGCTCGCGGGCGGCGGGAAGCCGGCTGGCGGCTGGTGAAACAGGCCTGGCTGGCCGGCGACGCGGGCGGCCAAGCGTTGCAGGATTACCTCGCCGAGTTCCGGCCGGCCGAGGACCTGGCGGCAGCCTATGCTCTGAGCGTCGAGCGCGCCGACACGGTCGCGGACCGATTGCGACGGGAATCGACGCGAGTCGGCCAAAAGGCGCAGTTGGTGGCCGAGCGGCGGAAGACCGGCGAACGGTTGGCAGCCTTGACCGCCCGATCGGCGGAACGCCAGCAGCAGCGCCAACGGCAGCTGGAAGAATGGCAGCGCATTTGGCAGACGGCCGGAATCCAGCCGCTGTCGCCGCGCGAGATGCGAGCCTGGCTCCAGCGGCACGCGCTGCTTGCCGATCGGGCCGGGGAGATCCGCCATCGCCGCGACGAACTGGCGCAGCTGGCGGCGCGGATTGACCGGCAGCGGCGGGAGGTCCAGCGGGAACTGGAGCAAATCGGCGAACCGTCGTCCGCGGACGAGACGCTGACCGATCTGCTGGACCGGGCCCAACGCGTCGCTGGCCGGATTGACGCCGGCCGCGAGGAACGCAAACAGGCGGCCCGCCAGCTGGAACGGGTGGACAAACTACGTCCGACCGTCGAGCAAGAGGCGGCGGCGGCACGCCAACAACTGGCCGACTGGGGCCGTGAATGGGCCGGCGCCATCGCCGTCCTGGAACTGCCGCCAACCGCCGGGCCCGCCGAAGCGCAGGCCGCCATCGCCGCGCTGGACAGCTTGCGGGAGAAACACAAAGACGCTACCCGGTTCCGCGAACGAATCGAAGGCATCGACGCGGAGGCGGCCGCGTTCGAGCAGCGCGTCCACCAGATCTGCGGCCGCGTAGGACTCGATCCTGGGCCCCTGTCGGTCGAGCAAGCCGTCCTGGAACTGGTTGCGCGGCTGGAGAAGTCGCAGGAGGCACAAACGCGGTTTCAAGAGCTGTCCCAGCAGCGGCGCCGCGAGGATCAGCGCTACCAGGACGCCGCCGCACAGATCGACGCCATGAACGCCGTCCTGGCCGAATTGTGCCAACAAGCCGGCGGCGCCGCCCCGCAGGAACTGCCGGCGATCGAACAGCAGGCCAAGCGGCGTGCGGACGGCGAGCGAGACCTGCGCGAGGTGGAAGATCACCTCTTGAATCTGGCGGCCCCCGCGCCCTGGGAAGACATGCTGGCCGAGGCAACCCAGGTCGAGGCGGCCGAACTGGAGGCTCGGCTGGCCCAGGCAACGGCGGAGGAAAGCGACCTGGAGCGCGAGCGCGAAGTCCTCACGGAACAAATCGCGAACCAGCAGACGGCCCTCCGGCAGATGGACGGCGGCGATCGTGCGGCCAGGGCCGAAGAGCAGATGCAGAGTCTGCTGGCCCGCATCCGCAGCGATGCGGAAGAATACATCCGCTTGCGGTTGGCGTCCGTTCTGCTCAAGCGGGCCGTCGAGAGGTATCGCGAAAAGAACCAGGGCCCCGTGCTGCAGCGGGCCAGTCGCACGTTCGCCGCCTTGACGCTCGGCTCCTTCTCCGGCTTGCGGGCCGACTACGACGACCGCGGCAATCCGGTGCTGGTCGGCGTCCGGCCCGACGGTCGCACGACGCTGGGCGTCGCCGCCCTGAGCGACGGCACGCGCGATCAGCTGTATCTGGCCCTGCGGCTCGCCAGCCTGGAACACTACCTGGACACCAATCCGCCGCTGCCGTTCATCGTGGACGACATCCTGGTCCAATTCGACGACGCCCGCGCCGCCGCCGCCTTGCAGGCGCTCGCCGACGTGTCCGACCGCACCCAAGTCGTTTTCTTCACCCACCACGAGCACCTGATCGACGTGGCCCGCCGACAGATTGCGGCCGACAGACTGTTCGTGCATTATCTGACGGACGCGTGATGCCGGGGTGACGGATGCTCAGGCCGCCTCCGATTCCGTCGCAGTACGGTTTACGGCCGCGGGGCAATTCGTCACACTAGAACTGCGTCCAATCTAAATCTCGGGGTTGCGATGGGTGAGCGGCACGGCGCTAGCCGCCGGTGGCGTCCGGAACCGGCGGCTAGCGCCGTGCCGCTCACAAACCACGGATTTAGCTTGGACGACGCACTAGGGTCGAAATTAGATTCAGAGCCCCAGAAAATGAGGAGCAACGCATGAACTACGAGAATTCTCGCCGGCGTTCGCGGTACTACTTGCTGGCTGCGGGACTGGCCGTTCTGGGCCTGCTCTCTGGCAACGGGTCCGCCGCCGAGACCAAGGCCCGTCAGAAACTGGGCAAGGTGCTGATGCCGATCGGCGATGCGACCGAGGCCATGGACACCCTGTATCCGTTCTTTCGGCTGGCGGAAGAGGGTTATGAAGTCGTCGTAGCCGGCCCCGAGGCGCGGCGGTACCACATGGTGCTGCACGAAGTGCCGCCCAACAGCGACGTGCCGTGGGACATTACACAAGAGACGCCCGGCTATCACATCCAGGCCGTCGTCGCGTTCCGCGACGTCAAGCCGGAGGAGTACGCCGGACTGTTCCTGTCCGGCGGCCGTGCGCCGGAGTACCTCCGCTACGACAAAGACCTGATGCGGATTACCAAGCATTTTGTCAAGGAAAACAAGCCCATCGCGGTCGTCTGCCACGGCATCGAAATCATCGCGGCGGCAGGCGGACTGCAGGGCGGACGGCGGGCCACCACCGTGGCAAAATGCGAACTGGACATCACCCAGACCGGCGGCGTCTACGTGAACGAGCCGTTTGTGGTCGACGGGAATCTGGCCAGCGCCGGCACTTGGCACAACTACGACACGCCGTTTTTCAAGACCTTCGTCCAAAAAATGCGGGAGTTCGCAGCCCCATGAGCGAAAACCAAAAACCAAGCGGCCCTTGGATCGTCAGTACGACTGCCGCGACCTTTGAACGCGACGTCATCCAGCGGTCGAACGAGGTCCCCGTCGTGGTGGACTTCTGGGCGACGTGGTGCGCCCCCTGCCGTGCCTTGGGGCCGATCCTGGAAAAGCTGGCGGACGAGTACGCGGGACGGTTTGTCCTGGTCCAAGCCGACACGGACCAATTGCCGGACGCAGCGTTTCAATTCCGCGTCGAGTCGATTCCCGCCGTCTTTGGCGTCGTGGGAGGCGAGGTCGTCGATTTCTTCGCCGGGGCACTGCCCGAATCGCACGTTCGGGCCTGGCTGGACCGGCTGCTGCAGACGGCCCAGCTGGCGGAAGCCCGGCGCTGCGAGGCCACCGATCCCGCACGGGCCGAACGTCACTATCGAGAGGTTCTGGTCCAGCGACCCGGCGACCGCACTGCGCTGATCGGCTTGGGACGGCTGCTCGCGGAACACGAGCGGGAGGAAGAGGCCAGGGCGATTCTTCGGCAACTGGAATCAGGGGGCTTTTTGGAGCCTGAAGCCGAGAAACTCAGAGCCGCTCTGGAATTGAGGGAAAAGGGCAGCGCCGACGTGACGGCCCTGCGCCAAGCCGCCGAGGCAAAACCCGGCAACCTGGGACTGCAACTGAAACTGGCTCAGGCCCTGGCGGGCAGCGGGAGTTACCAGGAGGCGCTGGACATCTGTCTGGCGCTCGTCGAACGGGATCGGCGCGGGGTGGGCGAACAGGCGCGGCAGGCCATGATCGACATCTTTCGCGTCCTGCCGGAGGAATCGAGCCTCGTGAACGATTACCGCCGCAAGCTGGCGATGCTATTGTATTGAGATCGTCGCAGCAAGCCGACCTTGACGGCCTTTGGGCAACTGTCTATCGTCCCCACGCCGTATCCTGTCTCCGCGGTCCGCTCAGGGTGCGTCCACGGATGGTCCGCACGCCTTGACGCCTTTTCCGGGCACACGGCGCCGTGTGCTAGCGGAGACAGCGAGCGACCTTTGCGCAGGGAGCACGGTGAGGCATGAAGCCTGCAACGAGTCGAGCACGACGTGGCTTGGATCCTTGGCTGTTTCTGCTGGCGGCGACCTTGCCGGCGGGCTGCACTTCGCCGCTGATGATGACTTCGTCTGACACGAAGGGCACGTCGGCCTTGGCTGAGTTGGAGCCTATCGCCGAGGAAGACGGCGTCTTGCTGGTCAAAGATGTCTCGGTGCCCTGGGGCTTGAACTACATCGCCCTGGAAGGCATCGGGCTGGTGACCGGGCTGGACAAGACCGGCAGCGACCCGCCGCCATCGCCGCAACGCGCGGCGCTGATCAGCGACATGCAGACGTACGACGTGAAGAACCCCAACATGGTCCTGAGTTCGCCGGATACGTCGCTGGTCCTGGTCCGCGGGATGCTGCCGCCCGGTGTACGCAAAGGCGACCGCTACGACGTCGAGGTTCGCATTCCTTCCAAGTCGGAGACGACCAGCCTGCGCGGCGGCTGGCTGATGCGCTCCCGGTTGCGGGAAATGGCAGTGCTGAACAACTCGCTGCACACCGGCAACGTGGATGGGCTCGCCGAGGGATACGTGCTGATCGATTCCGTGTTCAACGGCGACGAGGACAAGGTCGGAGAAGTCCGTGGACGCGTCCTGGGCGGCGGGGTCGCTTTGGCGTCGCGGCCGATCGGCCTGGCGATCCAAAGCGAACAGCACTCCATCCGCACCAGTTCGCTGGTGGGCGCGGCCATCAACGCGCGTTTTCACACCTACGATCGCGGCATGAAACGCGGCGTCGCGACCCCCAAGCGCGACAATTTCGTCGAATTGGAGGTGCATCCGCAGTACAAGCACAACCTGGTTCGCTACGTGCGCATCATTCAGAACATCCCGCTCAACGAGTCGCCCGCGGGCCGCCTTCGCCGGCTGGACTTGCTCGAACGCAAGTTGCTCGAACCGGTCACGTCCGCCACCGCCGCCCTGCAATTGGAGGCGCTGGGCAAGGAGTCCATTCGCGCCTTGCGCAAGGGTCTGACGTCCCGGGATCCGGAAGTCCGGTTCTACGCCGCCGAAGCGCTGGCCTACCTGGACGACGCTTCGGCCGCCGAGGCGTTGGCGGACACGGCCCGCAACCAGGCGGCCTTCCGCTGGCACGCCATCGCCGCTTTGTCCGCGATGGACCACGTGAGCGCTTACGATGCCCTGGCCGAACTGTTCCATGTCCCCAGCGCCGAAACCCGTTACGCCGCGTTCCGCGCTCTGTATGTTCACAATCCTTCCGACCCGCTCGTCCGCGGCCGGCCGTTTACCGACCAGTTCACCTACCACACCCTCGACACCAGCGGGCCGGGCCTGATTCACCTGTCGCGTTCGCGTCTGCCGGAAATCGTCGTGTTCGGGCAAGACACCGAATTGCGGCCGCCGGCCTTTTTGTACGCGGGCAGGAAGATCCTGCTCAAAGACGCAGGCGGCGGCCGGATCAAGGTCTCGCGGTTCGCCCCCGGTGAGGAAGATCGGCAGCAGTTCTGCACGGCCAAGCTGGAAGACGTTGTGCGTACGGTCGTCGAAGTCGGCGGCGGGTACGACGACGTGGCCCAGTGCCTCCTGGAGGCGAAAAGCAAGGGGTACCTGGAGCCGCGCGTGGTGGTCGACGCGCTGCCCCGCGTCAACCGCCAGCCGCGGCGCTCCGACAGCAGCGAGCCGGGCAGCGAGTCCGCCGGCGACGACGCTCGCCAAGTGGCCAGTCCGATGCCCGACCTGTTCCGCAACCGCTTGTCGCCGGACGGCGCGGACGAGGACGGGCAAGACGGGCCGCAACCGCCCGACGTGGCTCCGGAGGAAAAAGCCGCGGAAGGGATCTTGGACAAGTGGAAGAAATGGTTCTAAACGTGGCATCGCGTCCGGCGGTTCTCACCAGACCCGCGGGCGTCAGACCAGCCTGGCCTTCCGACCCGGCCGGGCTTGTTGCACCCAGCCGGCTCCCAGTTCAGGCGGTCTTAACGTCATGCTCAAAGCACTCGAATTGATCGGCTTCAAGAGCTTCGCCGACAAGACTCGCTTTGAGTTCCCCGACGGGATCTCCGTCGTCGTCGGGCCCAACGGTTCCGGCAAATCCAACGTCGTCGATGCCCTGAAGTGGGTCCTGGGCGAGCAGAGCGCCAAGAGCCTGCGCGGCCAGGAAATGTCGGACGTGATCTTCAAGGGCACCGGCAGCGGCGGCCGCAAGCCGATGAACACGGCCGAGGTCACGGTCGTCTTCGACAACGCCCGAGGCGTCTTTCCTGTCGACGCCCCGGAAGTCCATGTCACCCGCCGCGTGTACCGCAGCGGGGAAGGGGAGTACCTGATCAACGGCAAGCCCTGCCGGCTGCGGGACATCCGGGACCTGTTCCGCGGCACCGGCGTCGGGGTGGATGCCTACAGCCTGATCGAACAGGGCAAGGTCGACAGCCTGCTGCAGGCCAACGCCAAGGACCGCCGCGCCATCTTCGAGGAGGCGGCCGGCATCAGCCGCTTCAAAGCCAAGAAGGTCGAGGCCCATCGCCGCCTGGAACGCGTCGAGCAGAACCTGCTGCGGCTGTCGGACATCGTCGAAGAAGTGGAAAGCCGGCTCCGCAGCGTGCGGGCGCAAGCGGCCAAGGCCCAGCGATACCGGGAGTACAGCGAGCGGCTGCAGCAATTGCGGACCCAGGTCGGCGTGACCGACTGGCGGCGACTGTCGGAACGGCTTTCCGCCATCGAAGCGGAATTGAATGGCCTGCAGGCCGAGGCAGCCGAGGTGTCCCAGGCATCCGATGCCTTGGAGGCCCAACTGCAGAACGTCGGCGCCGCCGTCGATCAGGCCGGCGAACGGCTCCGCACGCTGGATGCCGAATTGGCGCGAAACCGGGAGCAGATCGCGGCTCGCGAAGCGGCAGCCGGGGAGGGCCGCACCCGCTGTGCCGAACTCGACCAGGAGGCGGAACGGCACCGCCAGCGGCTGCGTGCCATGACGCACCGCGCCGGCAATTTGCAGGAACGGCTGCGGACCGTCGAGCAAGAGCTGGCGCAAGCGGAAAAGGAACACACCGAGACAAGCCGGCGTCTGGCTCAACACCGGCAGAGCGCGGCCGATCTGTCACACCACTTGGACCGCGCCCGCAAGGAAGCCGAGGCACGCCGCAAAGAGCACTTCGAACGGCTGCGGTCCGTGGCCACCCTGGGAAACCGCGTCAGTTCGCGCGAGTCGGCGGTCGCTGCGGCGGAGCGGGCCATCGAGCGGGCGGCGCAACGACTGGCCGAACTCGAGTCCACCGCAGCCGGCCACGCCGCCGAACTCGATCAGTGCCGGCGCGCGGAACGGGAGTTGAGTGAAGACGCCCAACAGAAGAACGCCGCCCTGGAAGCGGCGGCGGTCCAGTTGGCCGAGAACCGCCGCGTCCTCGCGCGCCGGCAGCAGGAACTGGCCGTCCTGCAAGGCCAACTCTCCGGCGCCCGCCAGCGGGCCGGCGTGCTGGACGAGTTGGAACGTCAACTCGCGGGCTTGAGCGTCGGCGTCCAAGAGGTGCTGGCGGCGGCCCGGCAGCAGGCCAGCCAGTTCGGTGACGAAGTCCACGGCATGGTGGCCGACTTGATCGACGCGGGCGTCGAAGTCGCTCCCCTGGTCGATGCCGCGCTGGGCGACGTCGCCCAATACGTCGTCCTTTCCGGGAACCGGCTGATCCAACGCATCCAGTCGGGCGATTTCAAGCCTGCCGGCCGCGTCGGTTTTGTCCGCCTGGACGCTTTCAGTTCGACGCCCCCGATGCTCCTGGGACCCTTGCTGCTGCCCGGCCGCGGCGAATTGCAGGGGCGGCCCGGCGTCATCGGACGCGCCGACCGGTTGGTGCGCACCAGCGAGCCGTTCCGCCCCCTGTTGGCGCACCTGCTGGGAGATACCTGGTTCGTCGAGACGTTGGCGGACGGGCTCGCCCTGAGCAAGTCGGTTGGCAAGGGCTTGCGGTTCGTGACCCCCAAGAGCGAAGTGCTGGAAGCCGATGGCACGCTGGTGATCGGGCCCGCCCAGGCCGCGCTGGGGTTGATCTCCCGGCGCAGCGAACTGCGGGCCCTGCAGCGGGAAATCCTGGACCTGCAGCGCCGCGGAACCGGGTTCGCTGGAGAAATCGACCGCCTGCA
>Ga0302242_1002221_pt1 | contig 12515 bp, 6 predicted proteins | sample AAG_UR_Lys_MG_FD_193510 | JGI IMG/M metagenome (GOLD analysis project Ga0302242, IMG submission 193510) | Enriched activated sludge microbial communities from anaerobic digester in WTTP, New Holstein, Wisconsin, United States - AAG_UR_Lys | ecosystem: Engineered > Bioreactor > Anaerobic >... | reverse complement strand
GAAAAACGGACAGAATTTTCAAAGAGGCGACAGCCTAGATCTCTTTGGCATCTTCCCCGTAGATTTGCTTAAACTTATGGTTGTCAATCTCATCGACGTGACCTTCAAAGGCTACTTTTCCTTCTTTGAGGGCAAAGACTCTGTTTCCATAGCGTTTTGCCAGAGAGAGGAAGTGGAGGCTGCAGATGACGGTGATGCCTTCGGCGTTGATTTTGCCTAAGTATTGCATCACGGAATCTGCGGTAGCGGGATCCAGGCTGGCAACCGGTTCATCGGCCAAAATCAGCTTTGGGTTTTGCATCAGGGCTCTGGCAATACCCACCCTTTGTTGTTGGCCGCCGGATAGTTGCTTCACTTTCCGGTGTTCAAATCCGCTGAGGCCCACCTTTTGAAGGTTAAGCCTGGCGTCTTCCCAATCTTGGGTGCTGTATCTTTCCAATAAACCTCGATAGCCCAACCGGCCGGTGAGCACATTGCCAATCACACTCATGTTTTTGACTAAGTTAAACTGCTGAAACACCATGCCTATCTCGCGTCTGTAGTGGCGCAGCGATGTCCCCTTCAGTTTAATGATGTCCTTGTCTTCAAAGGAGATTTCACCGCTGTTGGGTTCAACCAAGCGGTTGATGCATCTGAGCAAAGTGGATTTGCCGCTGCCAGAGAGGCCCAAAAGGATGACAAAGTCACCCTGATAGACTTCCAGACTCACCCCGTCCAAGGCATTGTATTTGCCGTCGTAGCTCTTGATGAGATTCCGGATTCTAAGCTGAGACTTCAAGGCTGGCACCTGTACGGGCGGTTGCCGACCCGCCGCAATGTACGCTCGCTCGCTGAAGCGACCCAAGTAGCAAGCGGTCGCTGAACCGTCGCTTGACAAGATTTTGGATTTTCAGTTAGCGGATTCAAGGTGGAGTGTCTTCTATTTCAAAAGAGTCTTGGGGTCCAATCCCATCAGCTTGATCGCTTCGCGCACGATGTCGTAGTCCTTGTCCGTAGCGGGCTCCAAGCCATCAATCTGATAGAGTTCGTCCATGATCTTTTTGCCGTGATCGCTCTTGGAAAAAGCATAAAGCACGTCCAAGACCTTGGCTTCCAGGTCTTTGGGAAGGTTTTTGCGGAAGGTGACGGTATCGTTGGGAATCCAATCCGTGAAAGCGACGGGGATCACCTTTTCCAACACATCCGGATGCGTATCCACCAGCTTGGCACGTGCATCTTCGGGATTTCCTGCGCTATCTGGAGGAGACCAGTAGGTGCAGCCTACGTCAGCAGTGCCACTATAGACGGCCAAGATGGCGGCGTTGTGAGAGCCGGTAAAGCGTGCCTGGGAAGGCTGGATCCCCTTCGCTTTGAGCATGGCGGAGGGATAGATGTATCCGGAGGTGGAAGCGGCGTCCGTGTAGGCTATCACCTTGCCCTGCATATCTTCAATGCCTTTGATGTTGTCGTTTGCACGGGCAATGAACTGGCCTCTATACATCTTCAGGCCGTTGCGCACAGTCATAAACTTCACTTGGGCATCATACTTTTCTTTGGCCAACACATAGGCAAAAGTGGGCAACCAGGCGATGTCTGCCTGATAGTTCCCTAAGGCTTCGATCACAGCGGCATAGCTGGTGGGAACTGCCACTTTGAAGTGGTAGCCGGTTTCCTTTTCCAAAGCACGGGCGATGGCTTCACCGCTGGCTACCACCTTGCCGGCTTCCAAAGAGGGAACAAAATACATCTTGATGGGGTTGCGTTTGCTACCCAAATCTTTGTTGGCTTTTTCGATGCGGCTGGATTCGTTGACGCAGCCTAAGCTAAACAGTATAAAAAGGATCATGATAATCGTCAGGGGACGTCTCATTTTGATCTTCTCCTTAAGAAACTTTATCTATCGGGTCATCAGAATCTAAGTGATTGAATAGGTCAAATGAATTTTACTTAACATGGACTGCGGCTGTTCGGAGACCGCCCGTACGGAGTTTTGCTTAACAATGGGCAAAATCAACCTACCTCCTCAAAGAAAGGATGCGATAGTAACAGCTTGCGGCCAAGTTTTTGCGCTAAGGTCTCCCTGTCCAAGCCGTCCAAAGTGTAGCCATCAACATTGAACATATTGCTGGGCAAAATCAGGATTTGCTGTGGTTGGGAATCGTGTTGGCAGAGGATATCTGAGGCAGTGAGTAGTCCGCTCACGGTAACATGTGGGCCAAAGAAGTCGTTACTGACAGCCTTTGCGCTCAAGGTGGATTTTGAGAGTTGGGAGCTGATCTGAGTTGCTATCTTGTGCATCTCTTTGGCGGCAGCTTGAGAATGGAGCAAGAGGTAATCTGCACCTTGTTTATCTAAAGTCTGGATCACTTCCTTCTTGTGTCTGCTAAAGCCGGCACGCAGCAAGCTGAGCAGGCCGATGCCATTTTCTGCCTGAGGGTAATCCTGATAGTAAGCTCTACCGGGCAAGGCTTTATCCGCCAAGACAAAGAATTCGTCTGCTGCGTAGATGATGTCGGATTGGGTCTCTTGCCGGAGGATATCGATCAGGCTCAAAAGCAAAGTGGCAGAATGGGCATCGAAGGGTTTGAGCTCGGGGAGACGAGAGCGAAAATGGGTCAAGCCCACAGGAACCACTCCGATGGAGAGGGTGTTGAGCTCCGTACGGGTGAGGTCTAAGATGGTGTGCTCCAGCTCTATTCGATCGTTCATCCCGGGCACACAGACGATCTGGGTGTGAAAGCTGATGCCGGCGCGGCTGAGACGCTTGAGGGTTTTGAGAACATCAAAGTCATTGCGGTAGCCCATCATCTTCTGGCGCAAGGCTTTATCTGTGGTGTGCACCGAGATGTAGAGCGGACTGATGTGCTGGTCTATAATGCGCTTGAAATCCGCTTCGCTGAGATTGGTGAGTGAGATATAGTTGCCATGCTCCCAGGACATCAGGTAGTCGTCATCTTTGATGTAGAGGCTTTTGCGCAGACCTGGGGGCATCTGGTCTATAAAGCAAAAGACACATTTGTTTTTGCAGCGCCGGATAGGCTCAGGCTCAGGTTCAATGCCCAAAAAGAGCATGGAGTCACGGATGATTTTCACTCTCTTTTGAGTGCCGGCTTTAGTTTTGAGCAAAATATTGAGCTGATATTCGGAGCTGCAATAGGCGAGGTCGAAGCTGTCGCGGATCTGGTAGCCATTGATCTTGATTATCTCGTCACCGCTGGTGATGCCATAACGAGCGGCCAGCCCCTCCGGATCCAGGTTTCTTACTTTTAGCGCCAAAGATGTATCCTTTTTAGATGTTGCGGATGCGGTCGTAGCGGAATTTAAACCTTTTCACCCCTTCAAAGATAGTGCGAGCCAGCCGTTCTTGGTATTCGGCATTGCCCAAAAGCTCCTCTTCCCTTTCATTGCTGATAAAGCCCACTTCGATGAGCACCGCCGGCATGAATGCGCCGCGCAAGACATAGAAATTGGCCTGTTTTACGCCTCGATCGGAAGCTTCGGTACCGGAGACCAGACTTTGTTGGATCAGCAAAGCCATGTTGTTTGAGTTTTCCAGATACTCGGTTTGGCACAAATCGCTGAGGATAAAATTGAGAGCATCATATTTGGCAATCTCTGTCTCGCCACCCTCATACTTTTCCACCACACCGTTTTCCAAAGCTTCAACAGCGCGGGCATCGGAGGTCTGAGCGGTGGAGAGATAATAGGTCTCTATGCCGACGGCAGAGCGAGCTTTAGCGGCATTGGTATGCACGCTGAGAAAGAGATCAGCTTTGTGTTCGTTGGCTATCTTGGTGCGATCTCTCAAGGCGACGAAACGATCATCGCTGCGCGTCATGACCACCCTCACACCCAGTTCCTCTTCCAGCATTCGTTTCAAGTGCAGGCACACATTGAGGTTTACCACCTTTTCCTGAAGCCTGCCTTTGCCAACAGCGCCGGGGTCTTTTCCTCCATGACCGGGGTCTAACACTATGACCTTAACGCTGTTATCTTTGGGTGTGGGCAAAAACAGGGTCTTGTTTTTGAATTCCATCTGCTTAAAGTGAAGCGGCAGATGCTCCGTCACAAATACGGCAGGTAGGTAAAACTGGTCTTTGATGCGCCTCAGAGGATGGTGCATAGACCAGGAAAAATCTGTGGATGTGTAGAAAGAAGAGCCAATCAAAAACACAAACTGCCGCCCCTCAATATAGAGGTGTAAACGCTGGTCTGCACGCTCTTCCTTGGTGATGGAATTGAAGGTGGAATTGAAGTGATCAATTCGCACATAATTCACACCATCAAGCTTGGTTTCTGGCAGCAAAACCGTCTTACGGGTGTTTTTAAAGCTCACGTTGATATCCGCCCAAAGCATGCCCTGGGCAAGAGTTATCAACAGGCTTATCATCAGTAACATTTTAAACTTTCTCATAGTAAGGCTCATGTGTCTGGAAATGGCTTTGATGTCAAGCTAAAAAAGCAAATTCCAGCTTTTTATTGATATTTACAGGTGTTTTGGGGCAATCCCTCACATTTTGTTTGCTGACGGGAATGAATATTGCTTTATATTTCAGACAAATAGGTATGGAGATTACAAGTGAGACGAATTGCCCTTATTGCGTGTCTACTTTTGTGGACAGTCACTTCTATGATGGCAGATGAGTTTGCCATCCGCCCAGCATATCGTCTGGTTTTGCAAAAGTTTGATTTTGAAACTTCGGGTGGTGAGCAGCTTGTCTTCTTCAGTAATTGCGACACTTTAACCGAGAGCATCTACTTTTATAGAATCAGCTCTACCGGTGTGCTTATCACTACGGAAGCTATACCTTTGTCGCACAAGGATACAGGCCAAACGCTGATAAACGTGATCCCCACCAGCGATGGTAATTTCGTCATTATCTGGCTGGAGCGCAGCAACAATAACGATTACTGCATCCAAAAAGTTACACCGGAGGGACAGTGTCTCTGGGCTGACGGAGGCGTGGTTCTCTTTGATCAATTCTGCAATGCTACGCGTCACAAGGTTCTCCCCAACGCCATCGGTGGTGTAACGGTGGTTTATCAAGATAGCTGGGACAATCCCATCTATGGGCAAAACTTTGACAATGAAGGCAATAAGCTCTGGGGTGAAGCTGGATTAACCTTGGTGGAAATGGATGATTTGGTAGAGCTCAAAGGCATGGCAGCTTATCCTGGAGGTGGCTTTCTGTTGCATCTCTACATAGACCCGGAGGTCAACAACAGATATGAGGTGCTAAGGTTTTCCGATGCGGGAATGCTCGTCAGCAACCAGTCCATCGTACCCACAGACCTATTTGCAAATTACTTTACTGCAATAGTTGGCCCCGAAAATGGCGAGTATCTAGTCTACAGAATCTTCGACAATAACATACAGATCAATAAAGTAGGAGTGGATGGGCAGCCCGTATTGGCTCAGAACATATCTTTCAATGGCACCCTAAAGGGCATTAAGCTTTTGAGCAATGGAAGAGTAGCCTACTTAATGGCTGGTGTTGGAACTCTGTCGGATCGTCTTTATATGCTGTCTCCTTCTTTGGAACCACTTTGGAATGTTGGGGAGATTTTTGGATACTACAATTATGCTGAGATAGACGAATTTTCGGGTGGGACAATCATGGTGACTGTCGGTAGTGTCGTTCAGTTTTTTGACACTTCCGGCGCCAAGCTTCTCTCCCAAAGCCAGCCTATAACTACAGATAATATGATTGACTTCCATGTTTTTTCTACCGAAGACAGTGGTATATTCCTGTGGAGCTGTAAACAGAATACAGAGCAAGTGCTCAAATTGCAGGCATTGAGCATGGATGGAAGCCTTACTCATGCTCCCACAGGCTTGATCTTGGAGGAAAGGTTAGTAGGCATCTGTGGAAATGAGAGTGGAGGTAAGGCGAGTCGTTGCTTTGCCTTGGACAATAGGTTTGTGAGCATTTGGTATGATACACGAGCAGGTTTGAACAAGGGAGGGATTTACTACCAACTGCTTGATCAAAATATGCAGCCTCTCTTGGAACCCAATGGCCGACCGCTCCGACCCTCTGCGGATGGAATTATGGAACTGAGACAAGCCATATTGGGCAACGATAACAGGTTGTATCTGTTATACAGAGTCGCATCCAACGGCAGAGATTATCTGCAAGCGATAGATTATTATGGCAGCCTATGCTTTGGTGAAGGCGGAATTGAGTTTGGGCTCAGAAACCAGATTATGGGTATTGTAGACCACGTTATCTACTTGTTTTGGACGGGCTCCAGTGACGGTAGCTCAAGCAGGATTATGGGCCAAAAATATGTGAACGGTATAGCCCAGTGGAATCAACATGGAGAGCAACTTTTGGGCAGTGTGACCAACCATCAGTACACCTTGTTGGGCTTTGAAAATGGCCTGCTTGTTTATAGTGACCAATACAGCTCCTCTACGGGTGAAGGCAATGCCCATCTCAAAGCCTTGATGTTTGACGTTTATGGGCTGATAACCTCCGTTGGAGGCGACAATTCCATCATCTTGTGCTCCGAAACAATCAGCCCCGGATATTCCCTCTATGGCATGGGTAAGATGGGCGATGATCTCTGCCTGATCGTCCGCCGGAACAGTCAGGAATCCACAACCAGCTACATCCTGCAGAAGGTCAGCCCTCAAGGTCACTGGCTCTGGGGAGCGTCTGGGATAAACTTTGGAGGTGGTCAAGTCATCAAAAACACCGTCGTCAAGAGTGATGCTTTGTGTTTTTTAGCACAAGATGATGATGGATACTCCTATCATAGTGTAGACGCCTTGGGCAACTTTCAGACCCCGGAAGCTGGAATCAATATCATCCCAGCAATCTATGCACCCAAAGAGGTAGATTTTGCCGCCTTCGACGACGGCTCCATGATCTGCGCTTTCACTGATGGTGCTATTGATTCTGACGTCTATTACCGGCGCATGAATGCCGATGGAACGCCTACGGATAGTGCTCCTGTGGTGCTTTGTAATGCACGTAATGCCCAATCTCAGCCCCGCATCGCCACATATTCCAATACAGCGCTCATCACTTGGATAGACGAAAGGGCAGGTGAAGAAGTTACTGGCCTTTGGGGCAACACGGTGCAGAGCAGCACACCTGTTGACGACGCCCTGCAAACACCTATCCATCAAGCTCAGATCATCAGCAACTATCCCAATCCCTTCAACCCCTCTACCACTATTAGCTACAACATCGCTGTCGAGGGCATGGCAAAGCTGGAAGTTTACAACATCAAGGGACAGTTGGTAAAGACCCTGGTGAAGGAACATAAAGCCAGAGGTAAACATCAAGCGGTGTGGGATGGAAAGGATTTCAGGGGTAAAGGTGTCGCTTCAGGCGTCTTTTTTGTGCGCCTCAGTTCTGCCGGTAAGAGCAGCACGCATAAAATGCTGCTCAAGAAATAGATAAGGAGAGCAAAATGAGAAGAATCGCCCTCCTGTTATGTCTAATTTTGTGCACAGCCACCTTTTTAGTGGCGGATGAATTTGTCATCCGTCAGGCAAATGAGCTGACTTTAACAGAGTTTAGCTTCCAAACAGCGGCTGGAGATTGGCTGGTTTTCTTTACCGATCACAGCACATTGTCTGGGAGTATCTATTGCCATAAACTCAGTGCAGCAGGAGAGCTTCTCACCAACGAAGCTATACTTTTGTCATACAAAGAGACAGACCAAACTCTACTGGATGTGATCCCTACCAACGATGGCAATTTCATCGTTATCTGGAAGGAGTTTGCCGCTTCTGGCTATACCTATATGCAAAAATTGACGCCAGATTGTGAATGCCTTTGGGACAGCGAAGGTGTTCGACTCGCGAGTAACACCTATACTGACAAGTCTTGCAGGGTGCTTGCCAACGATATCGGTGGTATTACGGTGGTTTATCAAGATTATTGGTCAAACCCCATCTATGGGCAAAACTATGACTCATCCGGCAGTAAAACATGGGGTGAAGCCGGATTGGCCTTGGTAGACCTGGATGATATGGTGGAGATGAAAAACGTATCATCCTACCCTGGTGGAGGCTTTTTGGTGCATATTAACATCAGAGCGGAGACGTCATACAAAGTGCTGCGATTTTCAGGTACGGGTATGCTTGTCGACGATGACTTTATGTCGGCATTCAACCTCTTTGAAAGGAGACTGGCTGACATCATCGGGCCGGTAAATGGCGAGTATTTGCTCTACACGGTAGATGTAGATACTCTCAGAATCAATAAAGCAGGAGCAAACGGAGAAGCTGTACTGGCTCAGAATTTGGTGTGTTTTCTTCAGCATAAGAGCTTTAACGAGATTAGGCTTTTGAGCGATGGCAGAGTGGCCTATGTGCTGACAGACGGATACCCTGTGACATACACCCTTAATATGGTATCTCCTGATTTGGAACTACTTTGGAGTGCTGCCGAGCAGTATCCCTCTGACGGCAAAATGCTGGTGAACGAGTGTCCGGATGGGAAAATCTTGCTCACAGTGGAGCCTTATGCCCAGTTTTTTGATACTACGGGTGCCAAACTTTTCGCACAGAGTCGGGCTGTAACAGACGAGTTGTATCTCCATCCAAAGGCTATGCGTGTCCTGCCTACTGGCGACAGGGGCATCTTTCTGTGGCGTGATATCCGAAACAGACTGCAAATGATCAAGCTGCAGATTTTGCATACAGACGGAACACTCGCTCATGCTCCCGCTGGTATGGTTTTGGAAGACAGGTTGGCTGGAGTCTGTGATGGTGGCCTTTCTAGGGGCAAGCATCAATGTTTTAGCTTGGGAAACAGATTTTTGAGCATCTGGCTGGAAAAACGCACTGAAGCATCCAGCATTGATGAGTATTCTTTCCTTAAATCAGGCATCTATTATCAGCTTTTTGATCAGAATATGCAGCCTCTTTTGGAGCCCGATGGCCGCCCTCTCCAACCCCTGGGTGATAACGCTCTGAGCATGGTACAATGTGTGGTAAGCGATGATAATAAGCTGTATATCCTGTTTAACGACCTGGGCGTGAACACCGTCATCCTCCAAGCGATTGATTATCAGGGCAATCTGTGTTTTGGTGATAGCGGACTGCAGTTTGTCAACAAAAACCTGATGATGGGCTGTGTAGGCAATGTCGTCTATCTGTTTTGGACTGAACCCAGCGTGAGCAACCCATACAAGATTATGGGTCAGAAGTATTTGAACGGTCAGGCTCAGTGGGGACAACATGGAGAGCTGCTTTTAGCCAGTGTGCCCAACCATCAATATACTTTGTTGGGTTTTGAAAATGGCTTTCTCATATATAGCGATCACTATAGCCCATATTCGGGAGAAAGCTCCACCCACCTCAAGGCCTTGCTATTTGACTCTTATGGTCAAATAGTTGGGGTTGGAGGTCAGAACAGCATTTTCCTGAGCTCGGAAGACGTCAGCCAGACAAACACGCTTGTTGGCACCGGCACGATGGGAGAAGACCTCTGCATTATCTTCCGCTTGGCAAATCCGGAGACTTCAAGAGATTACATCATGCAAAAGATAGGCACTTGGGGTAACAGACTCTGGGGCGAGTCTGGGATTAGCTTTGTGATGGAAAGTGAGATCAGTAACATCCTCGTCAAGGACGATGCCTTGACATTTTTGACGCAGAGCGGTGCTGGCTACAACATCCACAGTGCGGACATGGAAGGCAACTTTCAGACTCCGGAAGGTGGAATTAACATCATCCCTGCAGCCTATGAACCGCGACAGCTAAGTCTTGCCAGCTTTGATGATGGCTCCATGATCTGCGCTTTTGTCTTTTATAAAGGTTTTGATTCTGACGTCTATTACCGCCGCATGGAAGCAGATGGAACGCCTACGGATAGTGCTCCTGTGGTGCTTTGTGATGCACGTAATGCCCAAACGCAACCCCGCATCGCCACCTACTCCAATACGGCCTTTGTCACCTGGATGGATCAAAGGGCAGCAAGAGACATTGTGGGACTCTGGGGCAACACGGTGCAGAGCAGCACACCTGTTGACGACGCCCTGCAAACACCTATCCAGCAAGCTCAGATCATCGGCAACTATCCCAACCCCTTCAATCCCAGCACCACGATCAGCTATCACATCGCTACCGAAGGCATGGCAAAGCTGGAAGTTTACAACATCAAGGGGCAATTGGTAAAAACCTTGGTGAAGGAACATAAAGCCAGAGGTAAACATCAAGCGGTGTGGGATGGTAAGGATTTCAGGGGTAAAGGTGTAGCTTCAGGCGTCTTTTTTGTGCGTCTTAGCTCTGCCGGTAAGAGTAGCGTGCATAAGATGGTGTTGATGAAATAGTTGTTAGTTGCTGACGCCCGTTTCGGGGAGACGTGGTTTGTGTGGTCGATTGCCCTTAGCAACCCTGTACGGCGGTTGCTGAAGCGCCGCTTTCCAAGTGGTCAGTCGTCAGTCGACAGTAGATTACGAGATTTTTCGGGTTTTGGTGAAAATACAACTTGACAGTTATCAGCATTTTGGCAAGAATGCGCCCAAGCTACTGAGCTGTGTGTAAACGTAAATAACGAGAAGCTAAAAACTTCTCACAGAGCCATAAACTGTATGTTGGCTTTTTGCTGCCAACACCAATGCCTCAAGCGGGCAAGGAGATAAAAATGAGAAGAGTAGCCCTTGGTGTGTGTCTACTTTTGTGGACAGCCTCTTTTTTGATGGCGGGGGAATTTGCGATCCGCCAGGCAGATTACCTCTATTTTAATCATCTTAGCTTTCAAACAGCAGAGGGAGATTGGCTGGTTTTCTTTAATGATCACAGCAGGTTGTCTGAGAGTATCTACTGTCATAAAATCAGCTCTACGGGTGTGCCTCTTACTACTGAAGCCATGTGTCTATCCTACCTTGAGGATCGGGACCAGTCGCTGTTTGACGTGATTCCCAGCAGTGACGGCAATTTCTTTGTTTTGTGGAAAGAATACTACAGCTATGATGGCTACCATATGTATGTGCAAAAGGTGAATCCTGAGGGACAAAGCCTCTGGGCCAGCGAGGGAATCAAGCTGAATGATTTTTCCCCCGATACTGCTTTATACGGTATGACTGCCAACGATGCGGGTGGTCTCACGGTGCTTTCTCAAGCGGAACGAGGAGGAGGCCCCATCTATGCACAAAGCTATGATTCAGGCGGCAACAAACTTTGGGGTGAGGCGGAGCTGGTCTTGTTTGACCTGGAAGGAACCTTCAGGCTTGAGGGGGTGCTGGCTCATCCTGAGGGTGGTTTTTTGGTGCATATTCTCATTATGGACGAAGATTATAACTATATAAGAAAGATGTTGCGCTATACAGAAGCGGGAGTGCTGGTTGAGGATTTTTGTCCTGCCCTTGCCGATCTCTTTGGAAGGATACCGAGAGTAAAAGCAATCGGCCCTGTGAATGGCGAGTATATACTCTACGTCACTGGCGGTTACAACTTGATAATCAACAAACTGGACGCAAATGGAGAGCTGATGTATGATCAAAACATTCTTTGCCCCAGCTCTGATTTCCACTTTATGGATCTCAAGTTCTTAAGTGATGGCAGGGTAGCATACATGCACACCGGTATCAGCTCATCAGTGATGGAGATTCATATGTTATCTCCGACTCTGGAGCAACTCTGGAGTATTGAAGAGCGGCTTGCAATCAGCTCTAATTATGGGAAAATATACGAGTACCCGGATGGGAAAATCATGGTAAGCTGGGATCGTGAAGCCCAGCTCTATGACGCTTCAGATGTCGCTCAATTTGATACACCCCGGATGATTACCAATGATGATATTGATCGGATGCTTACCTTGGCTGCGAGTGACAGGGCTATTTTTCTGTGGCGTTGCATTGATAGTACGCAGCAAAGGATAAAATTGCAAGCGATGAATATGGATGGCTCACTCGTCCATGATCCCGCCGGCATAGTTTTGGAAGACAGGCTGGATTGCGGCATTCCAGGTGTTGCAGTGAATCATCATCACTGTATGCTTCTTGGCGACAGGTTTGTGAGCATCTGGAAAGATGCCAGACAAAATGGAAGTCTTTACTATCAGATCTATAATCAATATATGCAGCCCCTTCTGGAGCCGAATGGACGCGCCGTGCGACGCCTGAGTAGAGACAGCTATCTGCGGCAAGCGGTAGTAAGCAATGACAACAAATTGTATCTGTTCTATAGTAATGGATGGGGGAATCTGAGAAAAGCCTATCTGCAGGCAATAGATTATCATGGCGATCTTTGCTTTGGGGATGATGGCATTGAGATTGTAGAAAGGAAACAGATGATGGGTTGTGTGGACGACACTATCTATCTATTTTGGGTCCAAGCCCCCGGCCATGGTCAACCAAACATGATTATGGGTCAAAAGTTTGTAAACGGTATCGCTCAGTGGGGTGAGAATGGAAAGCTGATTTGGACTGGCAATCCCAACTTTTATCTCACTTTAATGGGCTTTCAAAATGGCCTGCTCATCTACAAGGAATGGGAAACCTCCAGCACCTCTGATAGACTGACCTTTCTCAGGGCTTCGGTATTTGACTCTGACGGTTTGATCAATACC
>Ga0302242_1002204_pt1 | contig 12587 bp, 5 predicted proteins | sample AAG_UR_Lys_MG_FD_193510 | JGI IMG/M metagenome (GOLD analysis project Ga0302242, IMG submission 193510) | Enriched activated sludge microbial communities from anaerobic digester in WTTP, New Holstein, Wisconsin, United States - AAG_UR_Lys | ecosystem: Engineered > Bioreactor > Anaerobic >... | reverse complement strand
AATTTTAATTCCTTTATGCAAAGCATATTCTTCCACATCAGGCCCTGATATCATATGAGTAATTATAACAGGGGTTATGGTTTCTTTAAAAACGCCTTCAAATCTTTTTAATTTTTTCCTTATAAATTCATCAATCAGCTTTTCAGAGAGATAATTTTTGCTTTCTCCTATGATAATTATATCCTCATTGTCTCTGGTGCCTCTGCCTGTAATATTAACTTCTATGGAAGATCCCTTCTTATCCCGGAGATATTTCCTGCATAAATTTTCTTTTAAAGTAATGCCGAGATCTCTTCTGATGAGTTCCGGCAGAAATACATAAGCTTCATTTTCAAGAATAAATCCCAGTCCGCTTAAATGTTTATTGGTAAAGTCCTGTTGTTTGACGAGTTCCTGGACATTTAATTCTGTTTTCTTCTGAGCTACAACAAGTTCTTTTTGAGCCACAGCAAGTTCTTCAACTCTCTTTTCAGTTCTTTGCTGAGCCACAGCAAGTTCTTCAACTCTCTTCTCAGTTCTTTGCTGAGCCACAGCAAGTTCTCTAACGGTACCGGATAATTCCTTAACTACATTTTTTAACTCTCCAAATTCATCTTTTAATTCCTTAAATTCTACTTTAGTGACAGTATTCTGAAGGTCTTCATACATTTTTCCCATTATTTCCACAATCTTTTTAGCAGACTTACTGTCCATAGTTTCGCTCAGTTCTTCATACATTTTTAGAGTATTTATCATAATAGACACCTGCTTTGCATTGAAAAAAGAGTTTCTCTTTAAATTTTATCAGAAACCGGAGGATATGGCAAGATAGAAAACTTTATCAGCAATAAAACCCTGTTCTTGAAGTTCTTTTTGTAAAAGACAGGTCAACATAAAACCAGGTAAACAGATAAAAACATAAACATGTATTTTCTGGTCAGTCCAGTGGAATTGAGATCTGATAGTATGATGGTCAGTATTTTTTACGTGTCTGAATACTTTTTCTAGAGTAGTTCTGAAAAATAAGTTCAGTAATTAATTCAGTGAACAGTGAACAGTGAATATTGAGCATTGAACTGTAAGGATCTGTTCACTGTTCACTCCTCACTTATTTATTTATAATAAGTTATGAAATACACATACAGGACTACCTGGTAACAGATATATTTCTCCGGAATGCTAAAAATATTCTCACGGTAAAGCACTTCTTACTATGCCTGTACTTTTTCTGAGAACCTTCATATCTTCTTCAGTATAAAATTTCTTTAATGCAATCAGTCTGGCATTTCCTTCATCAATTCCTTCTCCTTTAAGCTTTTCAAACTCTTCTTTTATCTCCTCTTTCGAGTTTACCATATCTTTAACAGTATGTCCCAGAGATTTCTCATATCTCTCTATATCCTTAACAGTTTTTTTGAGTAAATCTCTATGTCTTTCCTCTCTGGTTGTTACAACAGGCCAGGTAGATGCTGTCCCATAAAGAGTTAAATCAAGACTTTCTTTATCCCATAAATCAAGAAAATTTTTCTTATATTCCTCTCTTTTCCCTGCACTTTCTTCTGATAAAGGATCTATAAAAGCCATAACATTTGTTTCCTGATTTTCCCTGAGAGATTTTTCTGTAAAATCTGCACTTCCTGTAAGGATGCTTTTATCACTTACCATCATTTTTGAATTGAGTTTTCTGTCATGCCCTGAACCTGTTCCATCTAAGAGAGCCCATCTTACATGGATATGTTCATTATTGAGGAGCAGATAGCTTTCTATGTTATCTCCAGGTAATTTAGCCGGTTCAAGTAAAACTTTTATATCAATTTTTTTCTTCTCTTTCGACATTTCTTTCTGCTTATTTATTATAAGTTTTGCTATATCCTTATTCATGGAGAAAGCTGAAATATAAAGAAATTCTTCTGCACTTTCTATAGCATAAGTCATAAGGGCCTGCAGTTCTTCATGGGTATCTCCTACAGACATAGTTTGATTACCCGAGTCTTTCCCGAAAGGGGGTTTTATATCTTCTAAATGTTTTATATTTTCTTTAGAATTCATTTTCTTAAAGGATTTTTCAAGCTTTTCAATAAATACTTTTTTCCCTTTATCTGTAAGACCTGCATAAAGCTTTTCATTAATAAGATTTGCCGTAAATGGGGACCTGGCACCGAGCAAAAAATCCTCATTCAGTTCTACATTATAAAAATCTCCATATTCTTCAGGTTTTATTCCTGCTTTTTTACATTCTTCCATAAGTCTTTTTACTTTATCTAACTTACCTGAAGATTCTTCTATATACTTCTGGCTTTCCTGTGGAAGAAGTAATATAAGAAAATTCATAAAATCAGATGCCTTTAGTAAGAGAGTGCTTTTTACATCTTCATCTTCTTCATCCATTATATCATCTTCTTTTAATAGCTCCAAATCAGCACCATAAATTTCCTCTATTGTTTTTCCTTTAGAATCTTCTATATTTTTCTTAAATCCTTCTATAAGGGTTTTTGCTGCAGGTCCTTCTACTAACATAGCGTAGGAGGCATTTTCTCCCGAACCTTTATTACAATTTATTCCTCCTGTAAGGACTCTGTCTCCTACCCTGAGAAGTTCTTTATGCATAGTATCTGTTAAGTTATCTTTTTTAGCCACACATATTCCAAAATTACCTTTTTCAAACTCTTTCTGAAAAGTCAAAAGAGTCTGCAAACAATTATAATATCCGGAGGCATCTTTATATTTGAGACGTTTTATATGTGTAATACCATTACCCGGATCAATCATAATTCTTACTTTATGACCTTTTTTTATGGCATTTTTTACTTTATTATATATGTGAGGATCTTCTAAGAACTGATATTGAAGATCTATTTCTATTTTTGGAGGAGCCTCTTTTAGATCAAGCATTCTATTCATTTCCTGCCATATTTCACTTCCCTCAAGGGTTACTATATTGTTTCCTTTAATTTTCATGGGGCTTTCATTTTCTTTCAGATTGCTGTAAATTTTCCCGATTTTATCGAGTTCTTCCGGGATAATATCAAAATCTACTGTCTTAAAATATTTAACAACTTCATCAGGCAGTGTAGAAATAGATGGTTTAATCTTTTGAAGGATGAGATCCTTTAATTCAGATTTAATTTTCTCTATTTCATACTTTATAAATTTTATTCCTCCATGTATATCTTCAAGTTCTTTTCCACCTATATAGATTGAGTTCCATTTATGAATGGGTTTATGGAAAAACTCATAAGTTCTTAATTGTCCTTCCCTGTATTTAAGTTCCATCTGCTTTTCCTTTATTAATTGATCAATAGAAACAGAGGGTTCCTCTATTTTTCCCACAGGAGAAGTTTTTTTACCTTCTTCCTCCCTTCCATTAGAACTATTCAATGAAAGAGTTATTCTGTCATTTGCGAAAAAATACTCTTCATCTTTTTTTGTTGCCGGGGCTAAAATTTGTTTTGCAAGTTTTCTGTTGTTAGAAACTCCGGTTATCATTTATATTACCTCCTTAAAATTTTTATTCTATTTACAGGTTATCACAGGGAAGTAAAACCTGGAAGTAAAAAGTCGGTAACAGATTTATATTTTAAAAAAATCTCAAACCAGGTTAGATTATAGAAATATATTGATTGATAACAATATAAATGTTATTATTAAAATAAAAGGAGGTGATTCTGTGATAAATACTTTAAAAATGTATGAGGAACTGAGCGAAACTATGGACAGTAAATCTGCTAAAAAGATCGTTGAAATAATGGGAAGAATGTATGAAGAGCTTCAAAATACTGTCACTAAAACAGGGTTTAAAGAATTAAAAGATGAATTTACGGAATTAAAAAATATAGTTAAGGAATTGTCTGTTACTATCGGAGAACTTGCACAGGCTCAGAAGAAAACGGAAGTAAGAATTGAAGAACTTGCACAGGCTCAGAAGAAAACGGAGATAATTCTTCAGGAAGTAGTAAAACGACAGGAAAAAACTGAAATCATTCTTAAGGAAGTAGTAAAACAACAGGATTTTACTAATAAACATTTAAGTTGATGAATTTATAAGAAAAAAATTAAAGAGATTTGAAGGAGTCTTTAAAGAAAAAATAGTCCCTCTTATTGTTACTCATATGACATCATCCCCGGATGTTAAAGAATATGCACTGAACAAAGGTATTAAAGTTTATTATTCTTATGAATTTAATAAACAAAAATATCAACAGTTGCAGCATAACTGAATATAGAAAAGACTCACGTAGACCTATATATCTAATAAGGCAGAGAATCATTCCATATCACTAATACCAAAGGGCTATCAAGTTTATTAATAAACAGACTTGAGGCTACTCCAAAAAACATGAATGATTATAAGTAGTTACCTGTCAAATCTTCCTTTAACTACGACATCTTTTTGTTCTGCGGAGAATTTCATTTTTTCATAATCTCAGGGCTGGATTATAGGTTATGTGGGTAATACCAATTATTCATCAATTGTAATTAGTACCGCAACAGGTAAAAAAGTATCCAAAAAACATATACACCTGTCCCTGTCCGAGCTCTGGAGCAAAAGATATGCCCACAAAGGAGAAAGTTATAACTTAAATAAATACAAAACTATATATTCTGTAATAACAGATTTCATTGTAACAGAATCATAGATTTTGCGTAAGAGTCCGGACAGGGACAGACTTGTGAGATGGATACTAACTTGCCTGTTGCGGTACTTAGAGAATTGCTCCGTAATATTTAAGTAATTCTACTTCTTCTTCAATTAATTCCGAATCAGGATGTACTTCTGACATATCTACTCCCTGAAGGAGGAGACCGGGAATATTCAGAATTGATCTAATACACTCACCTGTGAAAACATTCCATTCTTTGATTGTTTTATCTTCACCACCTGAAACAACCCTGCTGCCATCAGGACTGTAATGAACACTATTAACCCATGAGCTATGTCCTTCATAAGTTCTCAGACATTCTCCTGTAGTAGTATTCCATTCCCTGATTGTTCCATCCTGGCTGGCTGAAAGAATTTTTGCCCCATCATGACTGTAGCTTACAGAGCTGATCCTCCCGAAATGTCCTTCATAAATTCTCAGACATTCACCAGTATCTCCATGCCATTCTTTTATTCTTCCACTGCTATTACCAGAAATAATTTTCTTGCCGTCTGAACTGTAGTTTACTGATGTAATTTTATGGGAATCAACATATGTCCTTATACATTCCCCTGTAAGTATATTCCATTCTCTCACTGTTTCATCACTGCTTCCTGATATAATCTTTTTCCCACCAGGGCTGTAATGTACTGAATTGACCCAGTGGTTATGGCCTCTATAGGTCTTTATACACTCTCCTGTAAGTATATTCCATTCTCTGATTGTTTTATCACTGCTTCCTGAGACAAGCTTTTTACCGTCAGGACTGTAATGAACTGAGGTAATCCAGTGGGTATGACCACGGTAAAGCCCTATACATTCACCTGTAAAAACATCCCATTCCCTGATTGTTTTGTCATCACTTCCCGAAATAAGTCTCCTGCCATCAGGACTATAATCTACAGAAGTGATCCAACCTTTATGTCCTTCATAAATTCTCAAACATTTACCTTTAGAGACATCCCATTCCTTTATGGTTTTATCCATACCTCCTGAGAGAAGTCTCTTACCATCAGGACTGTACGTTACATTTCTAACCTCCATTGTTTTATTCTTTTCCGGAGGGAAAAAAGTAGAAGACTTAACTTTGCTTCCTTTCAGAACAGATCCTCTATATTTTCCATCTATCTCACCATGGCCGAGTTTTACATTATTTAAAAAGACATTTCTGAGGTCAAGACAATAAAGAAGGGTATTACTTAAATCCACTCTTTTTTCTTTCAATATTTCTATAATATTTAATATACTATAATCTCCGACTCTCTTTTCTTTATGTTTTAATAAATTAAGGGCGAGATCCAGAAGGGTCTCTTTTAATTCTCCTTCCCTGTAAGTGCCTTTAATAAAAGGACTTCTTTTCGGTTCTCCTGTAAGTTCTCCCAGGATACTTCTCAAATATACTCCCAATAACCGGTAAGACAATTCAGGGAAAGAGCTTACCTGTAAATCAATTCTCTCTTTTATCTTCTGTTTTATATACAAAGCGGCGAAATAATCTCTAAAATCTTCATGAATGAAGGTATAAGTATGTCCAGATATTTCTCTCAATAGAAAGAAAATTTCTTTAAACATCTTTATGATTTCTTCAGGTTCTTTATTTATAGTATTTTCTTGTGTCATATTTCTGATAGAATGCAATTCTTCATTGATAATTTCTATAAGCCTTTCACAGGTTATATCTAAAAAACCATTTTTTTCCATTTCATAACCTGCTCTGGGAAGGATTTGTTTTATACATAAATTATGCCAGAACTTCTCTGATGGCTTAATCTGAGCCATTCGGACAAGGAAAGAAATGATAAAATTATGCAGTATCTCTCCTCTGTATCGAGGATGGGGAATAAAGTCAGAAATTTCTTTTGTTGATCTCATGCCTGCGGTTTTTTCTATATAACAGTAGAGAGTTAATATCATGGGATTTCTCAGAAGAGGGATTTTCTTTACCAGTTCAATAGTAAAATCTATTCCCCGGCAGGACATAAATGTTTTTATCCTTTCATCATCAAGCTCTTCAAGTTTTAAGATCTGAAAGTCCGGCAGGTTTAAAGTTTCATCTGAGGAGATTATTATCTGAAGACCTTTCAATTCAGTGAGAGTCTTCAGACAGGACAGGAAGTCCGATTTATTATTCCTTATTTCATTTAAACCATCCAGAATCAGAATAACTGATGGATACTCTCTCCATTTTATTGTATCACTTTCCATTACATATTTCTTCAGACTGTAATAAAAGGAGCTGAGAGATGATTTGTCACAGATATATACTTTTCTTACTTTCATAAAATGTTTTTTCATAATCATCTGTTCTCTGTCACTATAGATCTGATTTCGGTACTCCAGGGAAATCCTCTCCCATATAGAGTTTTGTTCCTCCCTGTTATACTTGTTAAGACTTAAAAATATAGGCACAGGTCCTTTTACGGCAAGAAAACTCTCCCAGAGCTTTAAAAGAGATACAGTTTTTCCACTACCCCTTTCACCGAGAAGGAGACAATGCCATTTCCCCTTTTTATTCCACTGTTTTTTTACTGCCTCCCTGAGAGAAAGTCTTTCTGATTTATTCTGGTTTTCTTCCTCTTCTGTGGAAACCAGACTTACTGTGAGAGGAATGATTTTATCCTCTTTTTTTCCGTCTATCTCCTCTGTTATATTCAGAAGGGTATATATCTCCTTACGTAGTATCCTGTATCTTTCTTTAGACTGTAAAAGAGTTACGCTCTCTTCTCTTTCTGTCTCATCTTCCAGTGGCATATGGAGTCTCTTTTTTAGCTCTCTGAAAATCGCCCTGAGACCTTCACATGTATCAATATGATCTATCTCTTTCTTCCCTTTCTGGCTTATTATATCTCTTATAAATATAGTGTGCTTTTTTCTCCAGAAGAGAAAACTATGAGGCAGATATGTACTCTCCTTCTCCCAGTTAATGAACAGGGGATTAAGTTCCGCAGTTTTAACTGTAGTTACAGGAGATACGGATGAGTTTTCTGCTGTTTTTATTACTCTTCCGAGGAAAAGTTTATAAAGAAAGATATGGGGAGCAAAGTCTCTTTCTAATTCAGTTATATTTACTTCAACACAGGAAGGTTCAGGAAAAGAGTAGAGAGAGATCTCTGCCACTTCTTTTTTTAAATTTTTAATATAAAATAACTGATAATCAGAAAAAAAACGTAATCCGTAAATAAGGCGGTATAAGTTAGCCAGAACAAAAGGAAGAACTAGTTCATAACCTTTAATTAAGGTTTCCTTATTTTTTACTTCATGATTTATGTCATATTTTTTTAGATATGCTGATATATTTTTATAATTTTCAATACAGAGACGAAAGGAATTTAACTCTTCTAATAAACCCTTTTCTTTATCTATACCTGTAATCCTTACTTTTTCAATTACTTCAAGAGGGTCAGAAATACCACAAAAAAACTGCTGCAGTTCCGGTATAAAGAAATCCTTCTCATCTTTACAATATTTTAAACTTTCTCTTATAATACTTATCCACTCACTTGTAGAAGGAGGTTTAGTAAAGAATTTTTCCACTATCAATCTGTTGAGATTATTATTCTCAAATTTTTGTTGCGGTTCATTAATGTAGAGAGCAATTAGAAGGGAACCAAGAAAAAAAGATAGAAAATTCAGGAAAGCCACTGTAGAGAGAACTTTTTTTTCTATTTCTTCTTCCAGTAAAGAAGCCATTCTTACAGATAATGGTAAAGGCCATTTATTAAGTTCTTCCAAAACCAGTTTATTTAATTTTAGATTTAAATCTGACCATGGTATTTGAAGCATATGTTAGATAAGTAACTTAATTTCTTCACGAAATGAAAACTACTACTGACCGTCCCTGTACCTTATAACTAGTCTTTCTTATTTTTACTTCTTTTCCCTGTGGTAATATATCTTTAGGAGATACCAGGGCAGTATCAATCACTCTGTACCAGAATTTTTCCTTCCCCGGATAGGGTAATTCAAATTCCAGAGGTTTCCAGTAAGCATTCACTGCAGCATAAATGCAGTTATCATCTTCGTGATAACCGGTTTCTTCCTTTCTACCATCTATCATAAAGGCAATAGAACGGGATTCATATGACCAGTCAGGGCGATATGGTTTTATACCATGCCAGGTAATATCACTTATACCGTCTTTATTGTGCTCAAGGCCTGTAAAGAAATCTTTCCTTCTTAAAGCAGGATGAGCTTTTCTGAAAGCTATGACCTCTTTAAAAAATCGGAAAATTTCCTTATGTTTTTTCAGTTCCTTCCAGTCAAGCCAGTTCAATTCGTTATCCTGACAGTAAGGATTATTATTACCCTTATGGGTTTTAAACATTTCATCTCCACTAAGTATCATGGGTGTTCCCTGAGAGAGCATCAGGACAGTAACAAAATTCTTAACCTGTCTTATACGAAGTTTGTTTATCTGAAAATTATCTGTTTCACCTTCTACTCCACAGTTCCAGCTCAAATTGGTATCTGTTCCATCTCTATTTTCTTCTCCATTTTCCTCATTGTGTTTCCAGTTGTAGGAGACAAGATCGCGCATAGTAAATCCATCATGACAGGTAATAAAATTTATACTGTGATTGGGTGTTCTACCTCCTCTTTGATAAAGATCTGAGCTTCCGCTTATGCGGGTTGCCATAGTCCCTGCAAGACCACTATCTCCTTTCAGGAAGGCTCTTATATGATCGCGGTATTTCCCATTCCATTCTGCCCATTCTTCAGGAAATTCTCCTACTTTATAAAGTCCCCCTGCATCCCAACCTTCAGCAATCAATTTAACACCGGACAATAAAGGATCCTTCTGTATATCATTTAAAATACTATGTCTTCCAAGCCATGCACCGGTAGCAGGGTCTCTTCCCAGAATAGTAGCCAGATCAAAACGAAAACCATCTATATGCACTTCTGCTGCCCAATAACGAAGGCTGTCCAGGATAAGCTGTTTTACTACAGGATGATTGCAGTTAACAGTATTTCCACATCCTGAATAGTTTCTATAGTTATTGTAAGGATCAAGCATATAATATATTTTATTGTCAAGGCCGCGGAAACTGCAGAAAGGACCTTCTATATTACCTTCTCCTGTATGATTATAGACAACATCCAGTATAACCTCTATGTCTGCTTTATGAAGTTCCTTAACCATTTCTTTAAATTCTGTAACCTCTATACCTGGAGTAGTATTTGTACTATACCATCTGTAAGGAGCAAAGAATGAAAGTGTACTGTATCCCCAGTAATTTTTTAGTTTTTCTCCTGTAGTAGGATTATATCTGATATTTTCATTTTCATTAAAATCATGAATCGGCATAAATTCTACAGTAGTAATACCCAGTTCTTTTAGATAGGGAATTTTTTCTATAACACCACTGAAGGTACCTTTATAATTAACACCTGAAGAGGGATGTAAAGTGAAACCTCTTACATGCATTTCATATATTATACAGTCTGACAGGGGATATCGGAGAAGTTTATCTCCTGTCCAGTCAAACAGAGAATCATCTATAACAACACTTTTTACAGTAGCTCCTATATTATCTTTTTTACTGAAGGATTTTTCTTTAAAGAGTGAGGTTTTTTCATAAGCAAAAGCTTCTTCTTTTTCCCAGTTATAATCACCTGATACGGATTTCGCGTAAGGGTCTGTAAGGAGTTTGTTAGGATTGAATATATGTCCTTTATGAGGGGCATATTTCCCGGAAACTCTGTAACCATAAAGCTGGCCATGACCTATACCGTGAACATATATATGCCATAGATCTCCTGTTTTATTATTCAAAGGATCCAGTTTGAATATATAAGAAGGACTGGTATCTTCCTGAAAATTAAAAAGCAATAATTCTACTCCTGTTGCATTTTTTGAAAAGAGGGCAAAATTAACACCTGCCCTGTTTACAATATGAGCCCCCAGTGGATAGGGTTTACCTTTTTCTGTAATCATTCATTAATGCTCCTTTTTTTATATGGAGAACACATCTAAAACCGATATCTGTAGCTCCGTTATAGGGATTATATTTATCTCTGGAACTGCCTTTACATACTGTAACATCACATTTCCATGAACCTCCTTTAATTACTTTATATTCACCTTCCTCTGGACCACTGGGATTTTTTCTTATGATATTAGGAGAAGTATAATAATAAGGCGAATACCAGTCTGAACAAAATTCTTTTACATTTCCTGCCATATCCATAACACCATATATACTGGATCCATCCAGAAAAGTGTCTACAGGGGTAGTCCCCCGGCCATCACTCATATTGATCATACTGGCAACTGCATCCAGACTATCCATCTGCTGATTATTACATTTATTTTTCTCATCTTCCTTACCCCAGGGATAAATATGACCTTCAGAACCTCTTGCAGCTTTCTCCCATTCGGCTTCTGTAGGGAGAAGTTTTCCTTTCCATTCAGCATAAATTTTAGCATCAAACCAGGTTATTCCAGTAACAGGATGTTCCATGGCATTCTCTGTAAAATAAGTTCTCCAGTTACCTTTACTTCTGTAACCTGTAGCTTTAGTAAATTCCGAATATTCTCTGTTTGTAACAGGATATTTATCTATATAATAGGCATCCAGATAAACTCTGTGTTCAGGATATTCCATTTTGTTTTCCTCATTACTTCCAAGTATACATTCACCGGCAGGTATAAAAATCATACCGTTCACTTCCCGTTCAGGTGCAAGGCATACTCTGTCTCTATTTACTCCTGCAACAGTTTCTTCTGAAAACAAACCTCTGAGAGCTTCCTTCATTTTTTCTGCTGAAGCATATCTGTTATTCGGTTCAATGCTGAGGGCTTTTAATAAAATCCTTTCTAATTTTTCCGATACATTATTTTTTATATTTCTTATGGGAGGTAAGGCACAGGGAACAGGTATCTGCCCTGTAATCAGATGATGCATAGTGGCAGCAAGAGAATAGAGATCACTTCTCTGTTCATTTTGTCCTTTAAATTGCTCAGGTGCTGCATAATTGGGTGTTCCTACTCTTGTCTGAGGAGTCGGTGTCTCCTGAGATATAGCTCTTGCTATGCCGAAATCTACCAGCATAACCTTTCCATCTGTTTTTCTTACCATAATATTGGAGGGTTTTAAATCTCTGTATAGTATGGGAGGTGTATAATTATGAAGATATGATAATACATCTAAAACTTCAATAGAATATTTTATTACTTTTTTTTCATCCAATCCCTTTCCACCTGTTTTTTCCAGAACTGTCTCTAAATCTTCTCCATCTACAAAATCCATTACAAGATAATATCTTCCATGTTCGGTAAAATAATCTATTACTCTCGGGAGACTTCTGTGATGAAGGGTTCTTAATATTCTGGCTTCCTGACGAAATTTATCGGTGAGATATTTTCTTTCTTCCGGAAGAAAATATTGAAGGCACATCTCTTTAACAGCACATCTATCTCCGAAACGTTCATCTATAGCTTCATAGACAGCCCCCATTCCACCGGATTTTATAAGCCTTATGATCTTATATCTCCGATCCAGAAGAGTATGAAAAGCCAATGTGCCACCTTCTGTTATAATAACAAGCTTATTTCCACAGTAGGAACAAAATCTTGCTTCTTCTTTATTCTGACTTCCACAGCTATTACAGAACAGTACCAAAGTATTCTCACTCTTCACTCTTTACTGATTCATACTTTTTTATATACTTTATAGGACGTCTGTCTATAAGAATATCATCACTGGTTTTAGCTTCTTTTATTTTTATATATCTCTGATTAAACCATTCTATACTGCCTACAAGAGTCATATTATTAATAAAAGTAAATTCTACAATATCATTTTCTCTAATTCTTTTGTTAAAATAATTTTCTGAGTGGACAATTTTCTTGGTCTGGGGAAAGTCTTTTTTTGTTTTCTTTACATAAGTTTTCTTATTTTCTTTTGGTTTTTTTATCTGCTCTTTAAGGGGTTCTTCTTTTTTATAAGTATCTTTAAAAGCAGG
>Ga0302242_1002178_pt1 | contig 12734 bp, 10 predicted proteins | sample AAG_UR_Lys_MG_FD_193510 | JGI IMG/M metagenome (GOLD analysis project Ga0302242, IMG submission 193510) | Enriched activated sludge microbial communities from anaerobic digester in WTTP, New Holstein, Wisconsin, United States - AAG_UR_Lys | ecosystem: Engineered > Bioreactor > Anaerobic >... | reverse complement strand
CTTACCGATTGGGAGGACAACAATGACGTTATCCTTACGGAGGCCTTCAAGCTTAGGGACAACGGTGCGGACAGGGGGGATATGCGGAGGCTTCTTCTTCCTTCGGACCGGTTGCAGGAACTGGAATCCCTGGCCCGGAAGGCCTTTCGCTCTTTGGGATTACGGGATTACGGCCGCTTTGACGTCCGCCTGGCGGCCGACGGTCGCTGCTATTTTTTAGAGGCCAACACGACTCCCAGCCTGGAAAACGCCGAGGCCCTGGCCCAGTCCGCCCGGTGGGCGGGAATGGATTATCCATCCCTGGTAGCCAAGATCCTGGCGGCGGTCCGACGGCGATGCGACAGGGAACGGCGGCAAAACCGAATCGGTCCGGTTGGGGGGAAAAGAGGATTATTTAGCCGTTGATTGTTCTTTTACATTCCAGCTCGGTGGAATTGTCCCATCCCGCTCTTTATGGGTAGCATGCAGATTAGCGCAGAAAGGCTAAAGGGGTTAGATCAACAATCTAACCCCTTGATTTCATTTGGTGGGCGATCCGCGACTCGAACGCGGGGCCTTTGGTTCCGGAGACCAACGCTCTATCCACCTGAGCTAATCGCCCATGCCGGGACCTTCTACTATATTCTTTCAGATTCTTCAATCGATAAATTCGCTGTTATCCTCGTGACTCCTCGGAGTCCCAAGTTCTTGCTCCGTGGTTTCTGTTTCCGGGGCGAGGGCAGGAAAGGAATGGATGGGGAAAATATTTATGTGCCCGTCGCTTGATTTCCGGAGGATTTGCCACCCAGCTTTTTGGAGGCGTGATCCTTCCCGAGATAGTAATTGATCCAGGATGAGGTTTGATAAAGATCCCAGTTGCAGGGGGGGGCGATGTCCTCCTCCAGTTGTCCTTCCCGGCCGTGACTCTGCAAGCGGTCGTAGGCCCGGACGTAAATGCACCGCCTCTTTCCGGGATAAACCTCGCACCAACCCTGGAAACTGCCGCCGCAGGCCCCGTTGCGCTGGTTTTTCGGGCATTGGGACATGGGGCATAGGTAGGCTGCGTCAATGAGGGCGCAATCCCCGCAGTCGCGGCAGTCGAAAAGGGCGACCTTGACCAGGTGCTCCAGCCGGTGAAAAATCCCTTCCATGCTGCTTCCCTGCACCTTACCGCAGACTGTCTTCATGGCGCCGTAGAGATTCTTTCCCGGCTCGTACAGCAGTCGATGCATGAAGCGCGCAAAAAGATAGGCTCCTTCGCCGCCGGATTCACAGGTCCGGCGCCGTCTTTCGGCCGGCTTATCCAGGTTGAGGCCCGTTTCCGGATCGCGCTCATAGTAATAAAAACCGTCCGGAAGGGGATAATCGAAGTGCCTGATAAGACTGGTCCATTGGGTGGCAAGGGCTTCCCCCTGCCGGATGATCTCCGTAACCTGCTCATATTTGATGTTGTGCCCGCCTATGTGAACCCCACTGTAACCCATGCCCTTGAGGATGGCATACAGCCGGGCGGCGCGCAAGATCCTCGCCTGAACTCCTTTGTCCGGATCACTCCGCTCCCGGTCAATGTCCGTGAGGAGCTTGTCCGTCACGACGGAGCCGGGCAGCTCGTTGCGGTTCATCATCTTGGCGGCGCCGTACGGCAGGATGTAGATGTTGCCCACCAGCGGAACGTTGAAGCCCTTTTGTTTCATGAACAGCAACACTTCATGAAACTTTCTCGCGTCGTATCCCAGTTGGGTAACAATGAATTGCGCTCCCGCGGCGATCTTCTTCTTCAGTTTGTAATATTGGGCCATCTGCTCCGCCTCGGTCGCCTTGAAAGGCGAAACGACGGCGCCGGCGAAGAAATCACAGGGATGGTGCCGGATGACCTCTTTGCTTCCCGGATACTCCAGCCCCCGGTTCATTTCCGAGATCAACTGCAGGACATGAACCGGGTCCAGATCGAAGACCGGTGCTGGTCTTCCCTGATGTCCCGATACTGGATAATCGCCGCTCATTACCAGGAGATTCCGGATCCCAGCCCGCTCCAGGGCGTAAAGCTGGCTTTCGATGGCATTGCGGTTTTTGTCTTTACATGTGAAGTGGACGAGCGGCTCGATGCCGAGGCGGACGATTTCACTGCCCATAAAATCTGCGGACATGGCCGGGGTTCCGCCCGGATTGTCGGTCAGGGTCAGGGCATGGATCATCCCCCCGGAAGCCGCCTGGCCGGCGAGGGTCATGACCTTCTCCTGGGCCGCTTCCCTGGCGCCCCGGCCCGGCACCAGTTCCCAGGTGACGGGGAAGACGGCGGGGTTCAACAAAGCTTCTTTGAAACGATTATCCGGCATTGTCAGTTCGTTTTTTCCCTTGTCGGTGGCTGAGCGCTGGAATCGCATTTACCGGTGGGCTTGTCAACCATATTTAATGGGAAAATGAAGGTTGCGTACGAGAAATCACCGGTATTGCCTGCCGTCCGCAACCTTTCCTTGCAGTAGCCAAGGAAATTTGTTAGTGGCATGAACATGCTGACGGTAAAGGTAAATCCATGGCGTAAGCTGATGTTCACATGGGCGATACTGGTTATGGCCGTCTGGTCGTCGCCGGGATACGCCGAGACGAATGTTTTAAACATCAGACACTGGGCGGCGCCGGATCATACCCGCGTCGTTATCGATACGAGTGAAGAGGCCCGGTATCGCGTTGTCAAGGATGACATGCGCCTCAGCGTCGAGATCGACAACGCCCAATACATCAAGACCAGGCCGCGGGCCATCGTCATCAGGAAACCCGGTCTTGAGAAGATCGCCGTCTCCACTCCAACGGAAAGCTTGGTGCTGGTCGATCTCTATCTTGCCGCTCATACCGAAACCAAGGTATTCCGAGTTAAAAAATTCGAAGGCAAACCGGACCGGATCGTGATTGATATCATCCTGCCGGAGGTTGCACGAAAAGAGCGGGAAGACCGAGAACGGGTCAAGGAATACACCAAGGACAAGGTCATCGTCATCGACCCCGGTCACGGCGGGGAAGATCCAGGGGCAATCGGCCGCCATGGCACCCAGGAAAAAAAGGTCGTCCTGGAAATCAGCAAAAAGGTGCGGGACAAACTCAACGCCCGGGAAGGCTACTATGCCTTTCTTACCCGAGAAGGGGATTATTATGTCTCTTTCAAGAAGCGCCTGAGGATCGCCAGGGAATATGGCGCTGATCTCTTCCTCAGCATTCATGCCGATGCCGCCCGGAGCCGCCAGGCCTATGGCAGTTCTGTATATGTCCTATCCCTGCGTGGGGCCAGCAACGAAGCGGCGAAAATCCTGGCCAGAAACGAAAACCTGGCCGATATCGTCGGCGGTGCCGGAAACGGAGAAGGGGCCAAGGAAGAATCGGATCCCATCATCCTGAACATGTTTCAGACCCAGACCATGAACTCCTCGAAAAACTTCGGGAATCTCCTCCTGAAGAATATGGCCGCCGTAAACCGGGTGAAGTTCTCCACCATTCAGGAGGCACCGTTTATGGTTCTCAAGCTTCCGGAGGTCCCATCCATACTTGTTGAGACCGCCTACATCACCAATCCGATTGAGGAAAAGAAACTCCGGAGCCGTAAGTTCCAGAACGAAATCGCCACGACGATCGCCGATTCCGCCGTGGAGTTTCTCTCTTCGGCCCCGCCGCGGACCCCGCCGATCGTGGTTGCCAGGCAAGATCCGGACCCTCCCGCCCCATCTCAAGGCACCTCCGGGGCGGAAGAGAACGCCGGGAAGACGTCGCCGCCACAAACAGAGGGTCCCCCCAGGGAAGCGGAACCGCCAAAGCCCGAAATAACCGGGCGGGGATCAGTTTCATCACCGAAGGAAACCGCGGCGAAGAATATCCCGGCGTCTCCCGAGGAAGAACCGGTGTCGGTGCGGAAGGCTGTGAAGGGGACCGCCAAGAAGAGCGCCCCCATCTTCCATATGGTTAAAAGAGGCGAAAGCGTGGACCGGATAGCGAGGCAATACCGCGTCTCCCCCCTGCTTATACTTAAAGCTAATAATATGAAGCCCCGGGACCCCCTCTATGTGAACCGGAAAATAATCATTCCCACGCCGGCCGGCGGCAAGACCGGCCGCGGGAAAGGACAAAGGGATCGGGCGAAAAGACCGGTTGGTGATGGAGGGGACGCCATCAGATACTATACCGTCGTCAAAGGAGACAGCCTCGACAGCATCGCCGCCCGGCACGGGACCACTTACCCGATATTGATTAAGATCAACGGGATGAAGGCTTCAGACACCCTTTATGCGGGGAAGAAGATCAAAGTCCCCGCACCGGAGGCGCCGAAGGACGGCGGGAAACAGACGGGTCCGGACCGGACGACTCCTGAAAAGGATACATCATCTCCCGGTCCGGTGAAGTATCGGGTGAAAAAAGGAGACACCCTGGAGGCGATCGCCACCCGACATGGAACAACCCTGACTTCCCTGCTGCGATTGAACGGTATGAACGTTCGGGATACCCTTTATGCCGGCAAGGTAATTATCCTCCGGGAGGCCGCCGCGGGCGATGCGGGGGGAGCAAAAAAGGTCGGAAAGCGACCGGAAAGAGCGAAAAAGGCCACCACCGTCTATATCGTGAAGAAAGGGGACTCTCTCGAAGCGATCGCCCGCAGGCACAAGACCACGGTGGGCGTCCTGAAGGATCTGAATGCGGGCCAGCGTCTCTCGCCGCTTTATGTAAATCAACGTCTGAAGATACCTGGGGCCTCAAAGATGTGAACGGCGCCCCCGGTGATAAGATTGCGGCCGTCGAACGGACGGGTTTTTGGGAAGGAACTCTGGCCGGCCATGGTTTTGGCGGCCGTTTAAAAATCAGGAAGGAAGATCGGATGAAGATATTCGATGGCTGCCGGGCCTTCATCTGGAGGCACTATCAGGAAAATAATTGTAACGCTTATTTAATCGATCGGAACAAACGGATCGTGATCGATCCGGGGCATGAACACCTCTTCCGGCATGTCCGGCAGGGGCTGGAAAATGCCAGCGTCTCTTTGGCGGCGGTGGATCTGGTTGTGGCCACCCACGGTCACCCCGACCATCTCGAAGGGGTGCGGATATTAGGCAAACCGACGCTTTTCGCCATGAACGAGGAGGAGTACGCCTACATCCGTGAGCTGGCCGGCGGTTATTTCCGTATCCCGGAGCCGGATTTCTTTCTGCGGGAAGGTGACCTGAATGTCGGGTCGGATTCATTTCAGATCATCAGTACCCCGGGCCACACCCCGGCTTCCATCTGCCTGTACTGGCCGGCCGCGAAGGCCCTGTTTACCGGGGACGTGATCTTCAATCAGGGGATCGGCCGGACGGACCTGCCGGGGGGAAGCGGCGAGCAGCTCAAGGCGAGCATCGAAAGACTTGCGGAGCTGGACGTGGAATTCCTCCTCCCCGGTCACGGGGAACCGGTGATCGGCAAGCAGGCGGTGGAGGCCAACTTTCAGGCCGTCAGGGACTACTGGTTTCCCTACTTGAGCCTGTGAAGCCTTTTCTGAAACTGTTTCCGCGCCATTTCCAGACCGCGGCGCCATTCCTGGTCAAGATTTGGGTTGGGAACGACGGCGCTGCCGTTGATTCCCTGGGCGTACAGGACGGCCAGGGCCTTGTGGCCGGAATCGATCTTCAGTCGTTGCACCTCCGCATGAAAATCCGCCGTCAGGTCCTCAAATGGAGCGGTGTTTATGGCCAGGGCCGTTTGCAGGAGTGAGAAGATCTTCCCGTTGTCTTCCTCCGGGTCCACATGGGTCAGGCATTCCTCGCGGAGCAGGGCGGCCGCCTCGGACGCCGCCGCCCCTTCGTTTGCTAGATACTCCTTGATGTCATCGCCGGTCAGCGACCCGTCACGGTATCGCTGCACCCAGCCCCTGACCCGGGCCTGCCGCTCTTGCGTCTGGATGTCCCTTTTCTCTTCTTCCGTCAGGACGAGGTCCTTGGTCCTTTCCATGATCAGATCGAGGGTGCTTTTTATCTCTGCCATGCGGTTCTCCTTATGAATATATCGGCTGCGTTTAATAGCAGAAACTTATAAATATGTCAAAAATGACGGGAGGGCTTTTAATTGCCTTTTCGAGAATTATTTGCTACATGCGGCGGTGGCAGCGGCACAGGCATATTTTTGGACCGGGGCGCGGACGGTGCCCCTTGTGCCGGCCACAGGAAGATGCACCTAAGTAAATCTTTTAGGAGGTTTTATGAGCAATGAAAATTTAGAATCGAAAAGGTGGTTGATCGCCGGCGCGGCGATCGTCATGCAGCTCTGTCTCGGGACGGTCTATGCCTGGTCGGTCTTCAAGAAACCCTTGATGACCGCCCACGGTTGGGGCGAAACAGGAGTTCAGGCAACCTTCATGATCCTCATCGGCGTCATCGGTCTGGCGGCGGCCTTCGGCGGCACCCTGGTGGACAAGAAGGGTCCCCGGTTCGTGGCCACTATCGGTGGTATCCTTTTCGGCATCGGCACCCTGGCTGCCGGGCTGGCGGATCAACTCGGCAGCATCTGGCTCCTCTACATCGGCTACGGCATTATCGGTGGCCTGGGCAACGGCTTTGGTTACGTCACCCCGATTGCCACCCTGATCCGCTGGTTTCCCGACAAGCGGGGCCTGGTTACCGGTCTCGCCGTCATGGGCTTCGGGGCCGGCGCCTTTTTCATGGGCAAGATCGCCCCCGGGATGGTCAACTCCATGGGCGTGGCCAATACCTTCTACATCTGGGGAATCATCTTCCTGGTTGCGGTCACGGCTTCCGCGCAGCTTTACAAGAATCCTCCCAAGGGCTGGCTCCCCGCGGGTTTCAAGCCGGCGGCCTCCAGTGTTTCCGCCGCCGATTCCTTCCAGTTTGAAGAAGCGGTGAAACGTCCCCAGTGGTGGATGCTCTGGGGCATGCTGTTCCTCAACGTCTCGGCGGGACTGGGCCTTATTTCCCAGCTTTCCCCCATGGCCCAGGATGTCATCAAGAAGGCCCAGCCCATGATCACCCCGGCGGATCTGGCCCTGGCCGGCGGGACGATTCTAGCGATCGCCTCGATCTTCAACGGCCTGGGGCGGCTCATCTGGGCGTGGACCTCCGACGCCATCGGCCGGAAGATGGTGTTCATCATCATGTTCATCACCCAGGCGATCCTCTATGTCTATCTGCCCCAGGTGACCTCACAGGTCCTCTTCACAGTTCTGGCCTGCTATCTGCTGGCCTGCTACGGCGGCGGCTTTGCCGTCATGCCGGCCTTTGCCGCCGACTCCTTCGGCCCCGGCTACATCGGCAAGGTCTACGGGATGATGCTGACGGCGTGGGGCGCGGCGGGCGTAGCCGGACCCTTGATCTTTGCCCAGGTCAAGGACATCGCCCTCTATGTGGCGGCGGGGATGCTCATTATCGGTTTTGTCCTGGCGCTGGCCTACAAGCCGCCGGCAAGAAAAACGGCCTAGGCCAAGGCGACGGCGCCGGTAGCAATAAACTGAAGTTCACAACCGTCGATACGGGCGGGTTGATCGACCCGCCCGTTTTTTTGCTTCGCAAACACTCGTCCCTTTGGCATGGAAATATTCCCTGGGTTTATATATGTCCATGCATCTACTGTAATTCTTGCCCCTTCATTGCCTGATGTTCGCCGTTTTTATGCAGGATGTAGATGATTCCGGCGAGGATGATCCTGCCGTCGGCATTTACCTAGTAAAGGAAATCAACCGGGCATCATAAAGCTGTTCACATCACGCAATCGCTATTGTGGACACGAGGCTCATCGCCTCTCGGTTTCTGCTCCCCTTGGTTATGCCGCCTCCACCCGGACGGCACAGACCTTGTACTCGGGAATCTTGCCGATGGGGTCCAAAACCGGGTTGGTGAGGAGATTGACGGCCGCTTCGTGAAAATGAAAGTTCATGAAGATCGCGCCGGCGGCGGAGCGCTCCGTCAGTTTCGCCTTGGCCTGCAACTCTCCCCGCCGGGACGTGACTTTTACCATCTGGCCGTCGAAGATTCCGAGCCGGTCCGCATCCTGGGGATTGATTTCCACCAGGCTTTCCGGATACCGTTCCGTGGCGCCTTTGGACTGACGAGTCATGGTCCCCGTATGGTAATGATAGAGAACCCGTCCCGTAGAAAGGAGCAGTGGATAGCTTTCGTCGGGAAGTTCCGCCGGCGGGATGTACTCGATGGCATGGAACAACCCGAGACCCCGGGTGAAACGGTCCTTATGGAGGTATTTGGTCCCCTTGTGGTCCGGGGTGGGGCAGGGCCACTGGAGGCCGTTCTTCTCCAGCCGCTTGTAGGTGATGCCGCTGTAACTGGGGGTGACCCTGGTTATTTCCTCCATGATCTCCTGAGCGGAGGAATAATTCATGGCATAGCCCATCCGGCCGGCCAGGGCGGCGATTATCTCCCAGTCGCTCTTCGCCTCTCCCGGGGGGGAGACGGCCTCGCGGATCCGTTGAATCCGCCTTTCCGTATTGGTAAAGGTACCGTCCTTCTCGGCGAAACAGGCGGAGGGCAGCACCACATCGGCCAGCCGGGCCGTCTCCGTGAGGAAGATATCCTGGACCACCAGAAAGTCGAGTTTCCGGAGCGACGCCTCCACATGGGCAAGGTCGGGATCGGAGATCATGGGATTCTCGCCCATGATGTACATCCCTTTGATGGACCCCTTATGGGCGCCGTCCATCATCTCCATGATGGTCAACCCGGGTCGCGCCGAGAGCTTGACGCCCCAGGACTTCTCGAATTTTATCCGCGCTTCGTCGCCGGCCACCTGCTGGTAGGCGGGATAGACATTGGGCAGGGCGCCCATGTCACAGGCCCCCTGGACGTTGTTCTGCCCCCGGAGGGGATTGACGCCGCCGCCCTCGATCCCTACGTTGCCGCCGAGCATGGACAGGTTGGCGACGGATTTCACGTTGTCCGTACCGGTTATGTGTTGGGTGATTCCCATGGCGTAGAGGATGGAGGCCCGTTTGGCCCCGCCGTACATCCGGGCGGCGGTGCGGAGATCTTCCGCGGGGACCCCGGAGATTTCCTCCACATATTCCGGGGTGTATTTCTCCACGATCTTCTTCAGGGCCGCGAAGCCCTCGGTGCGTTTCTCCACATATTCCTGGTCATATAGGTTTTCAGCGATCATCACGTTCATGAGGCCGTTGAATACGGCAACATCCGTGCCCGGCTTCTGGCGGAGCCAGAGGTCGGCGTATTTCACCAGATCGATCCGCCGGGGATCGATGACGATCAATTTGGTCCCGTGCTGGCGGACGGCCCGCTTGACCTTCATCCCCACAATGGGGTGGTTTTCTGTGGTATTGGTACCTGTCGCCACGATTAGATCGGTATATTCGATTTCATCGATGGAATTCGTCATCGCGCCACTGCCGAAAGCGGCGGCCAGACCGGCCACCGTAACGGAGTGTCAGAGCCGGGCGCAGTGGTCCACATTGTTGGTGCCGATCACCGCCCGCATGAATTTCTGAAACAGGTAATTTTCCTCGTTGGTGCACCGTGCCGAGGAGAGCCCCGCGATGCTGTCCGCCCCGTCTTTGCTTTTTATTGCTTTGAACTTGCCGGAGATTACATCCAGCGCTTCGTTCCAGGATGCCTCTCTGAGCTCGCCGCCCTTCTTGTCGCGGATGAGCGGCTTTTTCAACCGCTCGGGCGAAGCGACGAAATCGAAGCCGAAACGGCCCTTGACGCAGAGGCTGCCCCTGTTAGGCTGGACGTAATCACGATTTCCCGTGACCTTCACGATCTTGCCGTCATGGACGTTGAGGTCCAACTGGCAGCCGACGCCGCAATAGGTGCAGGTCGTCTTAACCTTCTGGATTTCCCAGGGGCGGCCGCGAAACCGGGATTGGCGGAAGGTGATGGCCCCCACCGGGCAGACATCGGCGCACTCGCCGCAGAAGTAGCATTCCGAATCGATATAATCGGCGTCAAACGCCGGGCCGACCTTGGCCCGGGAGCCCCGCCGGGAGAAATCGAGGACCTCGTTGACCTGGATCTCGTTGCAGGCCCGGATGCAGCGGCCGCAGAGGATGCACTTGTTCAGGTCCCGGGAGATCATCGCATTGGACAGTTCATGTTTGTAGCCGGGATGCTTGATGTTGAAGCGGGGGCTTTCGATCTCCAACCAGTAAACGAGGTCCTGGAGGTCGCATTTGCCGTTCTGTTCACAGGTCAGGCAGTTGTGGTCGCCGGAAGCCCAGAGGAGCTCCACGATGAGGCGCTGGGCAGCCCGCACCTTCTCCGTGTTAGTCCTGATGACCATGTTTGGGCTGACGGGCATGCAGCATGAGGCCACGAGGGAACGGGCCCCCTCGACCTCCACCACGCAGACGCGACAGGCCCCGACTTTGGTGGTCCCAGCATAATGACAAAGCGTCGGGATGAAAATCCCGTTTTCCCTGGCAACCTCCAGGATCGTCTGTCCCGCCGCCGCCTCCACTTCCCTGCCGTCGATAGTTAAGGAAATCTTTTTTTCCATGTCCTGCTCCTTTTAATATATATTGTTCACTCCTTTCGAATTGAGGGGCCCGTCTGATCCGGGTCCGGGAGGCAATATGAACTGAATCGACTTTTTTTGCAAGGATAAAATATCGTTTAACTATGTCATTAATGACATATGTATTTAGGCAATAAATCCCCGGTGCCTTTTGACCTGGGGTGGAGTTGATGGGAAAGTTTGTCCGGCGCGACTGGTTCAACCCAGGGTGAAGCGGCCGTCTTTGTAGAGCAGGACGTCATCCACCCGGATCTGTCCCCCCCGGCGGAGATCGCAGATCAGGTCCCAGTGGATGGCCGACCGATTGCGGCTCCCCGTTTCCGGGTAGCCGGCGCCCAACGCCATATGGAAACTGCCGGCGATCTTTTCGTCGAAAAGGATCTGCTTAGTGAAGCGCCGGATGCCTTCGTTGGTGCCGATGGCAAACTCGCCCACGTAGCGGGACCCCGCGTCGGTATCGAGGATCTTGTTGAGGAACTCTTCGTTCTTGTCTGCCCGGGCGGCGGTAACCTTTCCCTCTTTGAAGGTCAACTGCACCCCCGTCAGTTCCCGTCCCTGGTAGATGGCCGGGTAGGAAAACCGTACCGTGCCGTTGACGCTCGTCTCCACGGGACCGGTGAAGATCTCCCCGTCGGGCATGTTGTGCCGGCCGTCGCAGTTGATGAACAGGCGGTCGGTGACCTCCAGGGTCAGGTCGGTATCCGGACCGGTGACGCGGACCCGCCGTCTTCCCCGCAACCAGTCCACAATCCGCTGCTGGTCGGCGCTTTTCCGCTCCCAGTAACCGATGGGATCGTCCAAATCGGGCAGGCAGGCCGAGAAGACGAAGTCCTCGAAGTCCCGGAGACTAAGCTCGGCGTCCTGGGCATAGGCGTTGGTGGGGAAGAGGGTGCCCACCCAGCGGAGTTCACCGGCGGCGGAACGCTGCATGAAGAGGTCCATGATCTCCCGGCGGGCCTGGTTCCGGATCACCACTCGAGCGGGATCCACCGCGCTGAGACTTTTGGTGTTGTCGGCGCCGGAAATGGAGATCGTGGCATCGTAGGTTTCGATCCCCAGCTTCGTAGGCGGGTGGATGAAGGTCAACTGCTGGTCCGTCCCGTAGCGGTACATGATCTCTTCCGTTTCCGGGAGGCTCACCAGGGACAGGGGATGACCCCCCACGCGGAGAACCTGGGCGTAAACCTCTTTGAGGAGGGGCGCCGTTTCGGTGGTGCCGTTGACGAGGACCTTGTCGCCGGGTTTGATCTTTACGGAGTAACATACCAACAATTCCGCCAGTTTGACAATACGGGGATCGTTCATTTCCTTACCTCGTTGTGATGAGAATTGATCGGACGGAATATGGGGAGGGAGACCCCTTTTCCCCGGTCATCCCAGACCACCTCCACAGCCATTTCACAGGACACCGCCGCGGGATCACACCCCACGATATTCGTAACGATCTGGGGTCCTTCTTCCAGGGCCACCAAAGCCACGACATAGGGAAGGTCCCCCTGGAAGGCCGGATCGAAGGCCACATGATAGACCGCGTAGGAATAGACCCTGCCCCGGCCGGAAGCCTTGACCAAGACGGTCCGGCTCGAATGGCAGTTGGGGCAGATAAAAGCGGGCGGATGGCGCAGATGCCCGCAATCTCCGCATTTCTGGAGCCTGAGTTCGTGTTCCCGGCATCCTTCCCAGAAGGCTTTTGTATCCGCGTTGATCTTTGGTAAAGGTCTTTTCTTTGTCATCTCTTCCTATCCCCTCGTCAAGATATAGCATGAATGGGTTTGCAGAATTCCGCCGTTGTCGCTGCACATGATGATCTCGGGCTTTTTGTTGCCCGTCTTGGGACCGAGCTGCCGTTCCCCGCAGCGGCCCATCAACTGCATGACGCCCTCCGTCAACGGGGTCATTCCCATGAAGTATGCTTCGGAGAGCAGCCCGCCCGAGGTGTTGACCGGCATGCGGCCGCCGGGCTCAATGGTCCCCCCCTGCAGCCAGTCCTTCCCATCGCCGGCGCTGAAGAATCCGTAGTCCTGAAGGGTGATCTCGACGGTATAGGTGAAGCAGTCATAGATTTCACAGGCATCGATATCGTCACGGGTGATCCCGGCCATGTGGAGGGCCATTTCCCCCGCCCGGCGGGCCCCGGTGGGGCCGGCGAGATGGCGGGCTGGAGCGGGGTCGGCGGCGGGGTTGCACATCCCCAGGCCCATAATCGTGACGGGCGTATGACGCAGGTCCCGTGCCCGTTCCCGGGTGGTGAG
>Ga0302242_1002166_pt1 | contig 12794 bp, 9 predicted proteins | sample AAG_UR_Lys_MG_FD_193510 | JGI IMG/M metagenome (GOLD analysis project Ga0302242, IMG submission 193510) | Enriched activated sludge microbial communities from anaerobic digester in WTTP, New Holstein, Wisconsin, United States - AAG_UR_Lys | ecosystem: Engineered > Bioreactor > Anaerobic >... | reverse complement strand
CCCCTGCCTCCGGGCAACCTACTTCACCCCGTGCATCATTCGTTTCAGCAGCGGCACCAGCACCAGCAACAACGCGCCACCGCCGGCGGTGATCAGGGCGATGCGCAGGAATACCTGATTGAAATCGAGTCCTTCCGCCGAGCCGGCGACCCAGGGTGCGAGCACGTTGCCCAGCGCGCTGGACAAGAACCAGACCCCCATGAACATGCCCACCAGGCGGGCCGGCGAAAGCTTGGTGATGGTCGACAGGCCCACCGGCGAAAGACACAACTCGCCCGTCGTGTGGAAGAAGAAGCCCAGGATGAGCCAGACCATCGCGCATTTTCCCGAAGCCGACGCCTGCGCTTCCTTGGCGCCCAGCAGCAGCATCACGAATCCCAGTGACAGGAATCCCAGGCCCAATACGAACTTGAGGGGCGATGACGGCTCCACGCGCCGGCGGTCCAGCCAGACCCACAGCGCGGCGGCGGGAATGCTCAGGAGGATGATCAACAGTGGATTGACGAAGTTGGCCAGAAAGGCCGCCTGCACTTCCGTCCCGAAGATGTTGCGGTTCACCACGTCTTCCGTGAACCGCGTGATGGTGCTGCCCGCCAGTTCAAAGAAGCCCCAAAACATCATGGAGAACGTACACAGCACGAGGATGACGATCATCCGCGCCGCCTCCTCGCGACTCCCCCGCGTCGCCTCCCACAGCAGGTACAGCACGATCGGCCCGGCGATGATCAACGCCAGGCTCTGCACCCACTGGGGATTGGAGATCAGGTACGCGACCAACGGGATGAAGGCGCCGATTCCCAACGCCAGCACGATGCCGTTGGGGATGCCGGCCGGACCGGCCTTACGCAGGCTGGCCCCCTCGGGCGGCAGACCCTTGCCCTCAATCGCCCCACGTCCCCAAACGAAAATCAGCTGGCCCAGGATCATCCCGGTGCCGGCCAGCAGGAACCCCAGATGCCAGCCGTATTTCTGGGCAAAGCCGGCGGAGAAGCTGGCCAGTAACGCGCCGATATTGATGCCCATGTAGAAAATCGTGAACGCCGAGTCGCGCCGGCCGTCGCCCTGCTCGTACAGCGTGCCGACGATGGTCGAGATGTTCGGTTTGAAGAAGCCGTTGCCGGCCGAAAGAAGTGCCAGCCCAAGGAAGAACATCCAATTCAGCGAGGCGACCGACGTGCCCCCCTTGACAAGCAACGCGTGCCCCGCCAGCGTGAATTGGGCCAGGGCCATGAGGCTCCCGCCGACATAAATGGCGCGGCGCTGGCCCAACAGGCGGTCCGCCAGCATGCCCCCGATGAACGTCGAGGAGTAGACAAATCCCAGGTACGCACCGTAGATCGCATCCGCGTGCCCTCCCGCTTCAGCCTCCATGGCCGCCAGCACCACGCCAGCCGTGTACAGCGTGAGGATCCCTCGCATGCTGTAGAAGCTGAACCGCTCCCACAACTCGGTGAAGAACAGGACGAACAGACCTTTGGGATGCCCCAGTAGGGTGCCCCGCTTTGCGATTGCGTCATTCACGTGGTGGCCTCCTTAAGGACCGAGGTCGTCATGCGTCTGGCCCAGTCGAAACGGTCGCCGGGGCGGTCCCCTCCGGTTCGGACCCGGATTCCGAAGTCCTGGTTCTGGGGTGGCAGCATACCAGCGCGCCCGAGTCTCGGCCAAGACGGGAAGCCGGTGGCCGCGGGCAAGAATCAAAAGGCGGAGTAACAAAAGCGGCCGGGCAACAACTCAGATGCCGAGGATCTGCGCTAACTTCGCCAGGACCTCCTGCATCTCAACCCGACTGTTCGGCTCGTGATTTGGCAGAGTATGACAGCGTCGCCTGCGAGCGTAGCCCCGACCAAAGCGGGACGCTTCTTTGTGGCCCGGAGATCCGAAAACGGGAAGGGTGCGACGACCACATCGCCCTTTACAAGTGAGCCCACGCGGCATCCTCCTCGGGACGATCCCAATCGCGACGAAGCACGGCTTCCGAGACGAACATGGCCTGGCGAGCACCGCTGTCGCGGGTTTCCAGAAGAGGGGCCACGCTCGTTGCTAGCAACCCGGAATCGACCTATCGCTCGACCGGCCGTAAAGTTAGAATCCCTTAGCCCGAAACTCTAAGAACGGATCAACCATGTTGCACTACTGGACTGCCGGCGAATCCCATGGCCGGGCCTTGGTGGCCATCGTGGACGGATTCCCGGCCGGCGTACACATTCGCTCGGAACGGATCGACGCCGAACTGCGGCGGCGGCAAGGAGGGTACGGACGCGGCGGACGGCAGCGGATCGAGACGGACTGCGTCGAGATTCTGACCGGCATCTGGCAAGGCACAAGCATCGGCAGTCCGATTGCGCTGCAGGTGGCCAACAAGGACTGCAAACTGGAGCGGATGCCGGACCTCGATCGCCCCCGGCCCGGCCACGGCGATTTGACCGGCGCGATCAAGCATCTGGGTTCGATTCGAGGCGTCCTGGAGCGAGCCAGCGCTCGCGAAACCGCGATGCGTGTGGCCGCCGGAGCGTTGGCTCAGCAACTGCTGGCCGAATTCGGCATCCGTGGGATTGGCTATGTGGTCGAGTTGGGCGGCGTGAAAATCGCCCCCCAGCCGGGCACTTTGGACGAACACCGAAAACTGCGGGACCAGAGCGAGATTTACTCGCTGGACCCAACTCGCGACGAAGAGATCAAGCAGCTGATCGACCGCACGCAGAAAGCCGGCGATACGCTAGGCGGCGTCGTCGAGGTGCGAGTCGAGGGTTTGCCGATCGGCTTGGGCACTCACACTCAATGGGATCGCAAGCTGGACGGCCGTCTGGCGCAGGCCGTGATGGCGGTGCAAGCGATCAAGGGCGTCGAGATCGGCATGGGGTTTGAAGCCGCTCGACGGCCGGGTTCGCAGGTTCACGATCCAATTCATTTCCATCCCGACCAACGGGACGGCCCGACGCTGGGTTACGTCCGGCCGACCAACAACGCCGGTGGACTGGAGGCGGGAATGACCAACGGCCAGCCGCTGGTGCTGCGGGCGGCCATGAAGCCGATCAGCACGCTGGCCAAGCCGCTGGCGTCGATCAACTTGAAGACCAAGCAGCCGGAAGCGGCGGATTACGAGCGGAGCGACGTGTGCGCCGTACCGGCCGCCAGTGTGATTATCGAGACCGTGGTGGCTTTTGAAGTGGCGCGGGCCTTGGTGGAGAAATTCGGCAACGACAGCCTTCAGGAGATGATGGCGCGCTGGGAGTTGTTTCACCAACTGGCTCGCCAGCGGTAGCGAGAACAGGGACGTTCGTGATGCACGACCGCACGCGGCGATTGCTGTGCCGACTGGGCTTTTTGCTGTTCTGCGTCGCCCCGACGTTGGGCATGGCGGCGTGGATCGGCGTGGTCCGCTCGCCGGCCTACATCGCGGCGTGCCGGGCCGAGTGCGAACGGCAGCTCTCCGAGGCCTTGGGTCTGGACGTTTCTGTCCAGGAGGTACACCGGCTGTTGCAGGGAGTCACACTACTGGACGGCGTGGTTCTCACGGAACCGGAAACAGGCGCACCGATCGCGCGCATCCGCCACTTGGAGTTCGGCTTTCAGGATGGCCGGTTAATGGTGCTGGCGTCGCAGCCGGAAATCGACGGGCAACAGGTTTGGCGTTTGTGGGAGGCGCTGCACGAACGCGTGCTGCGAGCCCGGCGGGCGTCCGCAGTCGATGCCCAGTTGTTCGCCGGCGAAATCACGATTCGTCAGGCGGACGGGGCAACCGCGACGACGCTGACCGACGTCCGCGGCCAGCTGACGACGGCGGACGCGGGGCCCCAGGCGACGATCGAGTTCCGCGAGGCGGCCTTGCAGATGTCCGAGCCCGCCCGACTGAGGATCACGCGGAACCGGCAGGTCACCCCCCCGGCCACGCGATGGGCCCTGAACACCCGCTCCACCGCCCTGCCTTGTTCCTTGCTGGCCGACTACCTCGAAGTGCTGCGGACCCTGGGCGAGCAAGCCGCTTTCCAGGGCACGATCGAAGCCATGCCCACGGCCGAGGGCTGGGAAGGCGAAATCGCCGGCCGGTTCTGCGACGTCGATCTGGACCGCGTGACCGAGCGGCTGAAGCTCAGACACAAGTTGAGCGGAGCCGCCGAGGTCGTGTTCCGCCGGGCCAGTTTCCGCGCGGGGCGACTGATCGACGCGGCCGGGGACCTGTCCTGCAACGGTGGGGTCGTGAGCCGTTCGTTGCTGTACCAAGCCAACCAATCTCTGGGACTGGCCGCCGATTCCCGCCTGCTGACACCGCAAGCCAACACGCTGGTGGTCTTCCGCGAGTTGAAGCTGGGCTTTACGCTGGACAAGGAGGGCGTCCAGATCGCGGGCCAATGCCAATCGGCCGGCTCCGGCGTCGTGATGACTGACGAAGGCGGGCCGCTGCTGACGAACCAGTCGCGCGAGGCGGTTCAAGTCACCGCGCTGGTGCGCACCCTGGCGCCCGACAGCGGCGAGCAGGTGCCCGCCAATTACGAAGCCTATCAGCTGCTGCACGTCCTGCCGATTCCCCGCGAAAGCGAGGCCAACCGCTCCGAGATCGCTCGCCCCATCTATTCCCCACTACGGCTGCAATAGATCCGACGGATCTTGATGCTGGTAGGAACAACGAGCAGGAGCAGCAACCGCATGTCTGACGATTGACCAGTGACCAGTGACCAATGACCAGTGACCAATGACCAGTGACCAATGACCAGTGACGAATGACCAGTGACCAATGACCAGCGACGGATGCCCCATGACTTACTGGCAAGACAAAGTAGTATTGATCAGCGGCGGCTCGTCGGGGCTGGGCGAGCGGCTGGCGCGGACCTTGGCGGCGGCCGGGGCCAGGCTTGTCTTGGGCGCGATCGACGCACCGGGCGTCGAGGCGGTCGCTGCTTCGTTGCGGGATTCCGGCGGTGACGCGATCGGCGTGTGGGCGGACGTCACGCAACAGGAGGCTGTGGACCGATTGATTGCCAGCGCTGTCGAGCGGCACGGGCGATTGGACGCGCTGCTGAACTGCGCCGGCCGGTCGGCACGCGGCGAGGCGTTGGCCACGACGCCGGAGCAATTCCTGGATCTGCTGTCGCTGAACTTCCTGGCCACCGTGCGCTGTACGCGGGCGGCCTCGCCGCACTTGATCCGCGCCCAGGGCCATTTGGTCAACATCGGCTCGTTGGCGGCGAAAACGGCCTCCAAGTTCTTGGGTGCTTATCCGGCCAGCAAGTTCCCCGTGGCGGCCTATTCGCAGCAGCTGCGCTATGAATTGAACCCGTTGGGCGTACACGTGCTGCTGGTCTGCCCCGGTCCGATCGCGCGGCCCGACGCGGGTCAGCGTTACGACGAGCAGGCCTCGGGGCTGCCCGATTGGGCGCGTAAACCGGGCGGCGGCGTCAAGCTGAAGGGGATTCCGCCGGAAAAGCTGGCTCGCAGAATTCTACAGTATTGCGAACGACGTAAACCGGAACTGGTGATGCCGGCAAAAGCAAGAATCCTGTTCGCCCTTGCACAACTCTCGCCAACGCTGGGCGACTGGATCATCGGCCGGATGACGTCGTCGTAGAACGGAATTCAAGGGTCTCGCGAAAAGCCGGGTTATGTTCCAGCAGGCTGTCGATCAGGTCGTCGTCCTCGGACAACGGCACCAACTGGAACGAAGGCACGCCGTTGACGGTGACGATCACCGGCTCGTCGTGGCAACGGCGCGCGTACTGGCTCAGATTCGCCTTGGCCTCACTGAGGGGGATGACTTTCTGGCGTGTCCCCAAGCGGGTTTTGACGTTCCATTTTCGCGACGGCGTTGCGGAAGGATTCTGCTTGCCGGTTACATTCTTGTCTTGGACATCCTTGGGAGGAATCGCACGCTTGTCTGTCACGCCGCGGGTTGCTACGCTGACCGTGATGGGAATTCACCGCAATCCTGCCTGAAGCTCTTGGAGAGGAAAAACGACAATGAAGCCTGTGCTGCTGTCGCTGCCGCGTGCCTGGGTGCTGGTGCTCGGGCTGGTTCTACTGGCTGCCCGCGCTGGACTGGGCGGCGAACCGCTCGTCGTGGCCGATGTGCTGCTGCAAGGCGGCGCGGTCTACGACGGCAGTGGCCGCGAAGCCACCCGCGCCGATCTGGCGATCCGCGCGGGGAAAATCGTGGCTGTGGGCAAACTCGATGCGATCTCCGCCAGCCGAGTGATCGACTGCACAGGCTTGATCGTCGCGCCGGGGTTCATCGACTTGCACACCCATTGCGAACCGGTGGGACCGCTGGCGATGCGCCAGAACTTGAACTATCTGACCCAAGGCTGCACGACGGTCGTCGGCGGCAATTGCGGCGGGGGAACCGTCGAGATCGCCGCCTATTTCTCCCGGCTGGAGCGGGACGGCGCGGGCACGAACCTGATCCTGCTGGTGCCCCACGGATCGGTTCGCGCGAAAGCCATGGGGGGCGACAATCGTGAGCCGACCGCCGCGGAACTCCAACAGATGCAGGACCTCGTCGAGCGTGCGATGCGCGAGGGGGCTTGGGGTATGTCCACCGGATTGATCTACCCGCCGGGGATGTTCGCCAAGACTGATGAACTCGTCGCGCTGGCCAAGGTCGTCGCCCGGCACAACGGTTTGTATGTCAGCCACATTCGCAACGAGGCCGAGGGGCTTCTGAACGCGTTGCAGGAGGCCATCCAGATCGGCCGTGAGGCGCGTCTGCCCGTCCACGTCTCGCACCTGAAGGCCGTCGGGCCGTCCAACTGGGGATCGCTTCGCAAGGCGGTATCGCTGATCGAAGAGGCGCGGGCCGAAGGCTTGACGGTCACGGCCGACCAGTACCCGTACATCGCGACTTCCACCAACCTGGCCGCGATCCTGTTTCCGGCGACGGAGCTGCCCGGCGGCCTGAAGGATTTTGCTCGCCGGATGCGGGACGATGTGGAATACCAACAGGCGGTTCGCCAGCTGGTCCTGCGCCGGCTGAAAGACAATCCCCGGATCGTGATCGCCTCGTGCGGGAAACACCCGCAGTGGAACGGCAAGAGCCTGGACGACATCGCGGCTGAACTGAAGACGGACGTGGCGGGGGCCGCCATAGCGGTGCAGACGGACGGAGGCGCCTCGGTCGTGCGGTTCGTGCTGTCGGAAGACGACGTCCGCTTCGGCATGACGATCCCCTGGGTCGCGACCGGCTCGGACGGCAGCACGCACGTGCCGAACCCCGGCGTCCGGCCCCACCCGCGCAGTTTCGGCACCTTCCCGCGAAAGATCGGCTACTACGCGCGGAGCGAAAAGACGCTGGCCTTGCCCCAGGCGATCCGCAGCGCCACGGGCTTGCCGGCCGACATCCTGGGGTTGACCGATCGCGGCTACCTGCGCCCCGACTACGTGGCCGACATCGTGGTCTTCGATCCGGAGACGTTCATCGACCGGGCGACCTTCGAGGACCCGCAACAATACTCGCCGGGCGTCCGCTGGCTGTTCCTGGCCGGCCAGGCGGCGATCGCCGATGGGCAGGTGGCCGAGGCACTGTACGGCCGGCCGTTGCGGCGTGCGTGCCCATAGGGATCCGCCAGAATCCGGCGAGCTACTTCTCGCCCCGGAAAAACTCCCTGATTGCCGCTTCGGCCAGCACGCGGGTGGCGTTGATCACCGGGACCGAGGCCCGCTTGGGATTGAAGGCCAACGGGATCTCGGTACAGCCCAGCACGATCACCTGCGCTCCTTTCTGCTCCACGTTCTGTCCCGCCTTAAACAGCAGCTCTTCGCTGGCCTGCTTGTCGACGCCGGCCTTGATCCCGTACACGGCCTTCATCACGCAATCGTTCTGGATCGGCTCGTCAGGATAGACCAGCGTCATGCCGCGGGCGCGGAACTCGCGTTCGTACAGGCCGGTGGAGATGGTTCCGTCGGTGGCCAGCAGTCCGATCCGCCGCGCGTCCGGATGACGTTGGGCCACCGCCTCGACCGCCTCGCGAATCAAGTGTAGGACGGGAATCTTGACCGCGCGTTGCATGTCGTCGTAGAAGTAGTGTACGGTATTGCAGGGGATGACGATGAAGGACGCGCCGGCCTTTTCGAGCCGCGTGGTCCCTTCGACCAGGTAAGGGATGATCGACCGATCCTGGTTCCGGATGGCCGTGGTCCGATCCGGGACCTGCGGGAAGCTGAAGATCAGCGTGGGGATGTGGTCCTGGTCCTTCTGGGCCGGCGTCAGCCGGACGATTTCCTGATACAGGTTGGCCGTGGCCTCCGGGCCCATGCCACCGAGAATTCCGAGCATGCGTTGCGGAGCCACGGAGGATTCTGCGGCGGTGCAGCGGCCCATAACGGCCAGCACCATGACCGCGCACGACACCACGACCCATCGTCGCCAATTGTCGCTTTGCATTGCAGTTCTCCCTCCCCCACCTCGCCACAGAACCGATCTCTTACCCGCTGCCGCTGGTGCGGCAGAAAGCGAAGTCTTGAGAGTTGGAGGTTACCGCGCCGGCGTTGCGAACGCAAGCGAGCGGGTTCGCCGCTTGTCCCGCGTTGGCTCGGCATGACACGCTGTGACTTCTCTCAAGGCCAAAGTGAGTCGAGTGCGTTGACGGTTTCATCGACCAGCACTCGCCCGCCTTTCGGGCCGACGGTGTGGTTCACCGCGCTGTAATCGCCGCCGGCCACGGCCCGCCGTGTTGGCAAATAGCCATGATGGTCGCACGTCAGCTGCGAAATGAAGGTCAGCACGGCCTTGCTGCGGCCCTTGATCTGGATCCCGTAATCCAGGAACAACTCAAATGGATTCGTCGCCATCGCGATATCGCCCAACCGTAGCACGTGCAACTCGACAGGCACCGTCGAGGGCATCCAACGCGCCTCGTTGTACGAGTTCTTGTTGGGAATGTCCACCTTGATCACCCGGTGCGCGAATACGGGCTGCGTTTGAATATCGGCTTGCGCATAAGGCCGGACATCGTCAACCGCTCGGATCACCCGGTTCGCCAGTTCCTGTTTCCAGGAGATCTTTCGACGTTCCAGCATGACCTTTTCGGCCTGTCTGCGGACGATCACATCCGGGCACTGATCGCCCGCCGCCGCGCACTGGCCGAAGACGTGGATCTTCGGCCCGTATTTGGTCTTGAGCCCCTCTCGAATCGGATGCCAGAAATCGGCGCTGATCGCGCGGCGCCCGACCTGCGATGGGCAGGCGATGTTCAGCAGCATCCCCGTCAGCTTCTGGTCCGCGTCCCAGAAGAACAGCATCTCCACCGCATGATCCTCGTAGCCCTCCACGTGCGAGAAGTCCGGCCGCGCCGTGTCAAACCCCATGATGGCCGATCCGTCGGTGTAGGTCAGTCGCCGGTTGTAGCCCAGGGCGGCGTCGCCCAGCGCCCAACTCACGCCCGCCGGTTTCCGGCTTTCCCAGGCCTCGACGATTCCCGCCCCGACTTTTTCGTACAGGAACAGAATGTACTGCTGCGGCGTCATCACGTCGGTCCGGTCGCTAATGTCGTACAGCTGTCCCGGCCCGGTCCGCTCGTACGAGATGCTCGGACCGCAATGCGTGTGCGTCGCGCCGCAGAACAGCTTGCTGCTGTCGAAATCCTTCAGCTTCTCCGCCGCCACGCGCTGCATGCCTTCGTGGACCTCCTTGGTCATCCGGACCAAGTCGAAGGTGATCAGGATCGCCTGGTCGAGCACCTGGTCTGCCTCGCGCGCCTGGAGGGCCAGCACGGTGGCCGTCACGGGGTCTTCCACCTCATTGGTTACCCGCTTGTACCCGCTGCCGTCCAGAACCACCGGGGCCGACGGCGTAATATCCACCGTCGCCCACCCCGCGTACAACTGTCCGGCCGCCGGCTCGCCGGCAAACACAAACCCTGCCGTGCAACAGATCCCAAGGCCGAGAAGAATCGCAGCGACTCCTGATCGAGATGATGGCATCCAACTGCTCCTTTGAGAGAAAACCAAACCCAACAGTTCGAACACGATTGTCGATTGGCCGTGCGAGAAAGGCAACGGCCCGGCCAGGCAAATCGGTGGCGCAGGGTAGGGGCCGGTATTCGGACTGTCCGTACACACTTTCACTCCAGTCCGTCCCTGATGCGGGCTACGCGCCGGCCATCGGCCCCGTCGATTAGAATCGCCTCAGCCGCAATCTCCCGCGCCAAGACGATCGCTTCGGCTTCTCCGAGATCGAGTGCGGGCAAGAGATTGTCGACCTGCGTCCGGTCCTTCGCCGCACGCACCTGGAGGTAATCATAACAGCTTACGTCGACCGAAGCGCCGACGGCGGCCGTTGTTGGACCGGCCGGACGGGGAAAACAACCGCCCGGCGGCCGTCTGACTCAAGACCCCGGCTCGCCGGCTGACGCGACGCCGTACAGGTCCAGTTTCTTCCTCAACGTGGTGCGGTGCAGTCCGAGCAGTCGAGCGGCGCCGGCGCACTGGCCTCGGTGCTTCTCCAGGGCCGCTTCCAGCAACGGCGGTTCGACCACGCGCAGCAGGGCCTCGTACAGCTTCCCTTCGTCCGAAGCGTGGGCGAGCTGGACCTCGGCCCATTGGCGGATGAGCGCCGCGAGACGGTCTTCCAGCGCGCGCTCGGCCGTTTGCGCGGCAGGCCAGACGGGCGGGGCGGGAGGCGGCAGGTGTTCGGGCTCGATACTGCCGCTGCGGGCCACGATGACCGAGTGCTCGACGGCGTTCCGCAACTCGCGCACGTTCCCGTGCCAGGGGCGCTGCTCCATTTCACGAAGCGAGTCGGCGGAGAAGCCGGGCGCCGCCTCGCGGCCGTGAGCTACCAGGGAGAGGAAGTGCTCGGCCAATTCGCGGATATCGTCCGGCCGTTGACGGAGCGGCGGCAAGTCGATGCGAAACGCGGCCAGGCGAAAGTACAGGTCGTGGCGGAACTGCCCGTCGCGGATCTTGGCCAGCAATTCCTGGTGCGTGGCGGACACCACGCGAAAGTCGCTTCTGACCGGCTGACTCGCGCCGACGGGGAGGAATTCGCCATGTTCCAGCGTCCGCAACAGCTTGACTTGCGCGGGCAACGGGATGTCGGCGACTTCGTCCAGAAACAGCGTGCCGCCGTCGGCCTGCAGCAGCAGTCCGACGCGTTCCCGCTCGGCGCCCGTAAACGCGCCGCGCGTGTGGCCGAACAAGTCGCTCTCGGCCAGTGACGGGCTGAGCGACGCCAGGTTCACGGCCACGAACGGACCGTCGGCCCGGCGGCTGTAGCGGTGGATCGCGCGGGCCGCCAGTTCCTTGCCCGTGCCGCTCTCGCCGCACAGCAGCACGCTGGCCTCGGAAGCGGCCGCCAGCGCGATGCGCTTGAACACCTCTTGCATCACGGGTGACCGGCCCACCAGCCCGGCGACGTTTTCCGTGCGAGCCGCCGGCAGGGACTGCGGACCGCGGGCCAAGGCCCGCCGCACCGTCCGCTCGACCGTCGTCAGATCGAACGGTTTGATCAAGTACTCAAACGCGCCTTGCCGGACGGCCTCGACCGCCGTGTTCAGATCGCCGTAGGCGGTGATGATGATGACCGGCGGGTCGCCGGCGCGCTCGCGCAACTGCTTCATCGCCGTCAACCCGTCCATGCCGGGCAGGCGGACGTCGAGCACGACCACGTCGGGCGGTTGCTGTGCGGCCAATTCCAGCGCCTGCTCGGCCGACGAGGCCGTAAGCACGTCATGGCCGAGACTCCGCCCTAGGCGATTCAAGGCCCAGCAGATGCTGGGTTCGTCATCCACGACCAACATTCTCGGCATGCGAGTCCTCCCCGTGCCATCTCGGCAGCTCGATGGCAAAGCACGTCAAATTGTCGCGGCGGCACCAGTCCAGCGTCCCGCCGTGCTGCTCGATCACCTCCTGCGCGATCGACAGGCCCAGTCCCACGCCGTCCGGCTTTTCGGACACCAGCGGCTCGTAAATCCGATCGCGCACCTGCTCCGCGGGGCCGCCGCCCGTGTCGAGAATTTCCAGCCGCACCTTGCCGGGAACGGTGGCGGAAGTGAACTGGATGCTCACACGAGGCGCCGTCTGCCCGGCAGTCTGCGCCGTGCCCGCCTCGGCCGCCGCTTCGACAGCGTTCAACAACAAATTGACCGCGGCCTGGGCGAGATCATCGGCGTCGCCGGCCACCAGCTGCGGATCGCCGGGAGCGGACCATTGCAGTTCGACGCCCAGGTGCTGCGCCTTGGGCCGCACCAAGTTTCGTGCCCGGTCGACGACCTGAACGAGGTCCAGCGGGACCAGCCGGCGCGTCTGCTGCTTGCCCAACGACAGGAACCGTTGCAGGTACTCTTCCATCAGGTCGAGTTGTTGTCGAGCGACGGCCAAACCCTCGTCGGCCGGGTGCGAACATTCCCGCCCGTGCAGTTCGATGGCCAAGCGGCACCCGGTCACGGCGTTTCGCAACTGGTGGGCAATGCCGCCGCCGAGCCGGCCGAGCGTACGGAGCTTTTCGTGCCGCCGCACCTGCTGTTCGTAGCCTGTCAGCATTTCCGACATCCGATTGACGGCCAAAGCCAAGTCGCGGAGTTCGTCGTCCCGCGGCAAAATCGGCAGCGGCGTAAAAACGCCCTCCGCGATCCGGTCCACTTGTGCGGACAAGCGGCGCAACGGTCGGGTCACGCGGGCCGCGACCATGCCGCTGACGGCCACCAGGATGACCAGCGCGGCCAGGCCCGCCGCAGCAGGCGGCAGCACCGCTTCGCGCCAAGCTTGCCGGTAGCGAGTTTCGGGATACAGCACGTGCAGGGCTTGCGCACCACGGCCAGGAGCCTTCGCCCCCAAGATCAGTTGCGAGTGCAAATACGCATGACCTG
>Ga0302242_1002164_pt1 | contig 12798 bp, 18 predicted proteins | sample AAG_UR_Lys_MG_FD_193510 | JGI IMG/M metagenome (GOLD analysis project Ga0302242, IMG submission 193510) | Enriched activated sludge microbial communities from anaerobic digester in WTTP, New Holstein, Wisconsin, United States - AAG_UR_Lys | ecosystem: Engineered > Bioreactor > Anaerobic >... | reverse complement strand
TCTTCATTCCCATGACTTCTATCCTGCTCTTACCAAGATAATATTCAACCATGTGAGTCAGTGTCAACCAGTCTTCAATGTCCCCGTGCATTTCGGGGACTACACAAAAAAATCCTGAACTTCCCTCATGATGGAAACATTCTTTGCAGAACAAACTGGGCAACTCCATTCTTTCTTCCACTCATACATTGGTTCGTTCTTGATATATTCTGCAATGACCTTCTTGTATTTAGGAATCAACTTTGAAACGAATGCAATCTTCTCTTCCATGCTCTTGTTCTCGTGAATGATTTCTCCAACTTCTATTGAATCAATGAAAGATGCCTGAAATCTATCTATCATCTCAAATGTTGGAATCTTTGCCTCAAACAATTCAGCATTTGCAAGAAGAATGTCAAAGGTGTATGGCTTCATGTTGATTTTGATTTTTGTTCCATTCTGAAACTCTATCTCAACAAAATCTTTTCTCTCTTTGTTTTTCAGTTCTGCTTCTGGAAGATGAAATTCAAATGACTGAATGTATGGTTGCTGAGTCTCTTCATCTTTGCAGTCAGGATTTGAACATCTGTATCTGATGATTGATTGTTCACCGTGTGTGATGTTTTTGAGTTCAACCATCAGTTTGACATAGTCTGCTCTGTGAAGTTGTTCTGAGTGAATTGGTTTGACACCAGTGGCATCAGCAAGGATGCAAGAATCAATGAGATTTTTTTGTGCAAGGAATAGTTTCTTCATTCCACCAGTTTTGTTTTTCTTGTAGTCATCAATGAGTTCAAGAAATGCTTTGGTCTCTCCGTGATTGTATGGCTTGACCATTATTTCCTTGTTGATGATTTCAAGTGTCACTGGATACTGTTCTGGTTGAAGAATGCTTAAAAGGTCGTTCATTTTACCCTCCAAAGGAATTATTTTATAAAGATTATTTCCTTATCGTCATGATTTATTTTTGCTTTTATTTTATTGCCATCAAACAACTTGACAATGTCAGCAAAAAGTTCTTGAATTTGTGAAAAATCAAACTTCACACTCCCATTATCATTCAAGGTGACTTTGATGTTTGGTTTCAACAAAACCATTTCATCTACCTTCACCATCTTGCCTTCTTGAACTACATACTTTGTCATTTTATTTCTCCTTCTTTTCTATTGTTATTTATAAACTACTGAAACTCATCTTTGAGAATGACACAGTCATCTGACAACTCTGAAACTCTGATGCATTGAAATTCATTGTCAGTTCTGAGACACCTGAAATAATGCAATCATGAAGATAATATCTTCTGACCTCATTGTTCATTGTGTCATAGATTGTCACTCTAATCCTTTTCCATTTATAATCATCTTTATATCCATATCTGCCAGTTCTGAAAGACCTCATCTGATTGACAACTTTTTCAATGATTCTTTTGACGAGCAATCTTCTGTCAATCATGAATGTGAAAACACAATTTGTTGGAAGCTGAATGTCAGAAACATCTTCATGTTTCTCAAACACTAAGTCTTGCTTTGCTGTTGTGATTTGCATTCCTTCCATTGAGAACTCAGTGCATGATTCTGAGAGGAATGAATTCTGAAAACTTGAGAGAGTGTTATTGTCAAGGAAGTCAGCTCTCCAACGATTCATGGAGTTGATTCCTCTGCCATTAAAAATGTCTAACTTTGCATCTCTGTAGTTTCCCTGTTGAGCACTTTCTCTTGCATAGAAAATTTCATTTGCTGTGTGAGCATTTGCAAGTCTTGTGATTGCAAGTTTGAACTGTTCTGGGAATGTTCTGTTGTTTGCATCTACCAACTCAGAAATCTTTGCTATTCCATACATGGCAAGAATCTGTGTTAAAATCTTTGCTCTTCCAACCCATTCATTTCCACCAGAGTCACTGAGTGATGCTTGAAGCTCTTTCAACTTCTCAATTGAATCTTCTTCAGTCTGCCCACCAGAATCTGTCAACTGTGACTGAAGTCTGATGAGTTCTTCAATAGACTTCTCAATGGTGTCATTGTTCAATGTGTCAAGAATTGATTCCTGAAGTCTTTGAACTTCTATTTTGTCTTTTTCAAATCTCATTCCTGAATCAACCTCTCTACCAAATAGATGAACTCTGCAAGATATTTATTCTTCAAGACAACAATGTTTCTTTTTGCATTATTCTCAGCAACAAAATCATTCCAGTCACCAGCAACCTTCTCACCATCTGCAACAAGGATGTCAAACCACTTCTTGAGTGATTCAAATGTCAGTGGCAAATCATAGAATGCATCATGAATGTCATTGAGTACTGCTACAACCCACCAGAACTGAACATCACCATAGACATCAAATGCAATTGTGTCAAGTGTGTCACCATCCTTCACCTGATAGTTCTCAGTGTGGACATCATGAACAATGTCTTTGATTCTGACACTTCTTGTCAGATTGATGATTTCATTTCCATTGTCATCTATCCTTTTTCCAAGGATGTCTTGAAAGTATTTCATAAAAACACCTTTCCTTTGACATCACAAACTGCTCTGACTTCTTCTTCTGTGAATTTTCTTGGATTGACTCGTATGTAAAAATCTTCTCCAACTTTTTTTGGACAACCTTCGAGAGATGTCAATTTATTATATGAGCACCAAAAACTTCCTTCAATTTCCTCTGGACAACCTTCGAGTGATATTAAATTCATATCAGTACAGTCAAAAAAACCAACAACTTTTTCAAACTTGACTGGAAAATTTAATCTTCCATTTTTAATAAAGTCTTTTGTCAACATCAAATCATCATATATAACACCATTCTTCACCAATAAAAAAGAAGGAACTTTAAAACTACCACCAATAGTTGATGTCAACTCACCACATGCTATAAATCTTGTCATCAATCACCTCCACAATCAGTCAAATGACTTACGGAAACCCGTCTAAAAGTGAAAAACTTTCTTTCTGAATACCAAAAGCAAGGGTCACACTTTTTCACGCTAATTTCCTCTTATAAACCACTCTGGATATTTTGAATATTTTCTTGCAGTGAATTCCTTGCCTGTGAAATAACCATTAATAGATGACAATGAACTCTCTGCTTCATGAATCATGTTGTTCATTGCACACTCATAGGCAGTGAAAACATAGCTCTGAAGTGTCTTTGCACATTCTGTATATTTTGAGTTGGTTGTGATTGCTTCTATTGTCTTAATGATATATTCTATGTTGTGTGCATGATAGATGTTAAATTTATCAATTGCATATCTGAGCATGTCCTTTTCTTCTTCTGTATATTCTTCATTGTTGAAGAAAGAAGAATATTTGAGAACACCATCATTGAGGAGTCTTCGATTCTGTTCAACTAAATCAACCATTGGAATCAGACACTTTGAAGATGAACACACTGGATTGCATGTCTTGTCGATTCTCCTTGCAAATGAAAGCAACTCATTTCCCCAGATGTCTATATGATGAATGAGAATGTCTTTGAAAATGTTTGTCTTGTTTTTGTCATTAAGGTTGAATTTGTAGAGAACAATGTTTCTGTGATGATAAAGTGATTTGAATAATGAATGACCAATGAGTGTTTGTTTAGATGCAAGAGCAGTTTCAAGTTTTTTGACATCTCTTATTTTTTGTGCCAAAACGATAATAGCAGTAAGAAAACCAAGAGCAGTTGTCAACATAACCAGAATCTCATTACTCGGAAGTACCACTTCAATCTCCATTTGAGTTAGGTTACATTTCAATCCTTTTCATTATTATTTATTTTTACAATAAAAAGAAAAGGGAGTCCGAAGACTCCCTACAAATAATTCTATTTCAAATTATCGCTTAGACATTTGGAAGCTGAGTAACATTTATCCTTCTGAAGAAGTCATTTGTTCCCACTGTTGCAGAGAAAGGATGTGATGTAAACCCGTAAAATGATTGGAAAAATTTGACTGGCTGACCGCTTGAATCCTGAATCGTTTTTGTCACATCAAGTGCCAAGTATGGGTGAAAGAAGAGTCCTGCTCTTGTTTCTGCTGATTCTTCACCAGAGAAGTCTTTTGAACCCATAACAATAGTTCTCTGTCTGAGCCATGGATTTACATAAACTCTGAAAGAACCATTAAGAATACCAACGAAAGCATTCTTCATCGGCTGTGCCATTCCACCAGGAAGCATTGTCGTGTCAAGATAACCATATGAAACAAAGAATGCATAAATTATTGGGTCAACAACAATGTAGTTTCCAGGAATCATGAAGTTTGCATTAAGAATGTCTGCTGACCTGAAATTGAGAGTTGTCATCAGAGTCTTAATTTTTTCTTCTTCCCATCTACCATCAGTGTCATTAACATAATCCCAACCAGATGTTCCACCAGTTGTACCAAGAGCAAACACTCTGTCAAAAACATCTCTGTTCAGTCCCTGTCTGAAAGCAAGTGATGCACAAGAATCTGTGAGAGCATCAGCATCAATACCATAATAGTCTCTGAGTCTGTGTGTGAACTCATTGGTGTATCTCATTCTGATTTTATGTGAATCAGCCTGCACATTCATGAGGTCTATTCCAATCTCAGCTTCTTTGATGGTTGTAGTTGCAATTTCACCAGCATAAATGCTTGCAAACTGTGTGTATCTTCCGAATACATTGTGTGCAATTTCTGAGCTGTAAACTTCAGAACAAGTTGTCTCAGCACCAACATAAGGATTTGCATTGTCAAGGTTGTCACCAACTGCAAATGTTCCAGCTGTTACTTCAACAAACATTGAGTTTGAGTTTATGAATCTTACAACACCAGTTGCTCCACTATCACTTGTGATTGCTCCACCAACTGCAAATGCAGAAGCATCGGCAACAACCATTCCTATACCAAGATTCAAACCAGAAACTCCATCAGATGGAGTTCTTACTGGATTAGCTTGGTCATTGGTGTAGAAGTTTCTCATGTAAGCAATTCTACCTTGGTCTGTTTTAAGTGGCCAAGTACCACAAATTTCCATTGCAGATGCCTGACCGAAACCTCTTGTGATTATCGGAGACATCATCTTTGCAAGAACATTGACATCAGCAGTTGTGTTTCCAGCAGTTTCATTCAATTTCTCAAAATCAACACCAGCAACTTCTGCGTCATTCTCATTCACTGCATACATGTATGCAAGAATCTTTTTCTTTCTGTCGTCCTTGATGATATCTGTCCCTTCAAAGAATCCAGCTTTTTCAAGAACATCAACTTTGTCGAGATTTGCCATCTCTAAAAGATTTTGTTTTCCCATTTTCTTTTTCTCCTTCTGTTGTTATTTTCCAAACCTTTTACTATATTTATTTATTAATTCCTGTTCTGGGTCTTTGTCATCCTTCTCTTCTTCTGTCAAAACATTAAAGAGTTCAACAAGTTGTTCTCTCAATTCAGCAACATCTTCAAAAACAAGTTCAGAAATTCTTTCATCAAGTGATGCCTGTTCTGCAAGTGTCATTCCTTTCTTCATGTCTTTGATTGCTTCTTCTACATCTTTAGGAAGTTCATTTGCCATCTCTTTTTTCATCTTCTTGATTTTCTCAGAGATTTTAGCTTTCTTATCTTCATCTTCCTCGTCATCCATTTCCTTTTTCAACTTTTTGATTTTTTCAGCAATTTTCATTTTCTCTTCATCTTCCATGTCATTTTCTTTCTTCACTTCTGACAGAAGAAATTCACATCCATTGCTGTTTGCAAATGCAACAAGTTTTTCCATCAGCTCATCAACTTTAGATGAAGATGATTCATTGACTGATTCAATGATTGTCTCAAATGCTTCTTTTCCTTTTCCTTCAAGAACAAGGTCAACAAAGTCATCAAGTTCAACATCACATTTTTCAGCAAGTTTCTTGAGAGGTTTGATTTTCTTTTCATTCTCTGTGAGACCTTCTGCAAGTCCTTCTTTGAATGCTTCAGCAAGAGCAACATTGTCACTCTCAAATTCTACTGAAGAATTTCCTTTTCTTCCTTCATAAAGACCAGTCTTGTATGCATCAGCAACAGAGACTTTCTTTTCATCTTTCTTTCCAATCAGACTTGAGAGTTCTGACAGGAGTTCTTTTTTGAATGATTCAAGTTTCTTTTCAATCACAACATCGGGAGCTGAACATTCTTTCTTTGCCTTCTCAACACCTTTTCTGTAATCATCAGAAGAAATCATCTCATCAAGATTTACTTTATCTGATTTGAAATCTTCAAAACCCTTCTCAAATAATCTACTTTCGTTTGCCATCTTTTCCTCCATATCTTTTTTTAATTTATCATTTTCTTTCTTCAGCTTCTCAATTTCTTTGTCCTTGTCATCTGGCTCTTCTTCACTTTCTTTCTTGCCACACTTCTCAAGAAGCTCTTCTTTGAGGTCAAGATACTCTGGAAGATTTACAAAGTGGTTGTCAATGAACTCAATGAGTGAAGTTTTGTTGCCTGTATCCTGTGCATTTATGAATGCTGAATAAAAGTCTTGTTGAACTTCTGGTTCAAATTGTTCCATCAATTCTTTGATTGTCATGAATTTTCTCCTTTCTCTTACATTATTTATTTATTAATCTTTTGAACTCGTCTGAAATCTTAGTCTTGAGTTCATATTCATTTATGCTTCTGATTCTCTTTCTTGACTCATCAAGAACTTCTGTTCCCCAGATTGCATCCATTCTCTGGTCATATTCCATTATCATCTCAATGATTGCTTTTGGAACTGCATCAGGTGCACTCTGATTGTAAACAACATCTCCAGGAGACCTCATCTGAAATCCAGAAACAAGATTTCCCTGCTTTCCATCTTTTTTGTATTTTGAAAGACTTCCCATTCCCTTTGATGAAACTCCAAAAGGAATCTTTTCATCTATGAGAACTGCAAGTGTCTGACCATAACCAGTGTCCATGACTCTTGCTCTTCCGACTAAATCATTTCCTTCCATTCTCAAAGCATCTTCAAAAATGTGTGATGCTCTGTGAAGAAGAACTTGAGTCTCAACTGAGTGGTCAAGTTCACCAAGTGCTTTTCTATTTGGAATGATGTCTTTGTTGAATCTTTCCATTTCCTTTAGAAACTCAGACTTCTGATACCATCTGTCATTTGCGTTCCATCTCTCTGACTGGGCATATATTCCGACTAAATACTTTCTTGGCTTTCCATTGTAATCTTCAACAATGACCTCAAATCTATCCCTATAATCAGAGACAGTTTCAATCAGTGGTATGTTCATTTGAGTCTCCTTGTTTGATTATTTTAACACCTTCTTCAATTCATTTATTAGTTCTTTTTGGACTTCTTTGATTATTTTTTCAACAATACTATCAAAATTATTTGCTTCTGGTAAAATCTTTTTCATGAATGTTTCAGTGATAAAAGCATTTGATAAATATTTCAATCTATCTCTCCGAGCAGATTTTTCATCACTTTCAAATATTTTTGTCATTTTTTCCCACAACTCATCTAATTCTTTTGTAGATAAATTGTGCCTTATACCACCTCTTGATGAAGAATTTATACTTATATCTCCTGGTTTATTCCAATTTGGTGATAAATAAAAACTTATACTTCCACCAAAACTATCAAAAACTATCTCATTGCTACTATGAGAGTGTTTTTTCGCTTCATCTACTTTCACCATTTTACCTTCTTGAATCATGTACTTTGTCTTCATCTTATTCTCCTTTTAGTTTAATTTATCTACTGAAACATTTGACAAACAGAATTGCTTTTTGTCTGTATCATAACAAGCGAACGAAAGGGTGTCCATGTAGGGATGTGTGCTATATTCATCAAGTGGAATATAGAACAACAATTGTCCACTCTTGCCAGAACCATTTTTCTCAAGCTTATCTTTAGAAGTATAGCTTTGAACCTTTCTATTGAACCATCCATTCTTTCCTGCATATTCTTTCATTGGAACTTCATATTCATTCTTTGATGTATAAATTCTATCCATGAATGTCACCTTTGAACCACCAAGCAAAATATCTTTCCAAAGAAGTGCTCTTCCAACAATTTTTCCATCTTCATTCAACATGACAACAACTGATATATTTTTATGGTCATCATACATCTTCAAATAAGGTTTGTCATTCATGCATGATTCTTTCAGTGTGCCTGATGAAATGTGATTTGATGATTTGTAGGCATTACTCACTCTTTTCCACTCTTCAAACTTGAAAAGATTCTCTGGTCTGAATTTGTTTTTGAATTTGTCTGTGATTCTAATGACAATTTTGTTGACATCATTTGGTTTGACATCTGGGTCAAGTGAAACAATCTTTGTCATGAGTTTTGAGAATGACATCTCACCAACTTTCTTGGTTTTTGAATCAGTGTAGTAAACCAATTTGTCTGGCATCTTCTCATGAGGTTTGATGTCCTGAAAAGGAGCATCTTTTGGAATCTTGATTTTTTCTGATTTCAAGATGTCAAGGATTTCCATTGATGAAGAAATTGATTCCCTGATTGAAAAGTGAAAAACATCTCTCAATGTTTCTGCTAAAACTATTTGGACTGTCTTCATCTCATTTTTTCTCCTTTTAGTTATTCAGCATACACAAAAAATTTAAATTCTCTATAGTAGGAATTGACAACTTTTTCAACTTCTTTAATTGCATCCTTTTCACTTTTTATAGAACCTTCTTTTGAAATTGAGACACTAAATTCAGCCATTGAAGATTCTGTATTTTTACCTTTATAAAATTCCATACCAACAAATTCTGGAATTGATTCTTTTAATTTTTTATATAAAGTGTCATAGAGTTTTAATTTTTCACTTTTAATATTTCCTGAAACTTTTGTTCTCATTTGATACAAATCTACAGCAATGGAAAAATTATTAAAAATGTCTTCAATGACCTTCACCATTTTGCCTTCTTGAATCATGTACTTTGCTTTCATCTTATTTCTCCTTTTTAATTTTCTATTGTTATTTATTTTTTGACCCAGTCTGGAGTCCATTTTACTGATTGACCAACTGAATCCTTTCCTTTCTTGATTATGACATAAGGAATTTTTCCTTTGAATGAAATGACACCTTCATATTCAAATCTCTTTCTGAAGACATCTACAACACTTCTTACAACCTTGTCACCACTTCTCAATCCTGACTGAAGAAAGAGGTCATCACCTTTCATCACCATGTCTCTGACTGCCATTGATGCAATGATTGTTCCAAACATTCCCATCAACCCTTCTTCAAGTCTTTGGACTTCTTTTTCATCAAGAACAACAAAGTTGCCATTGACTTTCACGATGTGGTTCATTAGTATGCCTCACTATCCTTATTCTTATTTTTGAATTCTGCTCTTAGTTTTGTATATTTCTTGACTTCCTCTTCAGTGTCACCAAGAATGTTTTTTCTCACCCATTCTTCACCATACCATTCTTCTGCTATTTCAGCAAAGTCTCTGAGATTCTCAAGTTTCATCTTAACCTTTGCCATTCTCTTTGATTCTTCATAGATTGAATCATTCTCATAGACAAACATGATGTCATCTTTGATTTCATTGAATTCAGCTTCTGTCATGAGTCCTTGTCCAATCAAATCAACTTTCATTAACTTGACAAACAGAACATTGAAGTATCCTCTCAACCATTTGATGAATCTGAACCACTTGTATTCTGCTCTTGAAATCTCATCTGCCTGTCCACCAAACATGAATGTTGAATCTTGTCCTTCTCTCTGAGGAAGATTCAATGACATAGCAACTTCATCTTTGTAATAAAGAACATCTGCTATGTCTCCAAAGGAACTTCCACCACCAATTGTGTCTATCTCATGACCACCATTCTGTGAACCTGTCTTTGGAATGTAAATGTTTTCCTGCATTGCAAGTGTTGTGTTCTCAGCAGAAATCTCTCCTGTTGTTGAATTGATTGAAAATCTTGAACGATATTGATTTCTGAGTTTTTCAATGTATGCCTTTGCTCTCTTTCTATTCATTGATGAAACATCTATTTTGAACACCCATCTTTCAGGTGAACGGACAAATCTGTGAATGACTAATGAGTTCTCAAGCAACTGAAGAAGATTGATTGGTCTGACTGCCTTGTTGAGATATGACAACCAGACACCATTTGAATTTCTCAATCCAGATGGAATGAAAAGAACTTTCTTTGCAGGAATCTCAAGTTTCTCACCATAGACACCCTGATAGATGTTCTTTGATTCTTCATATTCAAAAACATATTCTTTTTCACTTTTTTTGACAAATGTCAGTTTCATTGGGTCAAGAAATCTGACTGCTGTGACACCACTTGCATTTGTTTCATAGTAAAGATAAAGTCTTCCATCCACATACCAATCTTTGAAAATCTTTGAACCATTTGCTCTGAAATTCATTTTTCTGATGACTCTTGAGAAAGACTTCTCAAGGTGCTCTTTGTAGAGGTTGTCTTTCTTCTCAGAATCTGTTGCAATCTCTGAGAGGTCTATTGACACTGGGTCATTTGAATCAGCAACAACAGCTTCATTCCAAATGTCCATCAATGCATTTTCAACTTTTGGTGTCTGAGCTAAATCTCTCCATGTTGCAATGAGTTTCTTTTCCTCATGCAATTTCTCCTCATCACTTCCCTTCATGAAAGTGGAAGCATTGAATCCAAATCCACCAGCACCACCAGAACGATCTATGGAGATATTTTCGGGATTGTCTCTATCAAGAATTTGAAGTATCTTTGATGATTCATGTAACAGCATTTTCATTTCCTCATAAATTTCATAATTATTTATTTCTTTATCAATTCATCAAACTCATCAAGGAGATTCTTGTTAAGTTCTTCAGTGTCAATGTTGTCATTGTCCTTGATGATTTGATTTGATGTGATTGGAAGATTGTCATCAACTACTTCAACACCAGTTGCAATTCTTTCATGTGAATACTGGAATGTCAGTAAGTCAATTTGGAATGCTCCATTCTTACCATTCCAGAAGAAAGGAACTGTGTTGTTTCCTCTGTCATCAGCTGTGAAAGAAACTTGAAACCATCTCTGAAATGTTGGAATGTAAACCAAGTCATCTTCTGATGGTTGATTTTCACCAACAGTTGTTTTAAATCTCTCCATCTCAACAATCATCTGAACTGTGTCATTGATTTCAAATCCAAAGTTTCCAAGATTGTCACCACTTCCACCATATTGTTCTGGATTCTCTGGAAGAAGATACAGTTCAACAGCATGTTCAAATTTGTTCAGTGAGTCCTCACCAAATATTCTGTCAAGATTGACAAGTGATTTTTTGAGATAATATGTTGGAACACCATACAGTTGAACAATTTCATCTATCATGAATGATGTCAAATCTGTTGGTCTTGTGTCACCAAAGTTGTTGAAATTTTCTGCCATCTATCTCACCTCAATAGGAAGTCCAATGTCTTCCCAGTCCCAAAGTTTCCATTTGCCTTTCTCACCATTTCTTTCTGTCAAAAATATAAACTTCCAATCCTTACTTATACAGAAGTTGATTGCTGACTGCCACTTTGAAAGATTCTTCATGTATGTGAATAATTCTCTTCTATATTTCATTTCTGACTGTCTTCTTGTTGATTTTCTTACTGGCTTCTGTGTCTGAGCATATGGTTTGACTTCAACAAGATACTTCTTTATCTCACCACTTTCTTTTTTCAGCTCAAACCAAAAATCTGGATAATATCTATGCATCTTCTTGTCAACTGAGAAATAATATGGAATGATGACTTCCTCTGATGAAACTTTCAGAACATTTGGATTTCTGATTAGAATCTCAAAGAAGTCTCTCTCCCATGATGAACGAAGAACAATGTTGTTCAAATCACCAACATATTTCTTCTTGTGATTCTCATTGAGAAGTTTGACATAGAATTTTTGTGCCATTGTTAGGAATTGTCTCCTGGAACTCTGAAAACCAAGTGTGTTCCATGCTTCATGTAAATTGGGTCTTCCTTTGTTTCCTTTTTGTAGTTTGAAATCCTTTCTGGAACACATCCTTTTCTTGTGAACTCTCTCAACTCTTTCTTTGAGATTGTGAAACAAGATTTCTCACGATACTTTCCATCTGGCTTCTCTAATTGATGAGGAAGCACATCTACATTTCCTGTCGTGTTCATTTTTATTCTCCTTAGTAAATATCACTTCTGCTATTATTCTTATATCTGTCATATTGTTCTTTAACATCCTGATAGATGTATGATGCACTCTTCTTTCTGAAGATAGGAAGATAGAGTTCACCAGCTTTTGTCCATTCATCCAATGGAATCTTTTTCATCTTGCCAGTCATCCTGTGAAGAAAATATGACCTGTATGCTGACCTCATGAGTTTTCCAGCACTTCCACCACCTGACTGATACACCTTGTTCATATATCTTCCAACAACCTTTGTGATGTTCTGATGAGGATAGTCTTCAAGATTATTGACATCAAATTTCTGTTGTTCTGCAACTCTTCTGATGAGTGTCTCTAACTCCTTGAGAAACTTGACTCTCATTGCAGGAGGTATGTAATGGATATTGATGCCATGCAGTAATGTACCTTCTGAACCCTTTGTGAATTGAAGTGGGAAAAACAATGGAAATGCATCATAGTATGGAAGGTCATCTTTTGTCTTTGGGTCTTTGTAGATTGTGTTGTAGAGATGAAACATTCTTATCTTCTTCAAATCATCTTTCTTTGCAATGTCACCCTTTTGAACATCTCTTAGGTCTGCACTGCCTTTGATTTTTGAGAGAAACCAAGAAAGTCCCTGTCTGATTTTTCCTTCATCTAAATTTATCATATAGTCTCCATCACAATTCTACTATTATTTATTATCATCAAAACCAAACAAATGACTTATGGAAACCCATCTAAAACAAAGAAACAGACAAAACTAATATCA
>Ga0302242_1002149_pt1 | contig 12840 bp, 12 predicted proteins | sample AAG_UR_Lys_MG_FD_193510 | JGI IMG/M metagenome (GOLD analysis project Ga0302242, IMG submission 193510) | Enriched activated sludge microbial communities from anaerobic digester in WTTP, New Holstein, Wisconsin, United States - AAG_UR_Lys | ecosystem: Engineered > Bioreactor > Anaerobic >... | reverse complement strand
AGCTCCTTTATGGGGCCATGGCGCCCCTCCAGCACCACCTGGGCCATGCGTTTGGCCTGCTCCACGGTGGAGGCCCTGCCGGTGTCTATCACTATCTCGCTGACCGTGCTGCCGGAGCCGGACATTCTGTTAAGGGTGGTTATCGGCAATATGACGTCTCCGGGGCCGCGCCCGAAATGTACGCTTTCCCCCGCCGGCGGCTCGTACAAAAGCCCCACGACCGTAAGCACCATGTTTCCGGAACGTATTTTGCTGCCGATGCGCACGCTGTTTCTTTCGGCATAATCGTCAAAACGCTGTTCAGTGCGCCGCCTGCGGTTGCGCATGAAAGCCTTGCGCAGGACTTTCCATTCCGGACGCATTGCGCCCGGCAGAACGACCAGACACACCGGCATGGCATTGTCCACGTCATAATCGTCAAGGAAACGGCCTTCCAGCTTGTATTCCCAATCCCTTTTTCTCCATTCCGGCGTAATGCCGTTGAAATACAGGTTCACCTCGGAGCCATCCTCAAAAGTCGAGCGGTTTCCCCAGTTGTTTCTGGGATAAACCATGTAAAGCCACGGGATAGCCTTGCGAATGGCCTCGAAATCGCCCATGGACAATTTTAGGTCCTTCTCGCTGCCGGTGTTCCCGTATGAAGGGGTAAGCGAAAAGCGGCCTTCACCGGCCAGCGCCAGCCCTTTGCGGACCCGCATTTGCGCGTCGTAAATGGAGGCGAAGCTGGAGAGGAACACGCCTGCGCCTATGGCCACTGAGAAAAGGGAAAGCAGCGAGCGCGTCTTGTGCGCGCGCAATTCGACAAGTCCGGTCTTTAGGGAAAGCCAGAGCAGGCGCATCAGCTCTCCACGCGCCCGTCGCGCATCCGGATATTCCTGTCGGCCTTGCGCGCCACTTCCGGGTCATGCGTCACTATCAGCATGGCGGCGCCGGTTTCCGCACAGACGTTTTTAAGCAGGCGTATTATCTCCGCGCTGGTGGAGGAATCCAGGTTGCCGGTCGGCTCGTCGGCAAGAAGCAGGCGCGGCTTGTTTGCCAGGGCCCTGGCCACGGCCACGCGCTGGCGCTCGCCGCCGGAAAGCTGCAGCGGCGTTTTTTTCTCCTGCCCCTTGAGGCCGACCGCGGACAGGAGTTCGGCGGCGCGGAGCTTCATCTCCGCGGAAGGCGCCCCCGCGTAAAGCATGGGCAGGGTTACGTTTTCAAGTATCGAAAAGTGCGGCAGAAGGTGGAAAGACTGGAAAATGAAGCCTATGTCGGTGCGGCGCAGAAGCGTGCGCTGGTAATCGTTCATGGCCCCGGCGTTCTTTCCTTCCAGCAGATAGCGTCCGGAGCTTGGCGTGTCCAGAAGGCCTATGATATTGAGCAGCGTGGATTTCCCGCACCCGGACGGCCCGGTGACAGCCAGCATCTCGCACTCCGCCAGTTCGAAGCTGAGGCCGCGCAAAGCCGCAAAGGCCGCGCCGCCGTCGCCATAGTTTTTCACCAGCTCCTGGCAGCTTACTATCATCAGTCCGGCTTCTCCATCAGCAGTTCGTCGTTTTCCCGCACGCCGGAAACGACCTCGGCGTCCATCTCGCTGCGCAGACCCAGCTTCAGCTCCGCGCGCTCGGCCTTGGCCCCCGCGGCGGGCTTCCTATATGCGAAAGCCTTGCTTCCGTCGAAAAATATCGCCGCGAGCGGCACCTTCAGCACATCGTCCTTGGCGTCCATCACGGCTTTTACGCGCGCGGTCATGCCCAGACGCATGGCGGGATGTATCTCATCAAGAGTCACCGCCACGCGGAAAATCTTCCCGCTGCCGCGCGAACCGCTGGATTGCTCCGCCTGCGGCGCAATCATTGTGATGCTTCCGGGGAGCACCACTCCCGGCAGGGCGTCGAGGGTAACCTCCACCTTGGCGTGCTTTTTCATCTTCACTATATCGGTTTCGCTGATTTCAAGGTCCACGCCCAGGCGCGCCATGTTGGCTATGCGCATTATGCACGTGGCGTTGGAGCCGTAGGAGCTGGAGACCACGTCCCCCTCCTGCACGAACTTGACGGGGGCGGAGCTGCGGTTGGCGCTGTCCACGCATTTGACCACCAGCCCGGGCATGGGGGAATTGATGGTGACGGGAGTGTAGGCCTCGGCCTCGCTGCGTCCGCCGCGCACCGTCACCAGCTTCTCTCCTGCCTTCACTTCCTGGCCTTCCTGCACGTAGAGATTTATTATCTTGCCGTCGGTGGTCGATTTTACGTCGCGGAAATCGCGGGAAATAATGTCGCCTATGTCCTGAAAAGTGACCTCGATGCGCCCACGCGACACTTTGGCGGGCTTCTCATCGCCGGCGCCCTTTGAGTCCTTTGAATATTTGGCGTAAAGCTTCCACACGCCCGCCACCGCGCCGGCCAGCACCGCCACGGCCAGCGTCAGCTTCAACGCGAAAAGCATTTTGGTTTTCATAGGGTCACTCCCATATAATTTCGCCCCTGCTTACCCTGTACGCGGCCAGCAGCAGCTCCGTGTTGTAGACGGCGCTGGTAAAGGCGTTCTGCGCCTCAAGAAAGTCGTTCTGGGCTATGGTCAGGTCGGTGGAGGTGGCCTGGCCGGACTTGTAGTTGGTCTCCACTATATCGAGCTTGCGCCGCGCAATCTGGCTGCGCAGTTCGTAAAGCGAAAATTTCTTGAGCTGCACATTGAGGTCGGTGCGGGCCTTGATAAGTGAAAGCTTCACGTCCCGCAAAGACTGCTCCAGCGCATCCCGCGCTTTGACTACGGCGGACCTCGACGAGGAGACCGCCCTGTATTTGTCCGCCCAGAAAAAGCCCAGCGGCACGGACAGCGACGCCGCCACGCCGTAGGCGGGGTTGGGGCTGGACGCGCCTTCCGGCAGGCCGAAAAGCCCGGTCTTGTTCCACGACGCATCCACGGAGAATACCGGCAGGTTGGAAAGCAGTGTGGCTTTGTAGCCCAGTTCCGACTGGTTCAGCGCCAACTTCGCCGCGCTTATGTCCATGTGGTTTGCCAGCGTGTAGCTGATGTCCGAAGACAGGTCCGGCAGGGTTACCGCTATCGGCTTCTGCGCGTAATCAAGCGCGGCCTCGGCCTCCGGCTCGCGGTTTATATAGGCGTTGAAATCCAGCAGCGCTTTGAAGCGAGAAGCTTCGGATTGGGCAAGGCTGAGCTGGCTGGATTTAAGATTGTTCTCGCTCTGCAGAAGATCGGCCAGCCCCTTGAACCCTTCCTCGTGCAGGCGTTTTGAAAGCGCGTACTGCCTTTCCTTGTCGGCCAGGTCCTGCTGGGCCACGACCAGCAGCTTGGCATCTGAAAGCAGCGCGTAGAAACGGCTGAGCGCCGCCGAGGATTTGGACTGCTTAAGCTGTTTCAGCGCCAGCTCGGCCTGCTCCAGGGACACGCGCGCGGTTTTAAGCGCCACGCTGTCGCGCCCGGAATTGAAAAGGTTCCAGTTCACCGAAGCAGACGAGTCAATTTCATCCTTGCGCAGCCTTACGGCGCCGGTATCGTTGTCGTAAAGACTGGTGCCGAACTCCATGGAGGCGGCCGGCAAAAAAGCCGTTATAAAGGCGTTCTGATAGCTGTTGCGCGCTATTTTCACGTTTTGCTCGGCGCTGCGCACTTCCGGCAGCGCGGCAAGCGCCGCGCTTATGTAGGAAGACGACGAATAACTTACCGCAGGCTCCTGCGCGGCGGCGCAGACCGGCGCAACCAGCAGGACAGCTAAAATCCTAGCGTTCATCCGTCTCCTTGCCGTAACAATGCAGTATGACACCCTGATAGACATAATGATAATCTCCGCGCGGATAAAAATCCCGCGCTATTTCAGGGGCAAGACTCTCCGGGGCCAGCCTTGAGACGGCACCCACGGAGCACTCGAAATAAAGCTCGCACCCGTCGATTATAAAAGTGTTCTTGTCGCGCCCCGGCAGCGTTTTGAGTCCGGCGGCGCCCAGCTTGTCCAGGTCCCGCCCCGACTTGGCCCCGCAAAGCGCCAGCGCTGAGGAAAGCGCACCGTCCGCGGGCACGTTCACGGAAAAATGGCGCGCGGCCTCCAGCAATTGGCAGGAGTAGCGGCTGGGGCGCACGAAAACGGTGAGTACCTGCTTGCCCCACACCGTGCCTAGCGAGGCCCAGCCGATAGTCATGGGGTTGGGCCTGCTGTTCTCCGCGCCGGTCAGCAGAAAAGCCCCCGCGCTGTTGAGCGCGCGCGACAGGCGCGGCAAAGCCAGCTCAGGCTTTACATCAATCAGCGGCGGGGATGTCTGCATAAATTCATGCTCCCTTATTTCTAACGTAAATTTCAAGCTCGGGCCCGCGCGATTTTTCGCCGGGGCTGAATTTCGCGGCCAGGCGCCAGCGCGACTTCAGCTGTTCCAGAAACGCGGCGTACTCCGGGCGGCGTTCCGGGTTTATGCCGTGCGAAGACAGCACCACGGCCTCTATCCCTGCGGCTTCCAGAGCGGAAAGCCCCGGCTTTATGTCCACCATGTCGCGGGCGGAGTTGGACCACCGCACGTGCTCCGGGCGGGATTCCAAATCCGCCGCCGAGCGCTCTATCCTGTATATTTTATAGCCGCCGCCCGGGTGCGAGTTCGCCATCAGCTCATAATAGCGCTTCTTGGGATGCCCGGCCGCCGTCGTACGCTCCAGCAGGCTCTTAGCCTGCTCCGCGGACATGGGCAACTGCGGGGAATCATGCTCCTGATCCAGCAGTATGGCCGTTCCCGCGGGAAGATTATGTTCAAGCCAGGCGGCGGCCTCAAGCCGCGTGTCCGGAAGAGAAAAATCGCGCGCAAAAGCCATGCTCCGCCACAGCCCCGGCGCCAGCAGCAGCGCCGCCAGCGCGATGGCGAGAGCGCGCGACGGCTTCTTTTCGTAAAGCTCCTGCGCGCCAAGCCCCGACAGTATAATAAGCCCCGGCAACGCCGGAATCAGAAACCGCATCCAGCCGCCATACGGATGGTTGGCCAGAAGCGCGAAGTGCACAAGGCAGGGCACGGCGAACAACAGCGCGCGCGGCGCGGCCTTGCGCCACTCGGCGGCAAACCCAAGCAACGCCGCCAGAAAAGCGGCGGAAGCCGTTCCGGCGTAGAAAAATATATTGAAAGACAGCGCGCCCAGCACCTGCAGGCGCGGATGGGCGGCGCGCACCGCGGCCAACTCCCCGGACATATCGGCCATGCTGGCCATGAATTCATGGCGGGCCAGGAATATATAGGGAGAAGTCATAAACACCATAAGCAGTGCGCTCGCGGCTGAAATAAGCACCAGTTTGGCCGCCTGCTTTAAATACGCGGAATTATACTCCTCCGGTTTCACCAGAAGACAGGCGCAGACCGGAAGCAGGGCCAGCGCCGCCGCAGTATATTGCGAGGACATCGCCAGCCCCACCCACATTCCGCTGAAGGCTGCGTTGCGCACAGTCCGCTCGCGCTGCAGCTTCAGCGCCGCGCCCCAGGCCAGCGCGCTGAACAGGAACAAGATCGTATCGGCCTTCGGGGTGTGCGCCACCTCTACCAGTACGGGGAGAAAAGCGGCTATGGCTGCGGCCCACAGCCCGTCGCTTCCAGCCGCGCGCGCAGAGCGCCAGACGGCCCACACCGCCAGAGTGGAGAGGCTTGCGGTGACTATGCGCGCCGCCACGTGGAAATCGGCGGGATGCCACACAAAATGCGCCCCGAACGCCGCCACGCCGTTCCACGCCCCAAGCAGCAGACCGCCTATGAAATACGCGCCGTAAACCGCTGAAAGAAGGTAAGGCCAGAGCGTCGGGTATTTGAAGATGTGGGGGTTGAGGTCGCCGGAGCCGAAGTATACGGCCAGATTCACTATGTGCGGGGCGTCGGCGTCGAAAACGCCGGGCCAGCCCCAGCACAACCCGCGGAAGCGCAGGTACAGTGCGCCCAGCAGCAGCGCGGCTAGGGCCGCTGTTTTAGGCGACGGCGTTCTGAAAGCCATGTTTTTATTATGGTGAGAATTCCCTTCACCGCGTCCCTGCCGTTGATTTTTTTGCCTTCGGCGCGGCTGCGGCATTTATAGGTGATGGGCATTTCCGTGAATCGCCACGGGCCGAGCGCCACTTTTACGGACAGCTCGCCTTCAAGCTCGAACCCGCGCGATTTTATTTCCATGCCCTGCAAAATTTCGCGGCGGAAAGCCTTGTAGCCGGTGTAGGAATCGGTGAACTTGCTTGCGCACAGCAGGTTGGTCAGCACGGTCAGCGACTGGTTGCCCCACAGGTAGAAAATGTTGAACACCTGATTTTTGATGGCACTCAGCCGCGAGCCGTAAACTATGTCGGCCTTGCCGTCCAGTATGGGCTGTATAAGCTGGAGTATGTGGCGCGGATGGTATTCCAGGTCGGCGTCCTGTATGATAAGCACGTCGCCGCAGGCGGCCTGCGCGGCCGTGCGTATTGCCGCACCCTTGCCGGAATTAACCTCGTGCGCAAGCACTTTTATCGGGAAAGAGTACCGCCCGGACGAAGCCGCCTCTTTGAGCAGGGCCAGCGTGCCGTCGCGCGAGCCGTCGTCTACGGCCACCACCTCGAAATCGCTTTTAAGCTCCTCGCCGAGCGAATCCAGCACCGACTTCAGCGTGCGTTCCTCGTTATAGGCGGGCATCAGTATCGAAAGTTTCATGTCAGCTCACATGTTCCCGGTCAATTTTATTTTCAGCAAGGTCCACAGCGCGACAATCCCGTCCCTGAACCGGATTTTCTTGCCCTCCAGCACGGAACGCGGCGCATAGGAAATCGGCACTTCCAGTATCTTCACCCCGCGCCGGAGCAGTTTCCCGGTCACTTCGGGGCAGAACTCGAACCCGGTGCAACGCAGGTCCAGCGACTTCAGCAATGCCAGCGGCATCACTTTGTAGCAGGTAGGCTCGTCGGTTATGCTTGAGCCGTACAACAAATTCGTCCAGAACGAGACTGTGCGTCCGCCCAGATAAAAAAGCCATGTGGATTTAGGGTTGGCGGCCAGTATGCGCGAGCCGTAGACCACCTGCGCACGCCCGGACTCAAGCGGCTCCAGCAACAGGCCGTACTGCGCGGGGTCGTATTCCAGGTCCGCGTCCTGTATAAGCACGAACTCGCCGGTGGCGTGCGGCAGGGCGGTGCGTATGGCCGCGCCCTTGCCGCGGTTGCTGTCGTGCCTCAGGTATTTCAGGCCAGGGAAATCCAGTGCGGCGGCTACGTCGGGAGTGGAATCCGTAGAGGCGTCGTCCACTACAAGAATTTCCAGATCCAGGCCCGGATTGCGCGCGTAAACAGCCTCCACACAGCTCCTGAGCGTCTGGCTTTCGTTATAGGCCGGAATAATTACGGAAAGTTTCATCCTGTTACCTAGGGGATATGATACAAAATGCCGCATACGCGTACGAAGGCGGCAAAAAACAGGGGCCGGGAGTTTCTCCCGGCCCCTGAAAAAAATACGGACAACCGCTATTTCTTGGACGGCTCCCAGCGGCGCAGATAGGCGCGGCGCATCTGGTCCTGTTCGGCGGCGGGCAGACCCACTTTGTTGTTCTTCAGAGTCTTCTCCCAGCTTCCGTACATGGGGTTGGGCAGCATGAAATACTTGCGTCCCCACTCGTCTTTGGCATCTTCCATCGCCTTGTTCCTTTCCTCGAGCGTCTTGCCGTGAGTGCCGAGCGGGAAGTCGTTAAGGTCGTCGCCGACATAGGCCACCAGGTGGTATTTTGCGACGAGGTCCAACTGGCGCTGCAGCTTGTTGTCGGGCTGTCCGACCTGGCGATAGACCACATGTTCCGGGTCCGCGAACGGGAAGCCGTTCTTCTTCAGGTCGTCGAGCGTGCCCTGATATTCCTTGTCTATTTTGCGGTTGGTGACATAGTAGGGCTCCACACCCTTGCTGGCGGCGTAGTTAAGCAGTTCCGCCGCGCCGGGTATCGGTATGGACTTCGCGTCGGCCACCCACTCGTACCAGCCCACGGGGTATTCCTTGTCAATGCCTATTATATAGGCTTCGTACAGGTTGGCCTGAAGGGTGGTTTCGTCGCCGTCGAGAATGATTATGCGTTTCTTGTCGGTCTTCACTTCGGCAAGATCCTTGTCCAGCGCCATTCTGACCGTGTTGTAGGTCTGGCGGCAGAGGGCGCGGTATTCCGCGGAGGTCTGCACCCAGAGCGTGGCCATGATGAGCTGTTCGTTGAGGTCGCGCAGAGAGTATTCTTTCTTGGCCGCGTCGGTCTTCTTGGCGGCTTCCACCTTCGGCTTCTCCGACTGTTTGGTGTCCGCGGCAAAAACCGGGGAATACGCGACACCGGCCAGCAGCAGGCCGGCAACCAGCAGTCCCGCCGGGCGCTTGAATGTATTTTTCACTTTTAGCCTCCTTCCTGTCCCCCGAAGCGGCATACTGCGCCCGGGAAATCCATTTAATCTGCACTGCGGCGGATGTTCCGCCGCGCCTATGATACCATTAAATCCGCCGCAAGCGGAATGAAACAGGTTTATAAGCCGCCGGCGCGCAAATTGTCCGCCCCGAGCGCTAAATAGTACAATTTAGCCTGTATTTTTATGGAATGGCTCATACAACTGCCGGTACTGGCATTCTCCATTATCTGCCATGAGTACGCGCATGGCTACATAGCCCACAGAAACGGCGACGACACCGCCTATCTGATGGGCCGCCTCAGCTTCAACCCGCTCCACCACATAGATTTCATCGGCACCATAGTGGTGCCGGCGCTGTGCAAGTTCTGGGGCATGCCCATGTTCGGCTGGGCAAAGCCTGTCCCCGTCAACCCCCTGCGCCTGAACAAAATGCGCGAGGGGATGACGAAAGTGGCCTGGGCCGGGCCAGCCACCAATTTCCTGCTGGCGCTTGCGTGCGCGGTGATATTCAAAATCGCCATGCTGGGCGGCGGGCAAGGGCTTCTCCAGCCGCTGGCGCTTGCCATGCGCTACGGCGTACTGATAAACATGATGCTGGCCCTATTCAACCTCATACCGATAGCGCCGCTGGACGGGAGCAAAATACTCTCCGGCCTGCTGCCTTACGATTTGGCTGTGAAATACGAACGCCACTCGCAGTACGGCATCTGGATACTGCTGGCGCTGATGTTTACCGGAGCGACCAAACTGCTGATGATGCCGCTGGCGCTGGCGCTGTACCTGATGTCGAAAATAGGCCTGGGGGTTTTCTGATTATGGCTCTGAAAGAAAGGCTGGTTTCCGGAATGCGTCCCACTGGGCGCCTGCACCTGGGCAACTACTGGGGCGCGCTGCACAACTGGATTTCCCTGCAGGACAAATACGACTGCTTTTATTTCATAGCCGACTGGCACGCCCTCACCACCGGCCACGAGGACACCTCCGCCATCGAATCCAACTGCCGCGAAATGCTGGCGGACTGGCTGGCCGCAGGGCTGGACCCGGAAAAATGCGTGATATTCCGCCAGTCGCGGATAATGGAGCACGCGGAGCTTGCGCTTCTGCTGGGCATGATAACGCCGCTGGGCTGGCTGCTGCGCAACCCCGCCTACAAAGAAGTGCTGGTGGAGCTGCACAAGAAACGCTACGCCGGGCAGGAGACCGCCGCCAAGCGCGGGGCGGACGGCAAGCTGATGCACGCCATAGCCGGAGTCACCGGCACGGCCAGCGAGGCCGAAATAGCCGCCATGCAGGAATTTTCGTCGCTGGGCTTTCTTGGATATCCCGTGCTGATGGCGACGGATATCGTGATACACGGCGGGGCGGTAGTCCCCGTAGGGCAGGACCAGGTGGTGCACATAGAAATCACCCGGGACATAGTGCGCCGCTTCTCCGAGCTTTACGGCGCGGGAGTGCTGCGCGAGCCCAAGCCCCTGCTCAGCCACGTTCCGAAGGTGCCCGGCATGGACGGCAGAAAAATGTCGAAATCCTACGGCAACGCCATAGAGCTTGGCGAAGAAGAAGCCTCCGCGCAGGCCAAGGTGATGCGCATGTTCACCGACCCCAAGAAACTGCGCGCCAACGACAAGGGCGACCCGGACGGCTGCGTTGTCTACGCCTTCCACAAAATCTACAACCCGCAGACCGAGGCCCGGGCCGCCGAGTGCCGCGCCGGCTCCATCGGCTGCGTGCAGTGCAAGAAACATCTGGCCACGCTCATACTGCCCGAGCTGGCAAAATTCCGCGAGCGCCGCGCCGCCTACGAAAAAGACCCCGCCCTGCTGGACAAGGTGCTGGAGGCCGGGAACAGGCGCGCCCTTGAGTCCGCGCGCGCGGTGCTGGCCAAAGTGCGCACGGCCATGAGGATAGGCTGATGCTTGATTCAAGCGCCATAGACGTCCACACAGAGATTTTCGAGGGTCCGCTGGACCTTCTGCTTTATCTCATCAAAAAAGACAACCTAGACATCTACGACATACCGATAGCACAGATAACGCAGGAATATCTGACGTATCTTGACGTCATGAAGGAACTGAACCTCGACACCGCCGGCGAGTTCCTGCTCATGGCCGCCACGCTGATGCAGATAAAGGTGAAGATGCTCCTGCCCTCCCAGGCCGAGGCGGACCAGGACCAGGGGCCGGACCCGCGCGTAGAGCTGGCGGCAAAACTTTCCGAATACGAGAAATACAAGGCCGCCGCCCTGCTGCTGGACTCAAAATACGAAGAACACAAGGACATTTTCTACCGCGGCAGCCCGAAGTTCTCTGAATCCGACAAGGTGCTCAACCTCGAATTTTTCGAGCTGGTGGCGGCGGTAAAACGCGCCTTTGACACCATAGAGGACGACGGCCACACCATCTCCAGCGAATTGTTCCCCATAGAAACCCGCATGGAGAAAATCATCGCCCTGCTGGGCCAGCGCGAATGGATACTGCTCGACGACGTCTTCAAAGGCGAGAAAAAGCGCATGGGCGTCATCACCTGCTTCATGGCCCTGCTGGAGCTAATAAAGCAGAACAAGATTTTCGCGCGCCAGGACAACCAGTTCGGCGAAATACGCGTTTACATCAGCAGGACGTCCGCAGAGCCGGAACCTGTCCTGCAGTCGGAACCGGAACCGGCGCCGCAGCCGGTACAGCTTGTGGAAGAAGAGGAGGCCGACCCCGACCCCCTGCCCATAGTGTCGCAAACAGACCTGCCCGAAGAGCCACAGGGCCGGGAACAAGCTCCCGCCGAAGAGCCCGTGCAGGAACAACCGCAGGACGCAGAAGAAACCCGGGAAACACCCGCGGCTGAAGAGCAGCCTGCCTCGCAGGAAACGCTCTCCGCTGACATTCAGCAGGAAACCGCCCAGACAGCCGAAGATTATCGGACGGAACAGGCACAAGAACCGCTGCCAGCCCCGACCGAAATCGAACAACCCGCCGAGCCGCAGCCGGAACCGGCGCCAGAGGCGCAGGCCGAAATTTTACCCGAACCCGTCACGGAACAGCCGCAAAGCGCCGCGCCGGAAAACACGCCAGATGAAACACGGCAGGAGACTGCCGCCGACCAGCCGCCGGAACCGCCGGCGCAGGACAACGGCGAAGACAGGCAACCGCCGCAAGGAGCGCTGTAAGCCATGGAAAACGAAAGCACGCTTAAAAATCTCGAGACCATACTTTTCATAACGGACCGCCCGCTGTCCACGGAGAAGCTCGCCGCGGTGCTGGAGCGCGACGAATCCTCGGTCCGCGACCTGATTTCCCAGCTCCAGAACTCCTATTACGAGTCAGGCCGCGCACTGCAAATAGTCGAATCCGGCGGCGGCTTCCAGATGGCCACCAAGCCCGAACACGCCACCTATGTGCGCAAACTTTACCGCGAGCGCATGACAGTGCGCCTTTCCGTTGCCAGCCTGGAAACGCTGGCCATCATAGCCTACCGCCAGCCCATAACCCGCGCCGAAATAGAGTCCATACGCGGCGTGGAAGTCATAGCGGCGCTGGAAACGCTCGTAGAGCGAGGACTGATAAAAGTCGACGGCAGAAAAGAAACCGTCGGCCGCCCGCTGCTTTATTCCATCACGCCGGAGTTCCTGCGCTTCTTCGGCTTCAACACCCTTGACGATATGCCCAAGCTGGAAACGCTGGTGGAGAAAAAGCCGGAACAGCCGGAGGAAAATGCAGACGACCTCTCAGACGAGCAGGCTCCGTCCGAACCGCCGGTGCCGGACGACCAGCAGCCTCTTCCGCTGGACGGAATCCCTCCGGAAACAACGGAAGGCCGAAGCGAAGAGAATCCCGCGCCATCGGAAGACATTCAGGAAGGGTCCAGCACCGAAACCCAAGAGCCGGACATGGGCCAGGAGCCCGCGGAACACACCGGAACGCAGGACGCCGAAACAGGCGAACCCGACCAGCACAAGCCGGAGCTCTAAATGCCGGAATTAAGAAAAGACCCCATCATGGGCCGCTGGGTCATAGTGGCCTCGGAAAGAGAAGCCCGCCCCAGCGATTACAAGTTCCCGACAGAATCCACGCACGAGGATATTTCAAAATGCCCGTTCTGCCCCGGCAACGAAAGCATGACCCCGCCGGAAATTCTGGCCTATCACCAGCCCGGGCGCCAGGCAAACACGAAAGGCTGGTGGGTGCGCGTGATACCGAACAAATATCCCGCGCTCAGGATAGAGAGCGACCCATTCCGCCGCGGCGACGGCATGTACGACTGCATGGGCGGATTCGGCGCGCACGAAGTCATAATCGAAACCCCCTCCCATACCGCCCTCTGGGGGGACATGGACGAAAAAACCCTGCGCGACGTCATCTGGGCCTTCCGGGACCGCACGCTTGAGCTCAAAAAAGATTCGCGCATACGCTACGTGCTCATTTTCAAAAACCACGGCAGGGCCGCAGGGGCCACGATGTCCCACCCCCACTCCCAGCTGATAGCACTGCCGATGG
>Ga0302242_1002148_pt1 | contig 12842 bp, 10 predicted proteins | sample AAG_UR_Lys_MG_FD_193510 | JGI IMG/M metagenome (GOLD analysis project Ga0302242, IMG submission 193510) | Enriched activated sludge microbial communities from anaerobic digester in WTTP, New Holstein, Wisconsin, United States - AAG_UR_Lys | ecosystem: Engineered > Bioreactor > Anaerobic >... | reverse complement strand
TTATGAAATATTCTAAAAATATTATTTTAGTTATTTTACTGGGATTATTAGGTATAAGCGGTTTTTGTTATTCTGCTTATTATGTTACAGTAAATATTTTCTTAGATTATATTAACCATGTAGTTGATATAATAACTGTAATTATTCTTCTGGCTATTGCTTTAATTTGTACTTATTATTCTGTTGAAATGCCTCAGCATGGACAACTTACTGTAAATGGCGCTATATTTTTTGCCTGTATGTTGCTTTTTGGTAAAGAAGTTGCTATTTTAGTGGCTTTTATTTCAGTAGTTGTAGTTTCTATAATAAGTGGAGCCAATCGTAGAGAACTTGTATATAGAACAGGGCAAAGTGTTGTATGTATTTTTCTTGCAGGTTTAGTCTTTTTTAATATTCATAAAGATAGTAATACAGGTTTCTTTTTAAATTCAATCTGGAGTATTCTGGCTATTTTTCTTTCTGCACTGGTTTATATGATGGTGGATACAGTTTTTTCTTCTCTCTATGTATCCACTCTTGAGGAGTTAAACTTCAGACATGTATGGGAATGGCACTGGCTTGAAATCTGGCCTTATTATATAAGTATATTACCTGTAGGCGCGTGTATCGCTATATTTTATCGTCTTAGTCCTGTTTCGTCTATATTTATAATTTTGCCGCTTTATTTACTGCAAAGAATTTATAATGCTATTAAATTACAGGGATATATTTCCAATATGCCTGCAGTTGTTCAATCAGCAGCAGATAAAGAAGTTGAAGCTGTTGTAGTAAAAACCGAGCAGGTCAGAAAAGAAATAGAAAAAAAACACAGGGAACTGGAAATATTATTACAGACCAGTCAGGAATTAGGTAAAAGTCTTAAATTAGAGGATACCTATGAAGTAATCAAAAAAATGATAAAGCAATTAGTGAAGTGCCAGACCTGTATAATTTTTCTCGTTAAAGAAGTGGAAGGAGAGTCCCAGTTAGTGGCCGAGACGGTTTTTGGCCCCTATACTGAATATGTTCTTACTGTTAAGACTTTTCCTATATCTTCTAAGGAAACCATAGTGGGATGGGTTGCTTCTGAGAAAAAATCTCATCTTATACCTGATACAGAATCTCAAACGATCCCTCCTCCTATGATAAGATATGAGCGTTCTGAAATGGCAGTTCCTCTGTTGAGTAAAGATGAATGTATAGGTGTTATATATGTAGGAGAGCAAAAATCTAATACTTACACACAGGATGATTTAAATCTTCTCAGTACACTTGCAAACCAGGCAGCTATATCTGTTACTAATGCTCAACTTTATGAAAAGACTCATAATATGGCTACTACAGATGGTCTTACAGGTCTTTATACACATAGATATTTTCAGGAGAAAATTGAAGAAGAAATCCAGAAAGCTCAAAGATATAAGACTACTATGGCTATGATTATGGTAGATACAGATCATTTTAAAGAATATAATGATTCTTATGGTCATCCAGAAGGAGATCAGTTGTTAAAAGAAATCTGTAAATTATTAAAAAGCTATGTCCGGGATACTGATATAGTTTGTAGATATGGTGGAGATGAATTTTCTCTTATACTTGTGGAAGCTGATAAGAAAACAGCAATTAATACGGCAGAAAGAATAAGACAGGCGATTCAGTTACGCCTTAACCAGCGAGAAGTAAAGATTACTGCCAGTATTGGTGTTGCCAGTTATCCAGAAGATGCTACTAATAAAATAGAGCTTATAAAAAAGGCTGATTCTGCTGTGTATGAAGCCAAAAATGGAGGCAGGAATAAGGTCTGTTATCCCAAGTAGGGACGTTTTATTGTAAGGGCGTTTTAACGCCCTTACTCTTCTTTTTCAATTACTTTCTCGATTTTCTTAAGTAAATTAATAAGATGTGTATAGAGGAGCATATTGTATATTCCTATACAACACAGGAATGGATTTGATGAATCTTTCATATATTCGATTATTCTCTCTATTTGACTGGCAAGTTCCTCTGTTTCTTTTAAGGTCAGGTTTTTTATTTTTTTATTATTTAAAGCACTATCCCAGAGATCATTATATAATTCATAAGCAAGATGCTCTATCTCAACTTTCTTATGGGCATGAGCTGCTCCGAGAAGTGATATCTCTGCACCCTGGCTTGCAAGTAAAGCGAGACCTTCTTCCAGAAATGTAGTTTCTACTTCCTTATCCTGTTCTTTTGCTCCAATAACAGCCATTACTGCAAATATATCTCTTGCTGTACTGAGAAGATAGGAGTGCAGATTTTTTGCAAAGGCCTCGTTTATGGCTGATAGAGTAAATATCTTATTATTTACATGGCGGGTTATTTTAATTGCTGCTTTAAGATGTTTATCAAGTGACTGAGGTAAAAGATTTTTGTTATATAACATATAGAGAATATTTAATTCTCTGTTTATTTCAATAGGAAGTGGCAGAGGGGATCTGGCCAGTAAGTGTTCCAGCCTATTTTTCAATTCTATTAATATTTCTTCTCCCATATTTATCTCTCCAATGCTGTAGTATTTTACGAGTATAATTAGCTAAATTCTCTATTGTTAATTAAATATCCTTCTAAATAGCAAATGTTGAATAAATACTCTTTACCCTTTACCCTTCACTGTTTATTTTCCTCAATAAAACATTCAAGAGCTGTTTTCCCTCCATACTGGTTTATCAGTTCATTGTCAAGTTCATCTGCTACCATACATATTTCTTTTACTGTGCTCATTAGTTCTTCTCTGTCAAGAGTATTCCCCAGCATTACCTGATCCAGGATTATATAACCGTTTTTGTCAATTCCAAATTTTCCAAATCTGAGATCTTCGCTATTCATAAGAAGAAGTTGTTTGAGGAGTTTATAAGAAAGTTCTGCTCCATAAACAACATATGCTCTGCAACATACCAGGCTGTCTTTTTCATCATAATCCTGGATAAAAACGTGTACTATAGTAGAACCTTTTTTTATAGTGAAAAAATTTATATCCCTCTTTCTACAGGAATATTTAAAACCTTCCATTAAAAATTTCTCAACTTTCTGGCAGTTTTCTTTAAATGCACTCAATTTATCACTACTTTCTTTAATAAATTTATAATATTCTGTTAATTTTCGTCTTTAAGATATATTTTTATGAGGCTTACTTCCTGCTGTATATTTTCAAGGGCGGCCTGAGCCATTTGTCTGAAATGTCCTTCACTTTCAGCATCAGAAAGAGTTTCTTCCAAAATTTTTCTTATAGATTTTTTTGGTAAAAACTGCATTAGATTTCGTAAACAGAAATCTTCTATTTGATCTTGCTGCATTATACATCCTCCGTATCTATAAATGAATAATTAAAAAAAAAGAAGTTATTGAGCTCCTTCACTTTTTAATATATTTTATGCAATTAATGAAATTTTTAATATATTTCCATAATATAAAAATTAAAAAGAAGCTTTTGAGCTTCTTCACATTTTTATTATATTTAATTTGTATTATTATATAATATATTTAATCTTTATGTCAATGTTTGATAGTACTTTTATCATAAGATATTTCCTGGATGGAAAAGTTAAAGAAAATTTATTATTAAAATCGAAATCTTAAAGTATTGGTGAATTTCACTCATTACACATTACGCTCTACACTTCAGGAGATACATTTATTAATTTCTAAGAGGAGTAAATTTATCTATCATAAAAAACACAATCATAATAATATTGACAAATCATCCTATTAAATAATATAATAGAAGGCATTCTATTTTTTGATATTATATTATGTTAATTTTCAGGAGGTAAAGTATGGATTTTTTGCGATGGGATACTCCACTGCAAACAGTTATTGTCCTCTTAATAACTTGTTTATGTGTTTATTTTGTGTTTTTTCAGCCAGTGAAAAATAAATCTTTTTCATTGGAAGTGGAGTTTAAAAAAGTAAATTTTATGACTTATGAGGAAATAGACGAGATTTTGAAAAATTTTGGTATGGAGACAGATAAAAATCAGGGTGATATAAATGATAGTTCTCCTGAATATGTTACGGCAAAAGTTTTTATTAATCCAATAAAAGATTTTAAAAAGAGCTTTGCTGATATTGATTCTAAAGCCCTTGAGACTGCTTTTAAGGATTTTTTTGGTAGAGTTCATTCTTTCTCCGTAAATCCTGAGGAAAATTCTTTAACTTTAGAGATAGAAAAGAATCTTGCCCTGGATTATAAATTACGAAGGGCTCTTGAACAATATAATCTTTCTAATAGTTTTATCTCTCATGATCCAGCGAATTTGTTAAAGATAACTATAAACTGTGGTGAAATTTCTATTTCTGAGAGAGGAGAGATAAGAAAGATTTTTGAAAAGAATATAGGTGAGATTGCTGATTATGAAGTGAAAGAACAGGGAACAAGGATCAAATTGGGCCTTGACCTTCGTTCGGGAACTCATCTGAGACTCCAACTTCTTCCCAATGAAGAAGTTGGTATAAAAGTAATAACGCCTCAGATTATTGATCAGACAATAATGGTTCTTGATAAGCGTATTAATGAGTTAGGTACTTTTGAACCTATAATACAACCCCAGGGAGATAATTCTATTATAGTTGATCTTCCTGAAGTTCAAGACCCAAAAGCTGCTATTGAAATAATACAGAAATCAGCTTTTCTGGAATTTAAAGAACAGTCTACAACTGATCCCAGTGGATGGAAAACAGTTATGACAGGTGATAAGATTAAAAATGCCCAGGCTTCATTTGCCAATGGTGCTCATGTGGCCTTTGAATTAACACCAGAAGGTGCCAAACAATTTGCAGAAATAACAGAAAGAAATATTAAAAAGCCTATTGCCATTTATTTTGATGGAGAACAGATAAGTGCTCCTGTTGTTCAGAATGTTATTCCCAATGGAATGGGACAGATTACTATGGGCGGAGGTCCTAATATAAAGAAGAACGAAGAAGAAGCCCTCAGTCTTGCCAGGTACCTGAGGGCAGGTGCTCTTCCTGTACCTCTTAAGATAGTGGAAAATCAGCTTGTAGGGCCTACACTTGGTAAGGAATCGCTTGATAAAAGTCTTCATGCCGGTATAATAGGTCTTGCTGTAGTATGTGTTTTTATGATATTTATGTACAGAGTCCCCGGATTAATGGCTGATATAGCCCTTGTATTTTATGCTCTGGTAATTCTGGCCTGTTTTACTGAGTATGGATTTGTTCTGACTTTACCGGGTATAGCAGGTTTTATTCTGTCATTAGGTATGGCTGTAGATGCAAATGTGCTTATATTTGAAAGACTCAGAGAAGAACTCTGGGAGGGGAAAACCATTATGAGCGCTATAAAAATAGCTTTTAATCGTGCCTGGGCAGCTGTCTTTGATAGTCATGTTACAACCTTTATAGGAGCTGTAGTTATGTATTATTATGGTTCAAGCTCAGTTAAAGGTTTTGGCCTTACACTGGCTCTTGGAACGGCAGTGAGTCTTATTACAGCTGTATTTGTTACTAGAGTTCTAATAGACCTGATAGCTAAAAATAAAATAATAAGCAGTAGATGGCTTTATGGTGAATAATAAGGAGGTATTATGAGTTTTTTTAACTTCCGTGATAAAGAATGGGATATTATTGGAAAAAGAAAATATGTTCTTGCTTTTTCAGCTATTTTAATAATAATTAGCATAGTATCTCTGGCAACAAAAGGAATAAATTTTGGTCTGGATTTCAGTGGGGGAACAAAGTGTGAAATAAGGTTTGCTAAGCCTGTTACATCAGAACAGGTAAGAGATGCCTTTACCGGCCTTGTATTTAAAAGTGATTCTGGTGATATAGATATGACACACAGTCTTGTGCAACAGTCTCAGACAGATATGAGAGTTATTATAATCAGAGCAAAATATCTTGAGGAAACACAGATACAGGAAGTATATAGAACGCTGGAATCCAAAATCGGACATTTTGAACGACTTGGTACTGCAGGGATAGGAGCTACTGTCGGCAAACAGGTCAGTACCAATGCAGGTATAGCTCTTCTGATAGTTCTGGTTTTACAGTTAATTTATATAACTATCAGATTTAGTAATAATTTACTTTATGGTATAGCTGTAGATATAGCCCTTCTCCATGATGTTATGGTAATGGTAGGTCTTTATTCATTACTGGGACTTGAAGTAGATAGTCCATTTCTTGCAGCTCTTCTTACAGTAGTAGGTTATTCTGTAATGGATACTATTGTTATTTTCGACCGTGTTCGAGAGAATAAATTACTTTTAAAGACAATGACCTTTGAAAAGTTAATAAATAAAAGTATCCTTCAGACTATGACCAGATCTATATATACTCTTTTAACAGTAGAGATATGTTTATTCGCTCTTTTGATCTTTGGTGGTGAGACTCTAAAAATCTTTGCTATAGCACTTATTATAGGAGTAACTGCCGGTACATATTCTTCAATTTTTATTGCCTGTCCCTTTGTAGTTATATGTGAGAAATGGTTAAGTGATAAACAGTCTCAGAAGAGAGAAGAAAGACTGGCTCAACTTGCATCAGCTAAAAAGAAGGTAAAAAAGCAGAGTAAGAGTCAATCCAAAAAAGAGAAATCTGATTCTGCAGTAACGACACTATCTGAAAATAATTCTTCTGAATAGTTTAGTAAATATATAAGAGTCTGTAGGATTTTTATATGCTCAAAAAAAAATGGTTTTTTGCATCTTCTGGTAGTAAACAGGATTATTCTCTGTTAAGGGATGCCGGTTATCCAAGATTAGTAGGAATGGTTTTATGTAATAGAGGTATTAATACTCCGATTCTGGCTAAAAAGTTTTTTTCTCCTACCCTTCAGGATTTAGAAGATCCCTGGCTACTGCCTGATGTGGAAAAAGGATTGGAAAGAGTTTCCCGGGCCATAAAAAAGAGAGAGAAGATACTGGTTTTTGGTGATTACGATGTAGATGGAACCACCGGTACTACAATACTTTATAAAGCTCTTAAAGAGATCGGAGGTGATGTATGTTATTATCTGCCTCATCGTCTTGAAGAGGGTTATGGATTGAATTTGAGTGCACTCGATAATTTTGCCTTATCCGGTGTGAAACTTATAATAACAGTTGACTGTGGAACTACAAATATAAAAGAAGTAGAATATGCAAGAAAACTTGGAATAGATGTTATAATAACAGATCATCATGAACCTGATGATGAAAATATCCCCTGTTCCTATGCTCTTATTAACCCTAAAATGAAAAATTCTTCTTATCCTTTTCCTTATCTTGCCGGTGTAGGAGTGGTCTTAAAGTTTATACAGACTCTTACAGCATATTATCCTCAAAATCGATGGCAGGATTATCTCGGACTGGCAGCTCTTGGAACTATCGCTGATATTGTTCCTATGATAAGAGAAAATAGAGTTATTTCTTTTCTTGGTCTGACTTTACTTAACAGGTTACCCGGTATGGGATTGAAAGCCCTCATGGATATATCTTCAATAGATAGACTGGATACAAATGCTGTTTTATTTAAGATTGCACCAAGGATAAATGCTCTGGGACGTCTGGATCATGCTTCTCTTGCAGTAAAACTTCTCTCTGTTTTTGACCTGGATAAAGCCAGAGAACTGGCTTTTATTGCAGAAGATAGAAATAGAGTCAGGAAATCTATCCAGGGTAGAATAATGGATGAAGTTATGTCCCTTATGGAAAAGAGAGAGTTTAAAACCAGTAAAAGTCCTATTATTTTATCTTCTTCCGGCTGGCATGTTGGTGTCCTTGGTATAGTTGCTTCTAAACTTGTTGAGAAATATTACAGACCTGTTTATTTAATTATGAGTAATGGTGATGATGCCAAAGGTTCAGCCAGGGGAATAGAAGGTTTTTCAATTTTTGAATCTCTGAGTTTCTGTCAGGATATGCTTACAAAGTTTGGTGGCCATGCTCTGGCAGGTGGTTTTTCTCTTCGTGTTTCTAATCTGGAGTCTTTTATAAATAAACTGGAACATTATGTAGAGGAACATGTTGAGGAGGATATACTTTATCCAACTCTTAATGTTGAAGGTGTAGCATCTTTTTCTGAGATAGATATGGCATTAGCAGAATATTTTAAGTCTATGGAACCTTTTGGGACTGAAAATCCTGTTCCACTTTTTTGTTCTCGATGTGTTCAGATACTTGACACCAGGTTTATGGGAAAAGATGAAGACCACTTTAAAATTATAGTAAGACAGGGCGATGTGACTCATGAGGCAGTTGGATTTATGATGGGAAAAACTTATGCTTCACTAATAAAACCCGGTTCTCTTATAGATATAGTTTATTCTATTGATATTAACTACTGGAGAGATGAACCTATTCTTAGATTAACCGTAAAGGATATTCATCCTGCCATACCGGCCCATATATCTATTTCATCTGCAGATCGAAAAAATATGTTTTTCAGGGAATCAGTTCTTTCTGAGAATGAAAAGTCCATTATAAAAAGATTTTTAGAGAAAGAAAAAATTATAGGATCTTTTCATAGTTTTAAAACCCTTATGAAGATTTTGCATAATCTGGTTTTTATATCTCTTCATCAAAGACAGAAGAGGTTACTTGTAGTTCATCCTTTAAGAGTAGAAGCTGATAGACATTATCAGTTTTTAAGAACATATTTCTCAACTAAAGGGATAAAGGTGTTTTTATTGAATGGTTCTATTAATGCTATTGAAAGAGAGAATTTATTGGAGAGTTTGAAGTTAGATTTCCCCTGTTTAATCATAACTACTTTTGATTATTTATGGTTTTATAAGCAATTTTTTCATAATATAGATCTTATAGTGATTGACGATAATTTACTTGATTATTCCAGTAATGTTTTAATACAATTAGAAGATTTTGCAAGTGAAAGAGGCTTTTTATTTTGCACATTGAATTCTATGTTAAAAACTAAATATTGTATGACCATATCAACAGGTGAAATTAGCAGGCCTGATATTATATCTTATAATTCATTTCCTGGGGACTGGTTTGAAACACTGACAGGAAAAACCCTCATATGTTGTCTGAACGATGAAGCATGTTTAAATACTAAAATTTTACTGGAAAGTAAATTCCCTGGTTTGTCTGTAGAAGTTTTATTATCTAATATTATCTTTGAAGAACAAAAAAATATTTTTAAATTATTTAAATCCGGCACTTTTGATTATCTTGTGTGTTCTTCTAATTTTCTTCATGAATTTTCTTTTATATTAGATAATATAATTTTATTGTATTATCCTTCTACATGGAATGAATTCAGTTTAAGATTATCAACATGTAAGAAACTTCATCTAGTTTTTTCAGATGAGGATATAGAGGTTGCTTTCAATATCATCTGTTCCAGGATGCCTGATAGATCACTCCTTATTAAGTGTTATAAATTACTTCATTCCCGTTATGGTGGGAGTCCGATAAATTTTTTATATTCAGATGGGCTATCCAGGAAAATTGGTACTGACCTTCTGAGAACATGCCTTATGATTTTTGAGGAAATAGGTCTTTATAAGATTTCCTATAACAGGACAGGCTATACAGTAACTACTTTAGAACATAAAGAAAAGCTTGATCTGTTAAGTTCACCATGCTATTTAGAATGTATTAAACAAAGAGAGCATTTTGATAAATTATCAGGTTTATTATTGAAATCTGAGAAGATTATAGAGAAATATATGAAATCGTGAATATAATATATGTAAGTTACGCATCACACATTACGCATATAAAAAAGAGGAGGTAACAATGGATTTAAAAACATTTATAAGGGATATACCTGATTTCCCTAAAACCGGCATTTTATTTAAAGATATAACTACTTTATTGAAGGATTCAAAGGCTTTTAAATATAGTGTTGATCAATTTATTTCCTATTATATCGATAAGAAAATAGATTATGTTGCAGCAGTTGAAGCCAGAGGTTATATTATGGGAGGTATTCTGGCATATAACTTTAATGCCGGTTTTGTACCTATCAGAAAACCGGGTAAACTTCCTTATGAGGTACACTCCATAGAATATACTCTTGAATACGGATCTAATATTCTGGAAGTTCATAAGGATGCTATTAATCCTGGAAGCAGAGTTTTAATATTTGATGATTTAATAGCTACTGGAGGTTCAGCTTTTGCTACTGCTAAATTGATTGAACAACTTGGAGGAGAAGTTTCAGGGTTTGCTTTTATTATAGAACTATCGGAACTTAAAGGAAGAGAAAAATTAAAGGATTATGATGTATTTTCACTTATAGTATATTAAGGTCAGGAGTTAGAAAAATTAATAACTGAGTTTTCCTGAATATGAATTCAGGAGTCAATTGACTCCTGAATTCTTTATTATTAACTTATAAGGCTTGTGAGCTTTTATTAAGAGTTTATATCTCTACTATTTCCTCTCTTTCTTCCTGTCTTCTTCCATCAGCAGGCATTTCAATAATTTCATTTAGTATATCTCTGAAATCTTTCCATCCACTTTCAGGAATTATTATAAAGGATCGTTTCTTGCCAGATTCTGTTATCTTTAAATATTTTCCATTGGGATTTGCTTTTAGGTCAAAGAAGAAAAGCTTATGTTCTATCTTGATTTTCCTGCTCAGAATTTCTTGATCCATTTTGCTACCTCCATAAATTTAGAATTCCGCCAATATAAGTATTTCTCTATTATATAAAATTTTCCTTCTAAAGTTAGTTTTGTAGGATAATTATTTTATAATAACAGTTATAAATCAGCTAGTAGCTTTCATGATAGAATGCTTCATTACAGATATTACTTAAAAGCTGAAAGCTTTTTATAATGTCCCCTTCCTGAACTTGCTTAAAAAAGATAAAAAGGATTGTTTTGGTTTTGAAGTCTCTAAGATCTTACCTTCGTCTAAAAGAGTTTTTTCATAGTGTTCATAAAAACCTTTATCTTCAGATTTTTTTATAATTTCCCTCTGACTTTCTATAAGTATTTTATGGTCTATATCAATTTTTGAGTCATCAAAAGAAAGCATTTTACCTTTTGTATCCAGAAGAGTTGTATTTACTCTCAATATTTGTTGAAATCCTGTTTCATAACTTTCGCAACCGCCTATATATCGTTTATCTAATTCATATTCAGTCTTTTTAAAACCGTTTTTATATTTTTCAATAATGTGAAAACTCTTAGGGCCTGCTTCAGGATATTCTTCATCCAGTACCAGTTTTTTTTCAGGTGTCAGAGTGAAAACTGTACCTTCTGGTATAAGAATTTTTCCGGCTTTTTCTTTATCCAGTATATCACGTATTTTAGTGAAATTCCTTATGTATTCCTGAACTTTTGGTTTGTCTTTAATATATTTTATGTTTTTTATTAAGGATTCTTCTGGTTTTTTATATGTATTAAGTTCTGCCAGATATCCTCTTATATAATCAGCGTACTTATCATATTCTTTTTTATCCTGAGTTCTTTTGATTTCCTGTGTGCTAATTTCTTTAATATGACATCCAATACAATCAATCTGAGTTTCTTTTAAGTTTACTGATTTGTCTCTGGTATTAAGGAGGCTATGATTAACTGTAAGAAGAGCTTTACTGTAACAGGTATCGCCAAATCCTGATGACATACCTACAAAATCTTTTTCCATTTTATAACTTATCCTGGATAACGTTCCTGCTTTTTTTTCTACTATGTCCAGTTCTACAAGTTTTAAATCAGGTTTATATTTATCTATAATTATTTTAGTATCCGGTGTTAAGTTAAATTCAATATGGTTCCCTTTTCTTAAAGTTCCTCTGTGTTTCTGCGCTATTTCTGATATTTTTTCAAAATCTTCCTTGTATTTTAAATCACTTTTTTTATCAGGAAGGGGCTTTTTGAAGAGACTGGAAAATATTGAAGTTTCAGTGTTTCTCTTTTTTTCCTTTTTTTCCAATTCCATGAAATATCCACGTAAATACTCATTTTCTTTTTCAAAAATTTTGCTATTATCAAGATCTTTTATTTCTTTAATATCATCTTCAATTACTTTACCTTTAGTAAAATCCAATCTGGTATTTTTGGAAGTAAGTAATTGAGCTTTACTATCAATAAAAGTATGATTAATAGTAAGCATTTCTCTGAAACCGGAAAAGAATTCATTATCTATTCCAACGAATTTTTTTTCAAGACTGTAACTTGTCCTGCCATATCTGTCTTTATCTTTTTCGAGTACCTCCATTTTTATAATACCATCTTTAATGTTATATTTATCTATAATTATTTTTTTACCATCCTTCGAAGGAAGTTCTAATTTTTGACCTTTCATAAGTTTATTCTGATGGGTTTTTGCCAGTCCATTCAGATGTATAAACTTATAAACAGGATCTTCTTCTGGTTGTTTTTTCAATTTATCACATCCATCCCTTTATGGATTAAGTATATACATAATAACATATGTTTTATATTGAAACAATAATGTTTCAAAAAGATGCTCAAAAAAATAACTCCTCACTTAGTGAGGAGTTATTAAAGAAAAAGACTACCCTAAGAAAGCTCCTCCTCCGCCTCCCCCGGAGTCTCCACATCCAAAATAATCACTGCTATCAGTATCTCTTGTTCCAAGACTGCATCCCTCATATGTATCTGTAATATTGAATTCATCGTCTGATGTTTTTCGATTTGGACCATCGGGCCCCCAGTTATTATAATTATCTGGTGTCTTTTGAGCATGTTTGGTTTGAGTTTGATTAATTTTCATATTCTTTTCTCCTAAATATCTTTATTTGATATCTTTATTATAATTATTAAATACTTTATTGTAAAGAATATTTTTGTAAATAAATTGTTAACATTTTTAAGAATTTATTGCTTTTCCTTATATAATTAGATAAAATATAAATATTACAATAAATTCTTAGAAAGGCAGAATTATAATGATAAGTTCAT
>Ga0302242_1002144_pt1 | contig 12861 bp, 8 predicted proteins | sample AAG_UR_Lys_MG_FD_193510 | JGI IMG/M metagenome (GOLD analysis project Ga0302242, IMG submission 193510) | Enriched activated sludge microbial communities from anaerobic digester in WTTP, New Holstein, Wisconsin, United States - AAG_UR_Lys | ecosystem: Engineered > Bioreactor > Anaerobic >... | reverse complement strand
TTTTGATATCGGTAAATATGGATATTTTATCAGCACCTATCTGCCGGCGATAACGGAGTAACTCCCCTGCACAACCATCCATAATACCTTCATCTGCTATGTGGGCAAAAATAAACCCTTCTGCTCTTATGAAATCAAGACCTGCTGCAAGTGCCACAGAGAGGGCTTCTCTATTGGCTCCTGCCAGTATCTGTATACCGCAGGGCAGACCTGTAGTATTTTTTACTTCATAGGCCACTACTGCCATAGCTGCCACAATTTCAGGCCCTGCCTGTTGTTTTAGATATGGCACATCATGCATATTCTCAAGACCAATCACATCAATACCTGCTTTTTTATAAAGAAGGGCCTCTCTTATTGCTTTTACAACAATAGAAGAAAAAGGCGGGGTGTATTTCGGGGTACCAGGGAGAGGGTCAACATGGATCATGCCTATAATAGTTTTTTTGTCTTTCAAAAAGTTCATAACTTCATACCTTTCATAATTAACTATCTTCCATAATATTTGTAAGTGTTCAGCTATCAGCAGTCAGTTTCTATGGTAATTACATAACGAATCTCGTTAAATTCTATTTTCCAGACCAATTTACATAATCAGGCTTCGTAAGCTTTAACTGATGGCTGACTCCTGAAGGCTTATGAATATTTTTTATCCTGTCCGTTAACATAGCATGTTTTGACGCCTGTGTCCAGAAGTCTGGACCGATTTTAGCAGGAAAAGGCTTTTTTGGCAGATGTTACCTTATTTTACAATAGTTTACCAGAAAAACTCTTAAGAGAAGTGAAAAAAGAGTGTTGCAAAGAGTTAACAAAACTGTATAGAGAAGTGGAAGAAGATTTATATGAAACAAATTATAAAGGGAAAGGGTCGGAGAATATAATAGCTGGGTAAAATCGATTATTGAGTAACTATAGTTATTTCCTGAAAAATGCAAAAGTATAGACATAAAGCAATAATAGAAGGGTGTTTTTTTGTTAACAAAATATAAAATCTTCACTTCACCATCACATTATATACATCAGTGTAATTTCCTTTTCTGGACTTTCCATGGCTTAAAAGTGTCGCCCATTTACCGTTTCTGTATGCCCCTATACTGACCTTGACATCAGAAACCAGATCCGAAGGGATTTGACTGACAATCTTAATTTCATTTGCTCCTTTATTGAAAAACCCTGTTACATCTATGGATGTATCTGTTTCAAAGGTTCCGGCCAGAATTCCGTTTATGTAAATAGTAAAAGCCGTTCCTTCTTTATGAAAGGTCATATCTACCTTCATTGTACATTGATCGGTTGGCATCATAGCCAGACTCTCTCCCTGAACAACTATTTCGTAACTTGCCTTATCTTTACCCTTTAACCTCCGGGCATAGTTCATGAGAGTGCTCCATCCTCCATGTTTTTCTATTCCAATGGTGAGTATTACATCCTTTGGGAGATCCTCTTCTATATCGCTTGTTATATCTATCAGGTTTCTACCTGTCTTCAAATAGTGAGAGACATCTACAGATGTGCTCTGATTGAAAATTCCTATCTGCATATTATTTATAGATACATCGAATTGTGTCCTGTCACTTCCGAAAGTCATATCTGTTCTGAGTGTATAGGTACTATCAGTTACAGATTTCTTAACCCTGGATAAGTCAGGTATAGTCAGTTTATATACAGCAGTGTCTGTACCTGTTTTTTTTCTGGAATGGCTCATTACTGTTGCCCACCTTTTCCATCTGAAAGAACCAATTATCAGGGAAACAGGTTTAATAAGTTCACTGTCTACTATACTTATTATTTTTACTTCATTCTGACCTGTTTTTATAAAAGGTGTAATATCCACTGTTACATCTTTGCTGTAAATACCTATCTGGTAGCCATTTATAAAAACATTAAAGCTGGTTTTGGGTGTTCCATAAGTCATATCGAGCTTTAAATTATAATCTTCTTTTACAGAGGGATGATTTATTTTAGAGGTATCAGGAATGTTCAGTTTGTACTTTACTGTTTCTTCGCCTTTTTCCTGACTGCGATGAATTAAAAGGGGCATTTCCTTACCTCTCCAGCTAGTTCCTATGGTTAAATTAATAGGAGAGAGAAGTTCTTCAGAAATAGATGTATTAATAGCTACAGTATTTTCTCCCTGTCTGATCTTTGAGCTTATATTCACTACTGTATCAGTATCCAGAAAGCCCACATATTCATCATTTATCCAGACAGTAAATTTTGAGTTTTTATTTCCATAGGTCATATCGGTTTTAAGATAAAATTCATACATACCTTCAATAAAGGATGTTGTCCCATGCGGAACCTTAGGGGTTTCATTTGAAACAACTTCAGGTGTATTTAAGTTGAGTTCTATGGTAAAAGGTATATTTTTCATCATTTTATCATTAAAATAAAGTTTTACCTTATAATTATCACCCTGCCAACCATCAGATGGTCTTGAGAGATTAAAACAACCGGAATTTATATTTTCTCCTGCTTTCATAGTAAATTCTGATATTTTATTTTCTCTATCCTCTCCTTCCTGAATGTACCAGACACTCCTTACCTGTGTGTTCTCAGGAAGATTGGATGCTTCGAATAAAAGATATATTTCTTCGTCTTCAGCTTTAAAGGTTGAAGTATTTGTCTTTCCATCCTTATCTCTTGACAGGATTACCCTGTCGACAGATGGGTCTGTTCCTGAAGGTATTGGGGCCAGAGTGGGGAAAGGGGCTGGTGTTGGTGTTATTTTTTTACCTGTACATCCTGCCAAATAAAAACAGATAAGAAAAAGAATTATAGTAAGTGTAAATTTCTTCATAAGTTCCCCCTTTGTAGAGGTGAGAGGTGAGATGTATAAATATCATTACATATTATACGTCACTTTTCACTTCTTTTCACTTTTCACTTCTTTATTTTACCATTATTGTAAAGGGCTCATCAATAATTGCTTAAAAAAGTTTCCCCTTTCCCATATTCTATTGGCACCTGTATTATGCCTTTCCTATTAGATTTTAAACTCAAGAGCTCTTGCTACTATTATCCCGGGTTTTTCAGCATATATGAGATAATCATAGAGTGTGTTATCTGATATATCTACATAACCCGTACAAGAAGAAGCATCCAGTATATAAGATATTCCTTTTTCTTTATATATGAAACCGGTATGAGTTACATCCAGTCCTTCAATAGTCGTACCAAAGCCAATTATATCACCACTCTGTAATTTATCTTTCACTTCAGGTAAGAGGGCTGCAGGAATGTAATATTGTTCTCTGGAATTTATCTTTTCTTCCGTTTCTTTTATTATAGAGAAATATTTATCAGATTTCAGGGCAGGGTAACTATCTCTGTGGGAGGTCATGAAGTTTATTTTTTTCTTTAATTTACTTCCTCCCAGTTCTTTGTTTATGTCTTTTACTACCCCTTTTTTTGCATTATCAAAGATCCAGTCAACAAAATAATGAAGTCTGCTGGTATAATTTTCCCTTTTTCCCCCTCTATATCTAATAAATTCCAGTTCTTTTCTGTAATCCTGAAAAGTTTTCTTACCTTTTTTAATAACTCTTGCTATAACCAGGGTATTTTCGAAAAAGGTCCAGCAGTCCAGCCCATGAAGATTGGTTATTAAGGCCTCCTGTCCGGACGAATCAAGAGTATCCGGAACATAAGGGGTTTTAATAAAGGATTTACCTATTTCTATTAGTAGATCATTTATTTTTTCTTCGGACAGTTTTTCAGCAAGTTTTATTTTTTTTAGAAAAATTTCTTCATCTTCAGTTATCTCTGTAGAATATAATTCTGAGGAACTATTATAGAATAAATTCCACATAATAAGTGAAATAAAAGAGTTCTTTAAAAAATTTCGCCTTGTAATATTCATAATTTATATTGTAAAAAGTATTTTGTTTTAAATAAAGATTTTACTTCTCACTTTTCACCTCTCACAATTTAAAATTATAACATAAAATCATATAAGTCACCAGTATATTTCTTCCTTGACTTGAATGTTATAATATATACGTAAATATTTTTAAGGTGGTGATTTTGTGGCAGAAGAAGAAAAAAATGTTCTTCGTGAAGGAGAAATAAAATTATTACAGGAGATGGAAGAACTGAGGAAAGAGAGGGGAGGAAGCTTTCATATCTCCGGAGACTATGAATGTAAATGCGGGGCAATTATACATTTTGGAGAGGATTTCCTTTTACCTAATCCTCCCTTTGAAGTAAAATGTGATGCCTGTGGAGCAGTTTTAATAGAACTGGGTGAAAAAGATAGAACTACTGAAAGGGAAAAGGAATAACAGAGATTATTCTTAAATCAGAGCGAACACGAGGTTCACCCCTGTAAAGGATTTTATTCCGCAGGGGCGAACCTCCTGTTCACCCCTTTATATCAGTTTTCAAAACTTCTAAATCTCCATATCTGGTTTCCTCTTATAGCATCCAGAGCATAGAAGTAATTCTTCAGAAATCCTAAATAAAGAGTACCTTCATAAAAAATAGGTAGAGTTTTTTCTACTGATGAATCGGTACGATATCTCCATACCTGGCCTCCGGTCTTTGTATTAAAGGCATAAAGACCGCCATCTGTTGTTCCAATATAAACATAGGTTTCATAGAGAGTTCTGTTTTCATAAAAGACTGGTGCCGTATCAACTACATCCCCGTCCAATCTCTGTCTCCAGAGTATAGCCCCTGTAGAGCAGTTAAAAGCATAAAAATTTCCATTACGGCTTGCACAGTAAACTTTATCTCTATAAAAAGAAGGTGAAGATGTTATGGCATTATCTTCCCGAAAACTCCACGCTTCCGTTCCTGTCTGTGCATTTATGGCATAAAGTCTGTCATCAACTGATGCTATATAAACAAAACCATTGCCATAACAGGGATTGGATCTGTCTATTCCTCTTTCTGTTCTGTATCTCCAGTATTCTCGTCCTGTCTTTACATCCAGTCCATAGACATAACCATTTTTACAGCAAAAGAAAACCATACCCTGCCCCAGGTCAGCTCTGGTTTGAAATACAGGATCATCTGCCTTATAACGCCATAATTCCTGTCCTCCTGCAGTATTAATAGCATAGAAATATTGATCTTTTGAACCTATGAGAACTATATTTCCATTATCTGCAATAAGAGGTGTAAAATCTTCTATGGATCCATCTGTACGATAAACCCATTTTGTTGCTCCTGTTCGTGCTTCTATAGCATAGATATTACTGTCTCTTGAACCTATATAAACCAGGCCATTGGATGTGGCAGCTCCGGAGCTTACTTTTTTATCTGTTTTAACTCTCCAGACCTCTCTACCTGTAAGGGCTTCTATTCCATATATATAACTGTCTTCAGAACCAAAGCAGATAACACCGTTAACAGCTACAGGTTCACAGTATTCCAGTGAACCATCTGTTTTATACGTCCATTTGACGGCACCGCTTTTTTTATCCAGAGCATACATAATTCCATCTCTTGTACCAGAGCATACAATGCCTGCTGCAGATTCAATACAGGCAGCCAGAGAAGTTGTTATGTGTAATAATAAAAAAGAGAATAGTATAAAAAAATAAAAGAAATAACCCATATCTTTGACCTCCTTTAAAATCGTGATGCGTAATGCGTAATGCGTAATGCGTGACAGGTATCGGGTAATAGGTGAACAGTAATATTTATCATATATCACTCTTTACGTTTTATGCTTTAAGTGTCACCTTTCATCTTTTCCTTCTCCTGCAATTATAAAATATTGATTTCAAAAAAGCAATCTGAATTTTCTTTTCAAGATACATAAATAGATGTATAATATTGAAATAAAATTTGAAATGAATCTGGTAATTTTATGTATGAACTTTTTACGAAAAATGATTTAAATGAGTGTATTGAATACATTATAAAGAAATTTGACCACGCTCTATATACCAGGGTTGATATTGTTTTTGAGGATAATTTACGGATTCTTTTAAATTATCCGACCCTTATGAAAGATATAAATAAGATGGATGGTGTTTTCAGGAGTTATGAGGATTTCGAAGATAAAATAAGAAAAAAAGGTACCCCAGAAGGCAGGAGAATCAATAACAGTGTAATGTTCAGTGTATTTCCAGGAAATTTAAATATCTTTGCTCATATATTTGAAAGCCTTATAAAAAATGAGATTATTTTTGAGATTCGAGTTTATGAATAATCTGATTATAGAGAGGCCTGGAGTAACAGGAAAAAAACCTCTGAAAGTGTTAATGAAATATTACTATCGACCAGTGAAGAGTGATTATCTTTCTGTTCGCTCTTCACTGGTTATTTTTTATTAATCCTTTGCTTTTTTTCTCATAAAAACGAGATATATTACACCAACAATGCCCCCTAAGGCTATTACTAAAAGTGGTATACCAATTAATGGACGATAGTATATCCAGGCTACTGCTACTGTTATTGTCCAGATTGGTATAGCTACCAGAAAGGTTATTATGGCCAGTCCAGTTCCAACTATATTTCCTACAAAAGGAATAACATCTGCCAGAACTTCTATTGGTTTGAGAATAAATCCGATCCCTATAATTATAGCAATAAATCCTATCACACGAATAATCCATGTCAATATAGTATTTTCTTCTTTAGCCTTCTGGAACATTTCCTCTGCACTCATGGTGCCCATTCTGATTTCTTCAATTTGTCCACCTGTTCTGGTTTTATATGGTGTAAAAGTATTATTTGTCTGTTTTGATATAATGCTGATTGCACAGGGTTTTACAATTTTAAACCGTATCTTTAAATCTCCGATCTGTGGGTCTGAGGGATTGGTACCCATATAATACTCATTGCCATTCAATTTAATCTGTTTTTGAAGATTGACAGGAAGTTTTGCCATAGTACTATCATTAAGGGGAAATACTTCAAACTGACTGATTCTTTCTATTAAAGACGAGGAAAGAGTAAAAGCTCCCAGGGTAACATTATGGGCACTTTTACTTTCACTTTTGTAAGGCATACTGGCCGGATTTTTATGACCACTTTCATGAAAAGAATCTGATTTAATTATATAGCTGGACCAGACCTGTTTATAGGTATAAGTAGTTGTAGTTGTTGTACCTCCTCCGGTCTTTTTTTCAGTTTTTTTATCTTCATTCTCTTTCCACTGATACATCTCTACCTCACGGGAAAGTTTAATGGTCTGAGACGATGAAATTCTGAATGTATCATCAGTAAGAGTTTCTTCTGTAGTTGCCGTACCTGACATATGAACAAGTTTTCCTTCATTTTCTGTATCCCTTTTGTCAACCTGAACAGAGACTACCGCTCCGGCACCTTCAGCAAGATCTTGTGCTCTTTTTACTGCTCTGCCTTCATTCCAGAAGAGACATCCCACTGTTACAACCAGCAAAATTATACCGAATACTATACCTCCAAGAGCATTTTTAAGTCTTGTAAACCAGGATTCATTTGTTACTTTTGTAGTTGCCATTATTTATCTCCTTTCGTAATTTATCTTGCCAAATTTAAGTTCTATAATTGTTTTTAAATTCCTGTTTGGCGATAAATTATTTAGACACTGTTCATACCCTGGAAGAATCGTCCTCCTCCATGAGATTCTCCGAGATTGCCTGTCAGAGGGGATTTAAACATTGCTACTGTTTTTGTTATTGCAGGAAAATAACCGTTCAGAGGGCCTATGGTAAAAATTATTGGATTTTCAGGGGAAAGGGGATCTATATTTTCAGGACATTCTTCATTAAGAAGTTTAATTCCAACATCGTGCCTCCCATCCAGTTATTATAAAGTTCATCATAATTTGAGATGTCATATTTTTTTGTTGTCAGTTCAATTCTTAATATCTTTTTATGCATAAACAACCTTCTTCTTTGACGGCGTATCTTTTGCTCCAGAGCCCGGGCAGGGACAGGTGTATATGTTTTTGGATACTTTTTTATCTGGAGCAGTAATTAGAAAAATTTAGATGTCAATATATTCCATAAACTCTTCTTTTCCTGAGGCTTTTCTTCAAGAAAGTCCTGTTGAAATTTTTCTCGTTGCACTATCTTATTCATTGCAAGGCCAAAACTGATCATAAGAGATGGGCCTATCTCAGAAACTATATCTTTATTTGCACTTTCTTGCTTGCTTACAGGCATTTTAAATTTTAAACACCTGATCCTTAGCTCATTTTCTACATATTTATCAAAGTTTTTAAGTATAGCTGTTCCTCCGGTGAAAATCAGAGGAATTGACCATACTATTTTATATTTTATTTTAAATTTTTCTATAACATTCAGTATGTCATTCAACATCGTTTTTAGGATTCCATTAATTATATTAAATAAAATAAATTCACTCTGCGTGGCCCCCTTGGGGAGATTTAACTTTAACTTTTTTTTCTTCAGAAGCTCAGCTTTGGCTAAATTTATTTCAAGTTTGGAGGCTATTTCTTTTGTAAAATTATTTCCTCCTGAAGAAAGCAGGCTTGTATGCCAGAGGCATCCATCTTTTACTATATTTATGGAAGTATTTTCAGCACCTATATCTATAATAGCGATACATTTACTTTTAATATTTTCACTCACAAGAAGGTTAATAGCCTGATTTAGTAGAAAAGGCTGAAATTTAATACCGGCCAACTCAAGTCCAGTTTCTTCTATAGTCTGCTTCAAGCCATCTACTATTTCTTTTTCTGCACCTGCAAGTATTAACTCCATATTACCTTCATTCCCGGGGATATATGAGTGAATTGCCTGATAGTCTATTATAATACCCTGTTTATAAAATGGAAAATGTTCTTTTGAAAGTTGAGGTATGATTTCCTGTAATTTTGAATCTGGCATATCTTTCATAAGCAAAGAATAAAAATGACAGCGATTTTTTGGAATCGAGATTAAAGCTTTGCTGGCTTTGATATCAAAGTCAGTAAAAGCTTTTTTTAATAGACTTCCCATCTGTTGTGGATTTGTAATTAAGCCGTTTGTTATGGCCCCCACAGGTGTTGGGATAATAAGAATTTTGTTAGGATACATATAGTATCTTTCATCTATATTCATTTGCACTAATTTAATATTCATTGCACCTATATCTATTCCAATATGTGTGTTTAATATTTCTCTTATACTCTCTTTATCCAGGAAAGATTGCAATTGTACATAAATAAAACCTTCTGAGGAAGGAGCAGCTGTAGCTGCGCCTGTTTTCATTGGAAAAGACGGTATGGACTTCTGTACAAGATCCTGATGTTTAAGATTTGTTTTTCTACTTAATTCAATGTATTTTGGTAGTACTTCCGGAATGGGAGCAGGTTTATATGGTGATCTGGGGGTGCTTCTGTTAATCTCAAGATAGCTTCTTTGCAGTAAAGCCATTTTCATTTCAGTAGCTGTATGAAATCTACGCTTTGGATTATATTCTAAAGCTTTACTTATTATACTTTCCATATGATAGGATATATCAGGTCTGAGCTTTGTAACCAGTGCAAATTCAAGGGATTCACGATTAGCAGGATCTTCCCCTGTAATCATATGATGCAGAGTGGATCCAAGTCCAAAAATATCACTTCTGAGATCAATTTTCCCTGTATATTGCTCCGGCGCCATATAACCTGGCGTTCCTATAAGTGTGCCTGTCTTCTCTGGTTCGTATTTTCTTGCTATACCAAAATCTATGAGTATAACATTCCCACTGTCTTCTTCCATCACGAAATTACTTGGTTTTAAATCCCTGTGAATTATAGGAGGATTTTGATTATGAAGATATTCCAGGATTGTACAAATTTGAACTCCTATATTTTTTACTAAATCTTCTGACAGTGCTTTCCCGGGATGCCCTTCTACCAGTTGCTTAAGGTTTTTCCCCTTGATATAATTCATTACAAGATAATATTTGTCATTTTCCACAAAATAGTCGATTACTATGGGTATATTAGGATGTCTCATTTTAGCCAGTATCAAGGCTTCTTCTTTAAATTTTTGTACTGCATAAATTCGTTCCTTTTGACTTTTAAAATAGTTAGACATTTCTTTTATAACACATATACTGTTCCCAAGATTCTGATCCTCTGCCTTTAGTACTGTAGACATACCACCGGCATTTATAATTTCAAGAACTTTATATCTATTATTTAAAAAAGGATATTCAATTTCCATAGTCAGAGTGCATCCACAATGGCTACAGAACTTGCTACCTTCAAGATTTTCTTTCTCGCAGTTATAACATTTCATTATTTTAAATCTGATACTCTGTAGATAATAAATTTATAAATACCTTCATCTATATTTTATATTAATTTTTGAGCATAAACAATATATATTTATTTTCTTTTTCCTGTCTATAAAATTTATTTATACTTGACTTCATAATCATCCATAATTAAGTGAGTATTCAGGAGTGAAAAGATTTTCTTACTTCTCATTGTTCACTATAATCTAGTTAAGAAACTAACCTGTTCAGATCTCCAGAATTTCCGAAGCAGAATGTCTTTTTAGTCCAGTTAATTCATTGTTTTCTCTATTTATAAATTTTCTGAGTTTATAAATTTCTGGTTCTAATTTTGCCCAGAGGTTTCTTAAAGATTCCTGAGAATTTATATTAAAACTCTGATTTTCGATTTCTTTTTTACTCAACTTTAGAAGTTTTTTTATTTCACTGGTTATATCTTTTTTTATTTTTCTACGATTTTTAGAAGGAAGCTTTTTTTTTATTTCATTTTCCTGTATTCTGAGTTTACGGTTAATATATTCTATCAGACTTTTACGTATTTCTAACTCAGCCTCTTTGGATGAATTAAATAATTTCAAATTGAAATTATTTCCATCGTATTCTAGCCCGGTCCATCCGTAAATCGGTTCGTTGCAAAAGTCAGTTACGTGTTTTTTGCTCAATAATTTTGTTAATATATTTGGAATCTGATTTAATTTAATTTTATCTTTACTGGCTTTATTGGCTTTCTTCCAGGCTTTTTTTGTTAACAGGGATTTGATGTCTTTTTGTGCCTGAAGGAGACCACAGGAATATATCTTTTCGATTTTTTTGTTCTTTCCCTGGATTGTACTTGTAAAAATATTTATTCCTCTCGATTCTTCTTCCTTTAAATCAAGTATTAACTGGTAAGGAAGTTCCAGTAATTTTTCCCCCTTTTTATAAATAATCGGGTAAAAACTCTCTCTAATTTCAATTTCATCGGGATAGCCATTTATTTTTTTTATGGACTCATAGGATATGAATTCTTCTATATCCGGTTCGAGTATAAGTTTTTTTGCCAGATACTCCTCCAGGGTGTTGAAATTTTTAATTCTTTCCTGTATACATATATCGCCAAGGATATCCTCTAATATTTCCATAAGCATAATTCTATCTTTTTTAAAGCTCTCAGGGGACTTATTATATAATACTTCAAGTTTCTTTGTTAAATCTGTAGACTTTTTAACAAATTCTATTATATGAGGATATCTTTTTTTTACTTTTATATAGCTTTCATCACTGAAAAATATTAAAATTTCTTGTAGAAATTTTTTTACTGTTTCCTCAGGCCAGCACCATTCACGGAGTTTTTTAGGACAAAGTGTATTATCTGATAGTCTTATAAACCATTCACCACGACGATTTTCCACTTCTGTTTTTGATGAAAATATTATCTCTTCCATACCTCCCTGAATTGTAGATGCAATATCAACAAAAGCTTTTAAATTATCTATATAACAGCTATAACTGCCTCTATTATAATTATAAGAGACTTTTATCGGTGGAAAGAGCATTATGTTAAATACATGTTCCTGAAATATACTTATAAGTTCTTTATTTAATTCTGGTAAATTTTCCGGTGGGCTTAATTCAAGATGTTCATAAACTGATTTTGCAGCATTCAGAGAATTGATTATAACGTGCAGGTTCATTCCTAATTCCTGTGCTTTTACATCCATTTCCTCTTCTGAAAGGCCATAGAAAGTTCTGGCTATATTATATTTAGTCAGAAGATCTGATTGGGATACAGATAATTTTTGTCTTGCCCTGATTATATCAAAAGGAGTACCATCAGGGAAAAATTTCTCCAGGTGATATAATCCGTGGGTTCCAAAAGATGCAGTAAAAATGACGATATCCAGTATTTCCTCAGGTGCAGTGGCTACAAACTGGGCTAAATTATAATCCAGGGGAATATTCATAACAACTTCCCCTTCTTTTGTAAGTTGCCCATGTTTATCTATAATTTTTCTTTTTTTCAGCATTTTAACAGCAAAGTTGTATTCCTTTCTGTCAACATCTGTAATGAGTTCAATATCTTCTAATTTTACCTTTCTATCAGCCAGAATTATTGCCAGTTCAAAGGGCGTATTATTAGCGAGAGTATAATCTATCAGAGTTGGATGTAAGTGTTCGAAATTTATTTCCGAATCGAAACGATCGCTTATTACATAAACCTGCCCTTCTCTATAACGGCCACACCGTCCCATCATCTGAATTAAAGAATTTGGAGGAAGAGGTATTCTCTGTTGACGTTTAACTCCCATATATTCAGTTACAAATATTTTTTCATTAACTATTATTACATCATCCAGATCAAGTGTAATTGATTGTTCCGCTACAGGTGTTGCAAATAGTATGAAAGGTTTCTCTATATTTTCTTTATGAGCAAAAGGTTCCATCTCCTGAACATTGATTCCGCCATGAAGATATTTACAAATTATATCCTCACCATAAACCTCTTCAATCTCTGCTGCCCAGAGTTCTGTCTCAAATCTGGTGGGTAAGAAGACCAGACATGAATGGCCTTTAGAAATTATTTTATCTTTTATATAACCTTTTTCAATTTTATCACCGTAGAGAAAATCTGTAAGAGGTTTATATATTTGTTTTTTGTGAATAGGATAATTTATTCCTGAGACATAATAAACTTCTGCATTAAAATAA
>Ga0302242_1002142_pt1 | contig 12867 bp, 10 predicted proteins | sample AAG_UR_Lys_MG_FD_193510 | JGI IMG/M metagenome (GOLD analysis project Ga0302242, IMG submission 193510) | Enriched activated sludge microbial communities from anaerobic digester in WTTP, New Holstein, Wisconsin, United States - AAG_UR_Lys | ecosystem: Engineered > Bioreactor > Anaerobic >... | reverse complement strand
CACCACCGCCGCCATTACCTCCCATAAGTTCATCACCGCCGCCATTACCTCCCATAAGTTCATCACCGCCGCCATTACCTCCCATAAGTTCATCACCGCCGCCATTACCTCCCATAAGTTCATCATCCGGTACACCTTCCACACAGAACGTATTTCAATTTCAATCCTGGAAATTATTACCAGGTTCACAGCAATTACCGGGTAGCAATCAATCCTCGAAAATACCTACAAAAACTTCCGAGAAAAATCTGGAGACAAAGACTCCTGTAGAAGAACAAATTCCCCCTGAAATAATTGAACTTAAAAGGAAAATAGCTGAGAATGAAAAAATTTATTCTTCCTTCTTTACAGAAGCAGTTGCTACTTATAGAGAAAAGATTAAAATTTTAATAGAAAAATTAAAGTCAGACTACAGAGAATATATTAAAATAAGAGAAAATTTCTTCGGTTCATTAAGTCAGGAAGAAGATGAACCAGATTTATTAAAAACATCTAAAAAAGATTCTTCCGAGGAAGAAGATCTATTTTCATCACTCCTTAAAGAATTAGATATGACCGCCATAAAAAAAGATAAAAAAGACATCAAGAAAGAACCCAAAAAAACACTAACAGTCCAGAGAAAGATGAAAAAAATTATAGATAAAGATCGATTTATAAAATATATGAAAAATCTCAAAAATGAAATTGACACCTATAGAAATCTTCTCCAGAGTTTTTATATTGAGATCTGTCTAAAACCTGATCTATCGGAGGATATGGAGTTTTCTGAATTAAGAGATTGTATAACAGGAGTTTATAAAGAAATAGTACCTCTTATCATTCTTGAGGAATTATTAACCAGAACTTATAATAAAAACGAAGATCTCTTAGATAGAATCTCAGATTTTCCCTATGACCCACAGATTATTGAATTAAAAGAAAAATTAGAAAAATTAAAAAAAATATTACTTGAAATTAACACTTACTTCACTGATGCTGATAAAAAACGTCTTATAAAAGGTATTGAAGATATAGAATCGACTTTTTCCTGTCTTGTAGAGGCAAATGAAATTATTTCAGTAAAAGAGGTTGAAAAAAATCTTATAATCTGCTTTAAGTGTAAAGCTAAAAATCCTCCTGGCATGACTTATTGCAAAGTATGTAAAGCTGTCCTTCCTTTTGCTGATGTATCTGTAACCTCTATGGAGTTATCTGATACAGGTGAATTACTTGATAAAGCACTGAAAGATTTAGTAAACCAGGATATTAAAAGCTTTAAACGACTTATGGATAAGGTATTAAAAGGAAAAGTAGAAACAAATAAACTAAAAGATTTTATGGATAAATTTTCTCAAAAAATTCTTCTTACTAAAAATAATTTTGAAAAGGAGTTAAAACCATTGCTCATCAGATATCGTGATGTAGAGGAACTTAAAGAGACTGCTGAAGAATTTATTATTATACTTGATGAATTTCAAACAGCCCTGAAGGAAGGAAATAAATTCTTTGAACAGAAAGAAGGGTCATACTTAAAAAAATGTTTTTCTATGCTACTGGAAGGCGATAAAAAAATGCAGAAATCTATAAAAAAAGTTCAAAATTGTATTGAGGTGCATACAAAAAAATCTAATTAAATTTTATTATTTACCTATTTACTTTTTAAGAAATTACGTGATAATTTAAAAGGGATATATTTGCGCGAAAATCTAAGAATAGATAGGAAGTTTTTCTTCAAGTATTGCCAGATTACTAAATTTAAAAAATTAAGGAGGGACAATATGGTTGGTCTGAATATTAATATTAATGTAACTGCCATGAAGGGAATGACTCCCGGTATTGGGTCCATGCCAGGTGCCAGTCTCTTGAATGCTTTTACTATGCTGGCAAATCTCATGACTCAGTTTAACAGCGGTCTCATAGGTATGTCAATGGGTATGGGTTCAATGGGTATGAGTTCAATGAGTATGGGTTCAATGGGTATGGGTTCAATGGGATATGGTATTGGTGCACCACCATTTATGAATGATTTCTATGGACTTATGAATACTATGAATGGCACTATCCCGGGATTGAATAGTATAGCCTACGGAGGACCGGGTATGGCCATACCATACTCTGGAGGTATACCAGGAATGAATCAGATTGTCTATGGAGGCCCGGGAACGGCTATACCCTATCCCTATGGAGGTATTCCGGGATTAAATAATATAGCCTACGGAGGCCCGGGTATGACTATACCCTATCCCTATGGAGGTATTCCGGGATTAAATAATGTAGCCTACGGAGGCCCGGGAATGGCTATACCCTATCCCTATGGAGGTATTCCGGGATTAAATAATGTAGCCTACGGAGGCCCGGGAATGGCTATACCATACCCTGGAGGTATTCCGGGATTAAATAATATAGCATATGGGGGCGGAGGTATGTTCCCATTTATGTTCTAAAGGAGATAATATTTTTAGTTAAATGATTACTTAAACTTGAATTTTTATATAAGGAGGTACGATATGTACGGAGTAAATGTTAATGTTAATATCAGTACCATAGGGGGCATGACCCAGGGAATTGGTACTATGCAGGGTTATAGTCCCTCCATTGCTTTCAAAATGCTGGCAAGTCTTATGACACAGTTTAACAGCGGTTTAACAGGAATGACAATGGGTATGGGAACAATGGGTATAGGAACAATGGGTATGGGAACAATGGGTATGGGAACAATGGGATATGGTATTGGCGCACCACCTATGAATAATTTCTATGGACTTATGAATGGAATGGGTATGGGCATGAACGGAATGGGTATGGGGATGAGTATGGGGATGAGTCCATTTGGTATGGGTATGAGTATGGGGATGAATGGTATGGGAATGGGCATGGGTATGATGAACCCATATACAAATGGTATGGGGATGGGCATGGGTATGATGAACCCATATACAAATGGTATGGGGATGGGCATAGGTATGATGAACCCATATACAAATGGTATGGGGATGGGCATGGGTATGATGAACCCATATACAAATGGTATGGGGATGGGCATGGGTATGATGAACCCATATATGAATGGTATGGGGATGCAAAATCCATATACAAACGGTATGGATGGTTCTTCAGGTATGGGTAGTATGATGCCTTTTATGCAAATGCAACAACTCCTGCAATTATTAGGACAACTTACTTTAAGACTTAAACAGTTGCAACAACAGCAGTATACACAACAACTGCAGAATACACAGCAACCGCAGGATATACAACAACAGATGATGCAGAAACTAGAACGTAAACTAATGAAACTACAAAGACAATTGCAACTTTTACAACAGCAACAGATGCAGAATACACAACAACAGCAAATACAGCAAATGCAAAAACAAATGCAGGAATTACAGGAACAATTGCAGAAACTACAACAAAAACTGCAAAAACTGCGAAAGCAACCGATGGATATTCAATCACCACAACAGCAAAATACACTACAACAGCAGATACAACAAATGGAACAGCAACTACAGGCATTGGAACAACAACTACAGAATGCACTACAGCAGCAGGGTCTATCGTCAACAGGGCAAACACCCGGACTAATGCCAAAACTACCACCATTACCATCAATAACAACGCCAACATATGGATCCCAAAATCCACATCAACCACCGGCACCAGCACCACCACATCATCATCCACCACCTCCTCCACCACCACATCATCATCAACCACCACCTCCTCCACCACCACATCATCATCCGGCTTCTAGCGGCGGTGGCGGCAGACATCATCGTCCAAACCAGCCTATTCCTATATAAATAAATTATCTAATTAACAATAAATACCCCCCTGCCATCAGGGGGGTTTCTTAATAAAAGGGAGATAAAATCATGCCAGAAGAAAACACTAAAAAAATCTTTTCTAATATAAGTCATCTTGCTTTTCAACATCCGGCAGACAGGATAGCTCTTGAATCAATTAAGAAAGTACCTGTCCTTCCTGCCGTTATGAAGAAACTCAGTGAATTTTTCAGTGAAAAAGCTTTTCTTATTACAAGCCTTTCAGACAATATCAAAATCAGTCCAAAACAGGCTCCAAAGCTTTACAATATGTTCAGGGAAGCAGCAGATATACTGGCAATTAAAGAATTGCCAACCCTTTATGCCGACAGTGCTTATCAAATAAATGCCTTTGCCTTTGGAATGCATGAATATACAGTAACAGTTTATTCAGGCCTTTTAGACCTTATGACTGAAGATGAACTCATGTTTATCATAGGACATGAGTTAAGCCATATAAAATGTGAACATATGCTCTATAAAAGTATGGCTACTATCCTGGCTGAATGGGCTACAGTCTTAATGTCTAACTTTGTAAGTGCAGCTATAAGCCAGATAGCAGTTACAGGGCTTATGTTGAGTCTTCTCACATGGTCAAGAAAAGCTGAACTTTCATGCGATAGAGGAGGATTACTTGTAGTTCAGAATTCTGATGTAGCCGCAAGTGCTCTTGCAAAACTTGGCGGTGGTTCTACAAAGTATCTTTCAGAAATAAATATGGAGGAACTTCTGGAACAGGCATCTCATTATGAAGATATGGATGAAAAACTTCTCTGGCGTGCTATGAAATTATTACAGACTGTAGGTATGACCCATCCATACCCCATAGTAAGAGCAAAAGAAATTATTGAATGGAGTAAGTCCGAACAATATAAAGATATATTATCAGGTACTTATCTCACCATTGAAGAAGCAAATGCATCAGGACAGCTTACATGCAGTAAATGTAAAGCTACCTTTGGAGCAGCCTGTACATTCTGCCCTCAATGTGGAGGTAAAGCAGAAGATCTGGCCGTAAAAAAATCCCTCTGGTCATCCTTCTTCAATAAAGAAGATAAAACAAGGAAATGTAAAAAATGTAATTATCAGTTAAAACCAGACTGGAAAATATGTGGCAAATGCGGAACAAAAATAGAAGAGGAAATAAAATTAACATGCCCTACCTGTAATTTAGCTATAGAATCTAACTGGAACTTATGCCCCAGATGTATGACAAATTTAGAAAAAAAAGAACCTGAAAAAATTTACTGTGAACATTGCAAATTCCAGCTGGAACCAGGATGGCGTATATGTCCATCCTGTACTAAAGAGGTAACTGAGAAGGTAGAAAAACCATTAATTCCTATTATTGTTGAACACATTGAACCTGAACAAATTAAAACTAAAATAGAAGAATCTTTAACATCTGAAGAGACTGATTTTATTATGGAAAATCAAAAAAAAGTTCCTGAAAAAACAGAGGATTGCACTTTGCCTCTTATACAGGATGTAATACCACATGAAATAACTGCAGAACCGGAGATTATTCCCACACAATTAGAATCGCTTGAAATACAGCCTGAAATCACTGAACAACAGGAGATTATTTCCATAACACAGAAACCACACCAGACCTTTGAAGAACCGCTTCAACAAAGGGAAAAACAATTTATAGAAAAAACAGATAAACCATCCGTTGTAGAGATAAAACCAGTGGAACCTTCTAAACCTGAAAGTATACAAACAGAGAAAATTCCTGATATACCTCAGGAAGTTAAAAAATCTGCAGTCAAATTCTGTATAATGTGTGGTAATTCTCTGGAACCGCAATGGAATGTATGTCCTTCCTGCGGGAATAAAATAGTAAAATTCCTGTAAAGATTTAACAGTGGAAAGAGAAGTTTATAGTTTAATCTTTAATGTTAACAATATTTTAACATTGTTATATTAAAATGATAAAACAATTATGGTATTTTATATGAGATAAAAAAAGATATGCCGTCAAAGGAGAAAGTTATAACTGTATATTCTGTAATAACAGATTTTATTGTAACAGGATCATAAATTTTGCGTAAGAGCCCGGACAGGGACAGGATCTCCATAGGGATACCAGCTTATCCGTTACCGTACCAGGTTAATCTTTACAAAATTATTTACAGAAAGAATAATTTTTATGGAAAAATTTGATATTACTATAATAGGAGCAGGAGCTATTGGTCTTGCTATAGCAGCAGAACTGGCAGGTAAAAATCGCTCTATATTACTCCTTGAAAGAAATAAAAAATTCGGACAGGAAACTTCAAGTCGTAATAGTGAGGTAATACACGCTGGAATCTATTATCCTGAAAACAGTCTCAAGGCAGAGTTATGTGTAAAAGGAAGAGAACTTCTTTATGAACTCTGCAAAAAGCACGAAATTGCCCATAAAAAATGTGGAAAACTTATTATAGCAGTTACAGAAGAAGAAATTCCTTCCCTGGAAAATTTAAAAATCAAAGCAGAACGAAACGGTGTTACTGACTTACAATTCCTGGAACCGGGGGATATTAAAAAAATCGAACCCTTTATAAATACACCCTGTGCCATCTATTCCCCTTCAACCGGTGTTATAGATAGTCATGGTCTTATGCTTTATTTTCTGGCCATAGCAGAGAAAAACGACGTTCTGATAAGCTACAATACCCCTTTAACAGGCTTATATAAAGAACAGGATGGATGGATCTGTGAGGTTCTGGAACCTGAGGGAGAAACATTTCAGATCTTCAGCAGAATAGTTATAAATGCTGCAGGACTTGGCAGTGCTGAAGTAGCAAAAATAGCAGGGTTAAATTACAGGGTATATTTCTGTAAAGGTGAATATTTTGCAGTTGGAAACGGTAAAAGAAGATTTATTAAAGGGCTTGTTTATCCTTCACCACATCATGATATGATCAGTCTGGGAATACATACGGTAACTGATCTCGCCGGGGGATTTAAGCTCGGTCCCAATGCCCTTTATGTGGATCATATTGATTACAGTGTTGATTGGGAACATTTAGATATATTTTACGAAAGTACTAAAGCCTTTCTTCCTTTTATAAAAAAAGAAGATTTATCACCTGATATGGCGGGAATTCGTCCCAAACTTCAGGGGCCTGGAGATGGTGTGAAAGATTTTATTATTCAGGCAGAAAAGGGCGATTATGAAGGTCTCATTAACCTTATAGGAATTGACTCACCGGGGCTTACATCATGTATTGCTATTGCCAGAAGGGTAAAATCTTTACTGGAAGGATTCGAATAATTATCCTTCCTGAATATGGCATGGTTCAATCGTGAATAAAAACTCTCCTAAAGTAGTTCTCTGACTCTAAACTTCATCAGATCATGAAATCCGCTGAATTGAGGTTCAATATCCTGCTGTAAAAATTTCCTTGAATTTTTATTTGCTAATTGCCTTTATCCCCAAAATGTATTATAGTAAATAATGTAACGCTATTATCAGTCAGTTATCAACAACCAACTTAAGGAATCTGAAAGCTTATGGCTGATAGCTGAAAGCTATAAATTGATAGATTAGGAAGTAAAAATAATGACAACGACAATAAATGATTTAATTTTAGTATATATAGAAGAAAACCCTGCTTTCTTCGGTAGAATTGAAGATATAACAGCAGATATAAAACCAGGATGGTGGCATGTACATATTATGGTTCTTTCTATACCTCCAAGAATGATTGCCTGGATCCTGGAAGATAGCCAGATAAATGGAAAAGGATTTACTATGGGGGGAATACCAATAAGACTGGAGAAAGTTGTATCTCCATACAATAAAGATCATATAGATGATGCAGATCATTTAAATACAGAGGGAAAAGTAATATCCCTGGAAGTAAAAAGGGAAAAAGAAGAAGAGGAAGCTTTAAATAAAAATATTGGAGATAAAGTAATTTCTTTAATGGACAGACGTAAGAAATAAATAGTACTCAGCAGTCAGCTTTTATAGAAATTGCGTTTAAAGCTTTCAGCAGACAATTTAAGGCATAAGAATCTGATAGCTATAAAAAATAAATATTATAAGGCTTGCCCTGTGTTATTTCCCATGATATAATAAAAAAATAACCTTAAACTTATAAAAAAGACAAATCAGAAAGGAGAGTGATAGTTCTTATTTAAGAAATTAACAAAATAATAGACCAGCAGGAGGAGTAATAATGAGCGCGAGGTTAACTCTTGGTAACAAAAGAGATTTTGTAATAGGCAGTGATTTGAGAGATTTTATCGCACAGATTGCTAATTCTTCAGTCAAGAGTGAAATTTTGGAGTATTTTTACTATAATCCTACCAGTGTATATAATCCTTTTCTAATCGCGCAGGCTATCGGGAGAAAGGAAGAGCAGGTAAAAGAAGCTCTAAATGATTTTGTAGAATCAGGTTTATTAAGACAAATAAGAGATTTTCCATCTCCTTCTTATGTACCTACAGAAAATAATAGTTTCCATGATTCGCTGGATAAATTTATTAGATTGTTTAATAGTAGCAATGGGCGCGATTTAGTTCGCTCTATAATAGATGATATGGCAGCAGGTAATCGCCATTACCACAGGGCAAAAAGCGAAGGTTGCGTTTAAAAAAAATTATAAAAAAATAATAAGCTCAAAAGAACTTAAAAAGATCTTTTGAGCTTATTGTTAAAAAGCTCAGAAAGGTGGATTTGTAATGAAAAAAGAAAAATACAAATTAATAAGAAGCAGATTTTTACTTCCTATAAGTGATAAAATTGGAAGAGATAAGAGAATAAAAGATGGATATGTCCTGACAGAAAGAAATCTTATAAAAGAAGTGGGAAGATATAGTGAAGAAATCGGTGAAAGGATTATAAAAGAATATGGAGGAGACCTTCAGATAATAGGCTGTACAAAGGAGGAGAATTTTAATTTAAGCGATATACCAATACTGTCCGGCGTTGTAATGCCAGGCTTTGTAAAAGCTCACGGTCATGATCATGAATCTCCCTTGATCGGTCTGGCTAAAGATGAGCCTCTTACCGAATGGCTCGATCACGCGGTAAATCTTTTTACAGGTTTTATGAATGAAGAACGACAGATTCTGGAAAAGAAATTCGGAAAATCTCCTAATTATATAACTTATATTAAAGCCAGACTTGATGATATATACTACGGCATAACCACCTCTATGGTTCATCACTGTAACCATAATAAATACAGGGTAAAGGAAATAGTTGATGCAAATATAAAAGCTGGAACAAAGATGATAATAGCAGTTGGTGGACAGGACAGAAATTATGATGAACGAATACTTGATACACCTGAGATAAGTGTAAAAAGAATGGATGAATACATAAAGCATTTCGGCTCTGTTGAAAGAACATGGATAATACCCGGCCCCGATCAGGATTTCTCCAATGGTCCTGAACAGCTTAAAGCACTGAAAAAATGGGCCAGACTTAATAATACACTTATCCATATGCATTCATCAGAGGAACCCAATACTACCAGATGGTTTAGAGAAACCTATGGCCAGACACCTGTAGAATATGCCTACTCTATAGATTTTCTGGATGAGAACACAATTCTGGCCCATCAGGTAAACTGTACAGATAAAGATCTTGAGATCCTGAGGAATACAGGAACCAAAATTGTTCATAATCCTCTTGCCAATACAATTCTCGGTTCCGGTATGCCTCCTATTATAAAAATGATGGAAATGGGAATTCCTGTAGTCATATCTACAGATGGTTCTGGAAGTGCTGATAATCAAAATATGCTTATGGCGGCAAAACTTGCCTCTCAGTATCAGAAAGCTTTACATCAGAATGCACATCTTTTACCTTCCCAGAAGCTTCTGGAGATGATAACAGTAGAACCGGCAAAATTCCTGAGATTAAATACAGGGAGTCTTGAAGAAGGTAAAGATGCCGATTTAATCTTCCTTGATCTTACTGTTCCCAATCTGACTCCTACCAGGGAGGATAATCTGGTAGAAAATCTTATATGGGCTTCAAATGGAAATGAAGTTCGTTATGTTATAGCGAACGGAGAAGTTCTTATGTATGAAGGAAATTTTATTACCCTGAAGGAACAGGAAATCAAAGATGAGGTTTATGAACTATCAGCTATGTTTGCTGAATATAAGAAAACAGCTAAAGAAATAAAAGGAACAGGAGCACATAAGTAGGGGCAGGTACCTGCCTGCCCCTGTACCCCCTGTGAGTGAACACCTCCTGCAGGGCAACCACAGGGGGTTGCCTCTACTCACTAAACTTGAATTTTTTGTTTACAAGATCATTGTATTCAGGCGAAGGATGATAACCTTTTTCATCAAGTCCCATTACAGTATCCCTCATAATAGAACCAGCACCATCAATAATTTCAAGAGAAGTTTTAAGATTTTTAAAATCTTCATTTGCCACACAATTATATGTACTTCCAATACCTTCCAGCAATTTATCATAAGTAGTAATCAGATTTTTATGAATTTCATCATAACCCTGGGGAACTTTAAGATCTATAAAACTTGACTTTATATTTTCAATAATTTTCTTATCTTTTAGCAGATTACTCTTCAGATTTGAAATATCTTCCATTGAAGGCATAAGAGTATTTGGGTCAGTTGTTACAACAGGAGACTTGGTTCCAGTTACTACTGTATCAGTTGACTGTGCCAGAGGAGTCACAGGAGAAGGGGTTTCTGCTGCAGGCGTACCCTCTGGAGACATATAACCTTTAAAAGGTTCAAGGTTATCAGAAAGGTCAACAAGTAACATACTGGCATAAATGCCAATGGCATATACATAATTACCATATTTTTCCTCATCTGTTTTACCATTTTCCTGAGCCAGTGTCATAAGTTTCTTTATATTTAAAGAACTTTCCTCTATTACTACAGGGGTAAAAACAGGGCTTAATGCCATATCTGGTTCTGCTATAGAACTCGGGAAAGGACTGGCCCATGGTGTTACCTGAGAAACAGTGGTTGGAGATATTGTTGGACCTGGTGTGGTATGAGTATTATTGCCTTTGCTACGACACCCTGCCATGATATTAAACAGACAGATAACTAAACACATAAATAGAAGAATAGATATATTAAATTTCTTCATAGGATACACCTTTCTTTCCTGCAATTTTACAATCAGTTATAATATCATATTATTTAATAATTGTCCACTGAAGTTTTTTAATATCAAGCAGAAAAAGCTGGTTCTATGATTTTTGAAGGTGTCAGTGTTATAGCCACACAGATTACTGAAGTCATACGCAGTTATGCCCCGGAACTACTGGGACGTCGGGAAGTATCTTTCATTCTTGAAACAGTTAAAAAGACTCTTCCTTCAGTAGTACAGAAAATTTATCCTCATCTTCTTAACACAGGACAGATTCGAAAGGTTCTGCAAAAACTTGTGAAAGAAAAAGTATCCATAATCGATTCTATTCTAATACTTGAAACACTTGCAGATTACGCTCATATTACTAAAGATATAGAAAGACTTCTAAAAGATTCAAATCCTCTGGTAAGGTGTGAAGGTATTAAAACACTTTCTTCTCTTTCAAAAAAGAATAATCTGAAAAAGATATTTAAATATCTGGATGGAGTTCTTGAAGACAAAGATGAAAATGTCCGACTGGAAGCCGCAAAGGTAATAAGAGAGCTATCCGGGAGAACAATTATATAATTATTAATTGTGAGATGTGAAAACATCTCACTCCTTATACCTACCTTATCTTAAAATCCTTTATCTTAAATATTTCGCTTACTGCTTCAGGGGAATCGGGTCTATGTTGTGTCATAACCAGAAAAGAGAGAGCTTCAGGAAAAGCCTTATGAAGGAGATTACTGTTAAGTGGTTCGTTCTCAAAAACTGCCACTACTGAACCGAGTCTTTTCAGATAATCTACTACTTCAACTTTAAATATCTCATCTTCTACCGCCACATCTTCTTTAACCAGGATCATAGTACCGACTATACCAACGGGGAAACCGTAAAGACGAAGACAATCAGTAGTTCCCACAAGCATTCTTCCCACATCTCTTCCTGTAAGGTATATAACTGTAGCACCTGCTTCATGAACACGGGTTACATAGGATTTCCCTCCACTCATTGGAAAATCGAATTTCTGGTATTCATCGGAGAAAAAGCGTTTTGCCCATTCTTTTTCAATAAAAGCTATTTCCTCTTCGCTTCTGACACCAATTCTTTTAAGGGTACCGACAGGGTTGTATTCTACGACTGAAAGTTCATGAAATTTATCCATAGCCTCTGATAACTCAGGAAGTTCCCTGTCAAACTGTTCAGAAATTTCCCGGAGAATAAAAATGGTTCTTGTACGATTATCAAAAAGAGTTCCGTCAAGATCAAAGATAGCCAGGGTAGAGATTTGCTTCCTGGTTTTTTCTTTAATTATTTCTATTACTTCTTCCAGTTTTTTATTCTGTAATTTTTGATCTTCTTTCGTCCAGTTATATGTATACATAATAATGCGAACAGTGAAGAGTGAGAAGTGAGAAGTGAAGAGTAATATATAAATTACGTCTCACATCTCACATCTCACATCTCACATCTCACGTCTCACCTCTCATTAATTAAAAATTCTCTCCCAGATTTCTTGCATAAAAATTATTCCTGAATATGGGTTCTCTCGTATTATCAGGATAAACAAAATCCATATCCATGGCAATGGGATGTTCTGCCCATATAGTATCAGGGAAGTGTTTTGCAGGACCATAACCCCAGTGCATACCCATAGTTTTTTCATCACCCACATGAGTTCCATTGCAACGACTTTCATCATTAACTCCCAGCCCGAGTTTAGTCACAACAGCTCTTTCAGGATGAGCCGGATCTAATATATGTTGTCTTTCATTATCTACCGTTTCACCTTCTCCTGTGATTTCAACTATACGATTTTCTTTAATCTTAAATACGACTAACTCATCATCAATTAAAGCAGGTATCTCACCTTCTGTCTGACTTTTCCCTCTTCTATCACCTTCAACACCTGTATAAGGCGGAATATTTGCACAGCCTGAAGGAAGATTTATAAACTGTCCCGGTCTGTGGGCAGCACCATTTTCTCGGAAC
>Ga0302242_1002140_pt1 | contig 12874 bp, 9 predicted proteins | sample AAG_UR_Lys_MG_FD_193510 | JGI IMG/M metagenome (GOLD analysis project Ga0302242, IMG submission 193510) | Enriched activated sludge microbial communities from anaerobic digester in WTTP, New Holstein, Wisconsin, United States - AAG_UR_Lys | ecosystem: Engineered > Bioreactor > Anaerobic >... | reverse complement strand
TCCTGAAGGTCAAGATAATTATAATTTTCCAGAAGAGCAATAACACCCTGATGTTTTTCTCCTACCAGAGAATATATATATTTTGAATCAGCGAAATGATAATATATACCCCTATCCTTAGCAAGGAGCTTGATTTCAGAAACCACATAATCTCCTTTAATGCCATTTAAAAATATAATTTCCTTTACAGGACGGCCTGACTTAAGGGCTTCACGTACTGAATTTCTTCCTTTTATATATTCCATAACCTCACCATTCAGGTTTTTTCAAAAAATCCCAGAAACCAGGTGGATCTTTTGGTATACTCCTATCTATATACCACCACCAGTGATTTTTGGGAGGCTCTTTTCTTATCTGTTCCATTATAAAATTTTTTCTTCCTATTTCCTGAACCACCGTAGAACGTTTTGACCGAAGAATCTGATCAAGTTTCAGCAATTTATTCCAGTATTTACTCAAATCCAGATCATAATGATTCAACAAAGATAAAATTTCTTGAATCTCATCCCTGTAATTTAACATTAACTTTGCAGAAAGACCATTTTTACCTATATTATTAATAAATCGTTCATAATCCCCCATGATTTCATTAAGGTAAAGAATATATTCTTCCAGTTCATCTGTTGATAAAGCATCAGGTATTTCATCAATTTCATCCATACTAATCAACCTTTACGCTTACAATAGCATAAGCAGCTATTCCTTCCCCTCGACCGACAAATCCCAGACCTTCGGAAGTAGTAGCTTTAATACTTATATTATTTATATCTAAATGAAGTGAAGAACCCAGCTTACCCTTCATTTTATCAATAAAGGGAGCTATTTTAGGCTTTTCTGCTACTATTATACTATCCAGATTATTTACAGTATAACCTTTTTCTTTTACTTTATTATAAACTTTACCTAGAAGTAAAAGGCTCGAAATCCCTTTATACTGTAAATCGCTATCAGGAAATTGGCGGCCTATGTCATACTCTCCAATAGCCCCCAGTAAAGCATCCATAATAGCATGAATTAATACATCAGCATCAGAATGCCCATCAAGACCGAGTTCAAAGGGTATATTAATTCCCCCGAGAATCAGATCTCTACCAGAGACAAGTTTATGAACATCAAAACCCATTCCTACTCTAATCATAAACTGGTGAAAGGTGAGAGGTGAGAGGTAAAGGATGATGTATGAACTGCTCACTTTTCACTTCTTCTCACTTCTCACTATTCACGTCCTTTCGGTTTTGCAAATATCATTTTTCCTGCTACAGTCTGAAGTACACTGGTTACTAAAACCTGTATGGTACTTCCTATAAATTTCTTACCACCTTCTACAACAATCATAGTGCCATCATCAAGATAGGCAACCCCCTGACCAACTTCTTTCCCATCTTTAATTATATGAACACTCATCTCTTCTCCCGGCAAAACAACCGGCTTCAGTGCATTTGCAAGTTCATTTATATTAAGAACCAGCACACCATGAAGTTCAGCTACTTTGTTTAAATTATAATCATTAGTAATAATTTTACCATTTATTTCTTTAGCAAGTCTTATTAATTTACTATCTACTTCATTAATATTTGAATAATCCTTCTCATAAATATGTATGTGTATATTATGATCTTTACGCATCTTATTTAAAACATCCAGCCCTCTTCTACCTCTGTTACGTTTCAAAGAATCCGACGAATCGGCTATATGTTGTAATTCCTGAAGAACGAAGCGAGAAATAATTATAACACCGGCAAGAAAACCAGTTCTGCATAGGTCAAGAATACGTCCATCTATAATAACACTTGTATCCAGAATCTTAAAACGTTCTTTGTTAATCTCATCTGTTAAAAATTCTTTTATACCTTCCTCTAAACCGGGGATATCCTTTTTAAATTTTTCAGAGAATTTAGAGCTTAATGCATTATGGAAACCAACTTTTACTGCTATTACAACACCAAGATATGCAAAAAAAGCAGTCATAAAAATTACTATTACAGGATGAATAAAATTTGATATAGTAAAGAGCACACTGTCTCCCATAAATGAAAATGGTAGAAAAACAAGATAAAGAGGTCTGAGTAAAAGAGTATTTACAATAAGTCCAAGTATTAAACCAAGAGCGCCGGCTATTAAATCATGAGGAGAATACCTCTGAATATAAGAGATTACAAAATTGACAGAATAAGTAAAAATCTTTATTAAAAATGGAGAAATCCAGAACCCCAGAATACCACAAAATAAAATACAACCGGCAATAACAAAGATAAAATTATAGGCCTCAAAATGAAATACATAAAAATTTAAACCAAAAGCTATTAAATAACCCAGTAAAGAGCTAAGGGTAACCATCATTATAGTAAATATTATTTTAATAAATTTATTCACTACATCTCACCTCCTCTCTAACCAGACATTTAAATCTCTTTCACCGGTTCAACACCCAGAAGTACAGACAGAGCAGAATCCACACTTCTAACATCTGATAAAATAAATTTTTCATAATTTTCTTTAAAGTAAGTAGTATCGAATCTGGCAGGTAATACACATCTCCTATATCCCATTTTATATGCTTCAAATAACCTTCTGTCAGAATGAAGTACATTTCGAATCTCACCGGTCAATCCGATTTCTCCAAAAACAACTGTTTTAGGAAGAACGGATCTATTCCAGAAACTGGAACAAATGGCTGTTGCAATAGCCAGGTCAGCTGCAGGTTCCTCTATTCTCATACCTCCTACAACATTAACATAAACATCAATGGTACCAAACTTCAATCCTAACCTTTTCTCCAAAACAGCTAAAATAAGAAACAACCTGTTAATATCTATTCCATTACCTGACCGTCTTGGCTGACTGTAAGTAGTATAACCTGTGAGGGCTTGAATTTCTACCAGTATGGGTCTCGTCCCTTCCATAGTAGCAAAAACAACTGTACCGGGATAACCTTCCATCCCATCAGAAAGGAAAACCTCCGATGGATTAAGGACTTCTCTCAAACCTTCTGAGGTCATCTCAAAAATACCAACCTCATTAGTAGAACCAAAGCGATTTTTAACTGCTCTCAATATACGATAAGGTTGTTGGGAATTTTCCTCAAAATATAGAACAGTATCAACCATGTGTTCCAGTAATTTCGGCCCTGCTATGGCCCCCTGTTTTGTCACATGACCTACAAGAAATATTATAAGGCCGCTGGCTTTAGCAAGTCTCATTAAATTATAGGTACAATCCCTTATCTGGCTAACAGTACCCGGCGGAGAAATTAATTCTGAATGATAAATTGTCTGTATAGAATCAACTATGAGAACTCTGGGAGATAAATTTTCCACATATCCTTTAATAGTATTTAAATCAGTTTCCGAAAGAACAAACACCTGAGATGATAAAGAACCCAGTCTATCTGCTCTTAATCTAATCTGTTCCCTTGATTCTTCTCCAGATACGTAAAGAACATTACCAAAATCTTTACCAAAGGAATTGACCATCTGAAGTAATAAAGTAGATTTACCTATTCCCGGTTCTCCCCCTACAATAACCAGGGATCCACTTACAATACCACCTCCTAAAACCCTGTCTAATTCTTTAATACCTGTAGAAAACCTTGTCTCCACAACGGGATGTATATTGCTTATAGGGAGTAGTTCTTCTAAATCAGAGGGGGATAGAAAAGCACTTTTCTTTATCATCTCTTCCTGAAAAGTGCTCCATCCCCCACAATCAGGGCAACGACCTATCCACTTTACTGTGCTGTAACCGCATTCCTGACAGATAAAGCTGGTCTTTTTATTTTTTTCTTTACTCACCCAAAACTATCCTTTTTGAAGAGATTTTGTTTTAGCATCAGTTACTTCTTTTCTTTTTATAGTCAAAACTGCATCTTCCAATCTGGATTTTCTATTAAATACAATTTTTCCTTTCGAGAAATCAGCCAGTATAATATCTCCCGGTTTGAAGACATCTCTTTTTCTCAATTCTCTGGAATAAATAGCTTCAAATACGAAACGATTTAATTTTATTATCTCTTTATCAGATAAATTTTCTAAACCCTTTTCTAAAAGTTCCCTGCCTTCCTCATCAAGTTCTAAATTCTCAAAAACCAGAGGGTCATAAAAATCCTGACTTTTAACTATTTTGTTAAGACTATCAATAATTGACTTTTTTCTGGACTCATTAAGATACTCATCAAAGTTTTTATCTAAATCTACATTGAGAATAAGTTCCTTAGTTTCAGCTTCAAGTAAATTCCATATTCGATTTATTGCTAAAGAACTATGTTCCTGTAAACTTTTTATAAGAGCTTTCCAATCTAATATCTCATCTAAAATAAGCTGTACAGTAGAAGATCTAATGAGTTTTTCGGAAAGAGTATCTTCTATAAATTTCTGGATAGAACGACGGAGTGGACGAGCACCATAAATGGGATCAAAACCATCTTTCACTATTTTTTTCTTTGCTTCTTCTGTTACATCCAGCTCAAAATCCTGTAATTTAAGTTCTTTATTAACCCTTGCCAGCATAAGTGTTACTATCTGTGAAATCTCAACTTCAGTCAATGCACGAAATACCATTATTTCATCGAGACGATTGAGAAATTCCGGTCTGAATATTCTTTTAACTTCTTTCATCACTGTCTTTTTCATCTCTTCATATTGCTTCTCCGGATCTGTAGATTTCTTCGTTTTTCTAAAACCGGTAGGATCGTCCTCACCTATAGCTCTGGTTCCAACATTGGATGTCATAATTATAACAGCATTTTTAAAATCAACTACTCTGCCACTGGAGTCAGTTAGACGTCCATCATCCAGAACCTGAAGAAGAATATTAAAAACATCTGCATGGGCCTTTTCTATTTCATCAAAGAGAACAACAGAATAAGGACGACGGCGTACTGCTTCAGTCAGCTGACCTGCCTCTTCATGCCCTATATATCCAGGAGGTGCGCCTATGAGACGGGCGACAGCATGTTTTTCCATATATTCACTCATATCTATACGTATCATAGCATCTTCATCACCGAATAAAAACTCGGCCAGTGTACGGGCAAGTTCTGTTTTACCCACTCCTGTAGGTCCCAGAAAAAGAAAAGAACCTGTTGGTTTTTTGGGATCCTTTAAACCTGCTCTGGCTCTTCTTATAGATCTTGCAAGAGCTTTTATAGCCTGTTCCTGTCCCACTACTCTTTTATGAAGAATATCCTCCATTTTAATAAGTCTCTCAGTTTCTTCCTCAGCCAGTCTGCTCACGGGTATTTTGGTCCAGCTAGATACTATATCTTCAATCTCACGTTCAGTAACCATATTTTCATCATCTACCACCCTGTTTTTCTTATCATTCCACTCTTTTTCCAGTTTTAATTTCTGTTCCTGTATCTTCTCTTCCTTATCTCTTATTTTGGCTGCCTTTTCATATTCCTGTGACTGAATAGCAGCTTCTTTCTCCTGCCTTACCTTCCTGAGTTCATTTTCTATTTCTATTAATTCAGGAGGAGGTATGGTCTGAGCCAATCTAACCTTGGCACCTGCCTCATCAATAAGATCTATAGCTTTATCAGGCATAAATCTGTCAGTTATATAACGGTCACTCAGACGGGAAGAACATAATATGGCTTCATCAGTTATTTTAACCCTGTGATGGGCTTCATATCTATCCCTTAAGCCCTTTAAGATCTCTATAGTTTCTTCAATAGTAGGTTCTTTCACCTGAATAGGTTGAAATCTCCTTCCCAGAGCAGGATCTTTTTCTATATATTTACGAAATTCTTCCTGAGTAGTGGCACCTATACATTGTAATTCACCACGGGCAAGAGCAGGTTTTAATATATTTGATGCATCGATTGCTCCTTCTGCTGCTCCTGCTCCCACCAGTGTATGAAGTTCATCTATAAATAATATAACTTCTCCTGCAGCTGCTTTTATCTCACTCATAACCCTTTTCATTCTTCCCTCAAATTCTCCCCTGTATTTTGTTCCTGCCACTACTCCGGCCAGATCGAGGGTTATAACTCTCTTATCTTTGAGTAATTCTGGAATTGTTCCTTTAACAATTCTCTGAGCAAGACCTTCTACTATAGCAGTTTTCCCTACACCAGGTTCTCCAATAAGAGCAGGATTATTTTTAGTTCTGCGACTTAGAATCTGAATTACTCTCTGTGTTTCAGTCTCACGCCCCACAACGGGATCCAGTTTATTCTTCCTTGCAAGATCAGTCAGATCCCGACCATAAGAATCAAGAGTTGGTGTTTTTGTTCTCTCTTTAGTGGGTTGCGTAACAGTTTTAGCACCCAGAAGTCTGGTTATCTGATCCCTTATTTTCTCAGTATCCACACCTAAATTGGATAGGACTCTTGCAGCAACACCTTCACCTTCCCTGACAAGACCTAAAAGAAGATGTTCTGTCCCTATATAATTATGAGCCAGCTGACGGGCTTCTTCAAAAGCAAGTTCTATCACCCTCTTTGCCCTGGGCGTAAAAACCATCTCCTCAAGTGTAGATTTCCCCCCCTTGCCTGCTATGGCTTCAACCTCCTGTCGCACCTTTTTAAGAGATACATCAAGATTTTCTAAAACCTTTGCAGCAACACTCTCTCCCTCACTTATAATTCCAAGTAAAAGGTGTTCTGTTCCTATATAATTATTGCCTAAACGCTGAGCTTCTTCCTGCGCAAGGACGATAGATCTTCTCGCTCTTTCTGTAAATGGTTCCCACATAATACTTTTCGGCTTCTCATGTCATTATAAATAATGAAGAATTAAAATTGCCGATAAACCTCCTCATTTAAAATATAGAAATATGTAAATTAAATAATTTTCAATATATGTTATTTATTATTTCTAGATATTTAAAACAAAACCTTTTTATATTATACAAAGAAATTTTAAATTATTATTAGCTTTCAGCTATCAGTCCTCAGCAATCAGCTTTTCCTTAAGCTGATTGCTGATGGCTTTAAACATAAAGGGTTTATTTTTACTAAAGCTAATAATTTAACAATAATAAAAATTTCTTTGTATTTAAATGTAATATATTTCTCACTTTTCACTTCTTACTTTTATTATTTCTTCAGCTTTCAATAACTGTTCTTCATATCCTTCAATTTCTATATCAGGTTTGATACCGATACCATCTACAGGTTCACCGGAAAAAGTAAAAAACTTTGCTACTGTGAGTTTTATAGCAAAATCTTCGTCTAAAGGAAAAAGTCCCTGAATTGAGGCTTTACCAGAGGTTTTCTGACCTATAAGAGTAGCTCTATGATTTTCCTGAAAGGCCAGAGCCACTATTTCAGCAGAACTCATAGTTCCATTATTTATCAAAACTACAATGGGAGAAGAAAAACCTGCATAAATCAATTTATGTCCCCTGCTATTTTCTATCCGAATTACAGGTTCTTTTGGGAGAAAAATCTTACTGAAATTTATAGCACTCTCCAGATCCCCTCCGGGATTATCTCTTAAATCAATAATACAATAAGAATAATTCTCAAGGTTTAATTTCGACAATTCAGAAAAAATCTTCCTGTAAGTATCAGTAGAAAAAAAATAGATTTTAATATATAATGAAGAATTTTTACTATTTTTTTTAATAATAAAATCAGTCAACTTTATCTCCTGAACCTTAACAGAAAAATCCAGAATTACTTTATTTCTCTGAATTTTTAAATATATAATCTCATCTTTTTCTTTATTCATTAAATCATAAATTTCATTAAGAGAAATCTTATCAATTTTTCTGCCATCAACTTCAATTATAATATCTCCCTCTTTTATCCCTGCTTGAAAAGCAGGTGTATCAGGGAAAACCGATGTAATATAAATAGATCCATCCTTTTCTGCAAAAACAAATCCAAATCCAGAAAAGATTTCTTCTTCCAATAAAGACTTAAGTTCCGTATAAACGCCGGATTTTATCATAGAGGAATATTTATCCTGAAGTGATTTTATCATGGCTTCTATTATATCCATAGAAAGATTCTGAAGATCTCCAGAATAATTTTCAGTAAGTTCAAAAAAAACATTATTAAAATCTTTCAGAGCCTGCTCGTTATCCAGATTTTTTAAAAAAGGTTTCTCAGAACCACATTTAACAAAAAGAACCTTCAGTCCTGCATTTAAAAGCTCAACACCTGAGATAGATTTATAATAATTAGCCATTATGAGCTGATAAGATTTATGTATAAGAAGGTCTGCCTTATATTGTTGTTCTGTTACTCCAGCAAAAGATAAAGACGTGAGAGAAAGTATTAATAGAATTGTTAAAGAACAATGTTTCACTCCTGTCACCTCTCACTTTATTCAAGACGTTTAATAATAAATATCGTTTCTATTCTGGTTCTGGTTTTATCCATAGCGGAGATTTTTACGTGATTATCTCCCAGAGTAAGTAAAGCTTCACCCTCAAACTGGAGTGAAGAACCTTCCCGGGGAATCTCACTACTGTAATTCTCCTGTACCCGGGATAAGCGAGCTGGAACGTTATCGATCAAAACTTCAACTATACCAGAGCCGGAAGGTGCTGTAGCAATGCCTACGATACGCACTTTAGAAGCATTACACTGGTAAGAACCCTGAGAAAATCCGGGCGGTTCCAGTATCTTTATACTTAAACTGACAGAACTTCCCTCCACGGGAGTTACCGGAGGATCTAACTGAACAGGAGTCGGTGTTGCCACAGGAATTTTGCTCTGAACTTTTGCAAGAGTCTCTTTGTAAAGTTTGTTATTAATTTCCAGTTCAACTGCCAGTGTTAGTTCTTCTGATGCTTTCAAAAAATCCCCTTTTTTATTGTATATAGAACCGGCCAGGTAATGTAGTTTAGCATCCTTAGAATTTTGTGATATAGCAGTATTATATTCCGAAAGAGCAGAATCTAAGTCTCCCTTACTTTCGTAAGCTTGAGCAAGTTCTATATGATAAGAAATATTAGAAGAATCATATAAAATAGCCTTCTGATAATTCTCAATAACTTTAGAGTAATCTTTCTTCTTCATATATAATTCACCAAGGGCAGCATAAATGAGAGCCTGTGTGGGCATAAGTTTTGCAGATTCTAACAATTCTTTTTCTGCAATATCCAATTTATCAGTTTTAATATAACATAATCCCAGATTGTAGAGTGCTACTCCTGCATTACTATCTTTCAGAGCAGCTGCCCCTTTATACTGTGCTATTGCTTTATCATAATTCTTTTCAGTAAAATAAATTTTACCGAGATAAAGATAGGTATTTTCAGCAAACTGTCCTTTGGGATCCAGTTTCAAACACTTAGAATAATAATTTTTTGCTTTTGCTGGATCTGATTTATGGAAATCATAAATATATCCCAGATTATAATTTAATTCTACATCATCAGGCTTTAACTTCAAAGCAGAGACGTACTGTTCGATAGCTTTATCGTATTTACTCAATCTTACATAAATAGTTCCTAAAACTCTCCGATAATCCACTTTTTTAGGATCTAATTTTACCGCCAGAGAAAGTTCCTTTTCAGCATCCTCAAAAATACCGGCCTGAAAGGCCTGAAGCCCTGCTATGGCATGTTTTTCTGCTTCCTTTGCTTTATCTTCAGCCAGAAGTGACCCGGAAGATAGTAGAAGATATAAAAAACACATTAATATTGTAAAAGTATATTTCATTATAAACAACTCCTTTATTAGTGAAACATGAAAGGCACTTATATTATTACGGATCACTGCATAGTGTAATGAGTTATCTCTTTTCACTTCTCACCCTACCCTGACCCTGATTTCTCTGGCAATCTTTTCAGCAATCTCTTTCATTTGAACTTCTTCCATAGCTTCTACCATAACCCTTACTAAGGGTTCCGTACCGGAGGGACGTACCAGAATTCTCCCTCTATCCGAAAGAAATTGCTCCTCTCTTTTTATAAATTCCTGAAGATAATTATCTCTTAAAAAGCTATCTTTACTGGAGACAGGTATATTAATAAGTATCTGAGGATATTTTGTAACTATTGATGCCAGTTGAGATAAGGATTTTCCACTATGGAGAATAACCTTTAACACCATAAGGGCTGTAATTAAACCATCACCTGTATTATTATAATCCAGTAATATTATATGTCCTGATTGTTCTCCCCCTATAATAGAGCCCTTTTTAAGCATTTCTTCAACTACATATCTATCTCCCACTTTTGTTCGTAAAAAACTAATATCTCTCTCTTTAAGGGCAAATTCAAAACCAAGGTTACTCATAACTGTTGAAATAACAAGATTATTTTTTAACCTGCCTGTACTTTTCAGATAAGAAGCTATTATACACATCATCTGATCACCATCTACTATATTACCATAAGAATCAACCGGAATAACCCTGTCAGCATCACCATCAAAGGCAAAGCCAAGATCTGCTTTTTCCTGGATCACTGCATTCCTGAGAGAGTCTGTATGAGTTGAACCACATTTCTCATTTATATTAATGCCATCTGGATCAACGCTTAATTCTATAACCTCTGCTCCTAAATCCTTTAAGACATTGGGAGCAATCCTGAAAGCCGATCCATTGGCACAATCTACTACCAATTTAAAGCCTTTTAAAACCTTCCTATGTGCTTCTCCAAAGATTTTCTTAATAGATGAAATATAAAGTTCAAGTATATCATCTTTGAGAATTTTACCAAGACCTTTCCCCGTTGGACAGGGAAGTTTATCACTTCCCTCTATTAAAGTTTCAATCTCTTCTTCTTCTTTATCCTCAAGTTTAAAACCATTGAAATTAAAAAATTTTATTCCATTATCAGGATAAGGATTATGAGATGCAGAAATCATAACTCCTCCACAGGCATTTGTCCTTGAAGTCAGAAAAGATACAACAGGTGTTGGAATAATCCCCATCTTAACAGATGAAACGCCAACAGAACAAAGACCGGCTATAATTGCACTCTCAAGCATATCAGAAGATATTCTTGTATCCTTTCCGATTATAAAATAAGGTTCTTCTGTATTCTTTTTTTTCGAAAGTATATAACCGCATGCTCTGGCAAGTTGAAATGTAAGAGTGGGAGTTAAATCTTTATTTGCAATACCTCGCACTCCATCAGTTCCAAATAATTTCCCCATTCATAATCTCCCCTTTAAACTCATTTATTCTTACTATCTTTTTTCACAGGTGTTGGTGTTTTCTCTACATCGGTATTCTTACCAATTCTAATTACAACACGAATTGTATTATTTATAATATTAACTCCTTCAATAGGACGTAGCAATACATTTGTTACTATATCTTCGGTTTTACCATTAATATCTATAGGAAATGTTTTTACATAATTTATATCACGTTCATCTGTTGAAGTATATTCAATAGTAGCTGTAGAATGTTGAAGAGAAATATACTTGATTATATATCCTTCTGGCAGGGTACCAAAAATGGATGGAACTATAGGTACAGTTTTATACTTCTTATCAGGTATAATTTCTACAAAGACCTGTATATTCGAAGGTTTTAAAGTAAGGCCAGTAATAGCTTTATCATTATTATCAACCACCATAGGAACTTCTGTCACATTAAAACCACAGGTAGCATTGGAGATATCAGTTCTAACAATTATTTTATCTACATCTTTCATAAGATCCTCAGGGCCTTTTAATACTACCTTATCTGGGACCATTACTGTTTTTTCTTTGTCTATAACATATCCGTTTTTAAGTTTACCTTCACATTCTAAATTTGCAGATAAAACTTTCTCTACTAACTTGTCAATCTTAACATCTACAGACTTTGGTTCCCATGTAATTACTTCCACTATACTGGAAGCATGAACAGATACCCCCCTATAACTGCCCACACCTTTATTACTCAAATCGACAAAGGACCTTACATTTTCCATTTTCAAATTAGCTATAACATCCTTATTACCCCTGACTTTTACAAATACATTATCCTGTATTTCCACTACCACAAGGTCTGAAGCAAGGCCTTTAACCTCTAAAGGGACAACAAACGACGTTATTGCAAGGTTTTCCTGAAAAGGTGTATCTTTATAATAGACATAAGCCCATAAAAAAATAGCAAATATAACTGAAAGTATTTTTAAATTTATATCTTTTTGCAAAAAATTACCTATCATATTGATTCCTTTATATTTATAACCGCTCCACTGTCATCAGGGATTTTTCCATATTCTCCATTTGAATTATTTTTCTCTTTCTCTATAAATTTTTCTGAGATTTCCTGAAAATTATGAGAGGAAATATTTTCACAACCCTCTTTCTCCAGGAAATCTTTATAATCATCATCTGGCTTATTATGGAGAACATTGGAGTCCTCACTTTTCTCTGTTACAGTATCTAACTCTTCTCTAAATACATCTGTTTGCCTTGTCTGCTCAGCCTGACTCAATTTATATTTTGTCACTTTAGATACCCTGGTCTTAAGTTCTTTTAAATTACAGGTCTCCAGCTTTTTTATAACAGGGAAGAAGAGAAATCTCCTTTCAACCCTTTTCCTGGGATTGCAGAGTGCTCTGAGATGATGGTCAAGAGCTTTCATGGTCATATTATATTTTAAACGACCATTTGTACAGAGAGAGACACTTCCTGTTTCTTCTGAGACCACTATAGCAATACAATCAGTATGTTCTGTAATACCAAGAGCTGCTCTGTGGCGTGTTCCTAAATCCTTATCAATATCTATACTTTCTGTAAGGGGAAGGTAACAGGCAGCCGAGTGGATTTTATTCTCTTTAATAATAATAGCACCATCGTGAAGTGGAGAATTATGAAAAAATATAGTCTGAATCAATCTGGAAGTAATTTTAGAATTTAATGGAGTACCTGTTTCCATAAACTCTTCTAAACCTATATCTCTCTCTATTACAATAATAGCTCCCACTTTTTTTCTGGACATATGAAAACAGGCGTCTACAATCTCAT
>Ga0302242_1002138_pt1 | contig 12878 bp, 8 predicted proteins | sample AAG_UR_Lys_MG_FD_193510 | JGI IMG/M metagenome (GOLD analysis project Ga0302242, IMG submission 193510) | Enriched activated sludge microbial communities from anaerobic digester in WTTP, New Holstein, Wisconsin, United States - AAG_UR_Lys | ecosystem: Engineered > Bioreactor > Anaerobic >... | reverse complement strand
TCGAATTCGTTCAGATTCGTGAAGAAGTACTTGTTCTGCACGCGCACTTTTCCTGCGGCCAGATCTGCGGCGTGGACTTTGATGTTCTGGTAGACCTTCTTCACTTCCCACGCGTGCGGATGCGGCGTGCGGTCGGGATGCACCACGCCGTTACAGCAGAAGTTGCCGTCGTTCGGCCGGTCACCGAAATCGCCGCCGTAGGCAAAGTACTTGTCGCCCTGGCCATTTGGCACGTCGACCAGCAGACCCTGATCGACCCAGTCCCAGATGAAGCCGCCCTGCAACGCCGGATACGCTTCGATCGCATCCCAGTAGTCCTGGAGGTTGCCGACGCTGTTGCCCATCGCGTGGGCGTACTCGCACTGGATCAGCGGCCGATCCGGATTCTTTTTCGCGTAGTCGACCATGTGCTCGATCGTCGCGTACATCGGGCAATAGATGTCCGTGTTACGTTCCAGGCCGGCCCGTTCGTGTTGGACCGGCCGGGATGCGTCGCGCTGCTTGATCCAGTCGTAAGTGGCGTAGAAGTTCTCGCCGTTGCCCGCTTCGTTGCCCAGCGACCAGATGATGACGGACGGGTAATTCTTGTCGCGTTCCACCATTCGCCGCGTGCGGTCCAGGTGAGCTTCCTTCCAGGCCGGATCCTTGGCCAGCGATTCTTTGCCGTAGCCCATGCCGTGCGATTCGATGTTCGCTTCGTCAATCACGTACAGCCCCAACCGGTCGCACAGGTCGTACCACTGCGGGTCGTCGGGGTAATGGCAGGTGCGGACCGCGTTGACGTTCAGCTTCTTCATCAGGTGGATGTCCTGGATCATCGAATCTACGGACACCGTGTGGCCGTCGATCGGATCGTGCTCGTGGCGATTCACGCCTTTGAGATAGACCCGTTGGCCGTTGACCAGCAAGACGCGGTCCTTGATCTCGACGCGGCGGAAGCCGACGTTGCAGGTGGTGACCTCGACCACCCTGCCGCCGGCATCCTTCAGCGTCAGCAGCAAGCGGTACAGGTTCGGCTGCTCGGCCGACCATTTCGGCGGATTGGCGACGGGTCGGTTCAGAGTGACTGCCGCCGCGGCGCCGGCCGCCGCGTCGCCGTTGGCCGCCAGGCCCTGGAAGACGGTTTTTCCGGCGGCGTCCAGCAGTTCCGCTTCGACCGTGAACGCTTGCGACCGTTCGGCGAAGTTCTTGACATCGACCTCGACCCGCAATTGGGCGTCGCGATATTGATCGTCCAAATCCGTGTGGACGAAGAAGTCGCGGATGTGCAAATCGGCCGTTGACCACAGATACACGTTGCGGTAGATGCCGCTCAGCCGCCAGAAGTCCTGGTCCTCCAAATAGCTGCCGTCGCTGTAGCGGTACACTTCAACGGCCAGCACGTTCTCACCCTGCTGCAAGTAGCGGGTCACGTTGAACACCGCTGGGGTCCGGCTGTCTTCGCTGTAGCCGACCTGCCGGCCGTTGATCCACACGTAAAACGCCGAATCGACGCCGTCGAACTGCAGGAACACCTGGCGGCCCTTCCATTCCGCCGGCACCTCGAACGTACGGCGGTAGGAGCCGACGGGGTTCCGGTCCTTGAAGTTGGTGTAATCGGCCGGCGGCTCGCCCATCACCCGCGGCGGATCGGCTTTGAAGGGGTAAGTGATGTTGGTGTACAGCGGCGTGCCGTACCCTTGGCACTGCCAATTGCTGGGTACCGGGATCGTCTTCCAGCCGCTGACGTCGAAATCCGGCTTGTAGAAATCCACCGGCCGTTGATCGGGATGCGGCGCCCAGTGAAACCGCCACGAACCGTTCAGCGATTGGAAATACGGCGTGGCCTCGCGCGTGGCCTGGATCGCCCGCTCGCGATCCGGGTACGGAAACGCCGTCGCCCGGCCCGGCTCTTTGTTCCGGCCGACGACCTGCTCGTTCTCCCAATCGGGCGCGGCGGCCAGGGCCGCTTGGAGACCGCCTGATACTGCGCAGAAAGCAAGCGTCATCAGGCACCACCGTGTCTTGCTTGCCGAATTCCCCATGCTGTAGTTCCTCGTTGATCAGGTTTCACTCGAACTGCAATTCCGTCACCACGCGCTGAGGCAGGACCAGTCGAGCCGCACCACGGTCGACAAGACCCTTAAGTTGGAGGTGCTTGACACGATCCGGAATTCGGTCACCCGCCTTCGCCGTGAGCACATCACGGTTATTGACAATGACAACATCCAAGGAAAACCGGCCCATTGGTGTTGACTCTCCCATGACACGTTCCCCCTGCTCGAACCGCCCGTTCATCTTATCCGTTTCCGCGAGGCATGGCGACTGGGGGCGAACGCGAAAAAGCCGAGCCTGTCTCGTGCCAGGTGAGAAGTACAACCAGCGATGGCCGCTACGCTTGCGGCGTGGTTTCCCCTATAATGCTCCAGTACAAAACCCCATAGGTTAGACATGAGCTTCACACAGCAAAAGCCTGTACGCCAGGAACTGGCGCCCTACAAATCGCTGGAGAACGAGGAACTCTCGGCCCGGATCGAGGCGGTGCGCGCCGAATTGGGGTCCCAGCTGTTGATCTTGGGTCACCACTACCAGCAGGACGAAGTGATCGCGCACAGCGACTTGCGCGGGGACAGTTTCCAACTCAGCCGCATGGCCGCCGACAGCGAGGACTGCCGCTCGATCGTCTTCTGCGGCGTCCACTTCATGGCGGAAACGGCCGACATTCTGGCCAACCGGCCGGAGAAGCTGGCAGCCCGCAACGGCGAGCGCGTGACCGTGATCCTGCCTGACTTGGCCGCCGGCTGCTCGATGGCCGACATGGCGGCGATCGAGCAGGTCGAAGCGGCTTGGGAGGATTTGGGCGAAGTGATCGACACGCAGGAGATCACGCCGGTTACCTACATCAACTCCGCGGCCAGCCTGAAGGCGTTCTGCGGCCGGCATGGCGGCATCGTGTGTACGTCCAGCAACGCGGAGGCGGTGTTGAAGTGGGCTTTTCAAAGGACGCAACGCGTGCTGTTCTTTCCGGATCAGCACCTGGGACGCAATACGGCGCTGCGGATGGGCGTGAAAACCGAACAGATGCCGATCTGGAATCCGTACGAGCCGGAGTTGGGCGGCAACACGGAGGAGGCCATCCGTGCCAGCCGCGTGCTGCTGTGGCAAGGCCACTGCAGTGTACACCAGGTATTCCGGCCGGAACACGTCCACGAGTTCCGCCGGCGGATACCGGGCATCAAGATTCTGGTCCATCCGGAATGCCCGCGTGAGGTTGTGGATCTGGCGGATGCGTTCGGCTCGACCTACAAGATCGTCCAGGTCGTCGAGCAGGCCCCGCCGGGCAGCAAGTGGGCGATCGGCACGGAACTGCACCTGGTCAATCGCCTGAGGAAGGCCCACCCGGAGCAGGAGATCCACTTCCTGGCCCCGATGGTTTGCATGTGCGCCACCATGTACCGGATCGACCTGGCACATCTGTGCTGGAGCTTGGAAAATCTGGCGGCCGGACACCATGTGAATGCGATCGAGGTGGATGCCGAAACCAGCCGCTGGTCGCTGGTCGCCCTGGAGCGAATGCTGCAAGTGAAGTAGCCGAGGTGAGGGGGCAGGAGTCTTTGAAGTTGCGCATTTCGACCGGCAGTAGCCGAATTCGTGAGAATTCGGAGGGGGCGGCGGTCGTCGGGCCCGGCGAAGCACCCCGAATTCTCACGAATTCGGCTACGCGCAACTTCAAAGGCAGGAGTCAGGGGGCGGGGACTGGCTGCGGGAGTGGATGCGACGGGGCAGGCCGCGCGCATTGCCGGGGAACACGACAGGATCTGTGCGACGTGCGAGGGGATTTCGAGAAAGGGACACAGCCATGACGAAGCGGGTGCCATTGAGTCTGAAGGGGCATGGGCGAGGCACGGTTTTGCCCATGGTCGGTTGCCTGACAGCGGCGGTGTCTTCGGGTGTCCTGCTTTGCTCCGCGATTGCCTGGGCCAGCGAGCCTGCGGTCAACCTGGATGTTCCGCCGCAAGCGACCCAAAAACCGTACTCCCCGGCGGACGGACAGGTGGTCGAAATCACGCCGCCGCCTTTCCTTTGGGTGCCGGCCGGGCGGGACAGCAAGTACGTCCTGCAGGTCTCCAAGACGGAGTCTTTCGCTGCGCCGGACACGCGCACCTTTGGCCCGCTGTCGCGCAGCGTGTACGTTCCCGGCCAGCCTTTGCCGGCGGGAAAATGGTTCTGGCGATACGGGATCGAGACGGGCAAAGGGACCACGTTTGGCCGGGCTCGGCCGTTCACCGTCCCGGACGGCGCCCGAGCGTTTCCGTTTCCGAATTGGGACGAAGCCATCGCACGAGTCCCGCGCCAGCGGCCGCGGCTGTTCTTTCCCGGTGCTCACTTGGAGCAAGTGCGGCGGTGGTCGCGGGGCGAGTTGAAAGCGGCAATCGACTCGCTCGTGGCGTCGTGCGAGCGGGAGGCCGGCAAGGAATTGGTTGCCGAACCCGGCTATCGGCCGAAAGGGCCGGACTACGGGCCTTGGGCCGTCAACGTCATGCGCACCACCCGGCCGCCGATGGACGTCATGGAACGTTGCGCGCTGGCTTACCTGATCGCCGGCAACGCTCGGCTGGGGCAAGAGGCCAAACGGCGGTTGCAGTATTTCTTCTCGTGGGACCCCGAAGGCCCGACCAGTTTCTTCGCCTACGACGAGCCGCCGATGTGGATGATGATGCGTGGCACTCGGGCCTACGACTGGACGTACGACCTGTTCACGGAGGCCGAGCGAGGGCCGATCGAAGCCAACATGAAGGCCCGCGCCGTGCAGTTCCTGAAGCACTTGCAGCGGCTGCCGTTTGAGAGCAGTCCGTACAACAGCCACGCCGGCCGGTTGCCGGGATTTCTCGGCGAGTGCGCCCTGTCATTCATTCACGAGTGGCCCGAAGCGCGGGACTGGCTCGATTACGCGACCGTGCTGTACTACACATCGTATCCGGCCTGGGGAGGCGACGACGGCGGCTGGCAGGAAGGCCCCGGCTACTGGGGCGCCTACATGCAGTTCGCCCTGCACTACGTGACGGCACTGCGCCGGGCGACCGGTGTGGACTTGATGCAGAAACCCTTCTTACGCAATACGTCGTACTACGGACTGTACACTGCCACGCCGTACCACCAGCACAGCCCGTTCGGCGACGGCCAGACCGGCAGCCCGCGCGGCTTGGGCCACGTGATGTACGTCTTCTCGACGCTGGCTCAGGACCCCTATGCTCGCTGGCACGCCCAGGAGTCGGGCGCGACCATCGGAGCCGACGCGCTGAGCCTGGCCAACTACGATCCTCAATTGCAGGCCCGATCTCCGTTGGCGTTGCCCGGCGCGCGGAGTTTTCCTGCCGTCGGCCTGGCATCGTTCCACACCGCGCTGGGCGACGAGGACCGAGATATCAGCTTCCTGATGCGCAGCAGTCCCTACGGCGGCGTCAGCCACGGGCACGCGGATCAGAACGCTTACGTGATCGAAGCATTCGGCCGCGGGCTTGCCATCGCCACGGGCTACTATCCCTGGTACGGTTCGCCCCACCACGTTCAGTGGACGCGGGCCACGCGGGCCGTTAACAGCATCCTGGTAAACGGCCAGGGGCAAGTGCCGCGCCGTTGGGAGGCCAACGGCCGGCTGACCGGTTTCGACTCGGTGGAGGGCTACGATTACGTCGAAGGCGAGGCGGCCCCCGCCTACGCCGGGCGGCTGGAACGTTTTCGGCGCCATGTGGTCCATGTGCGGCCCGGCTCTGGAGAGCCAGACGACGAGAAGCGGCCCGGCGTCTTCGTCATGTTCGACGACTTGCTCGCCCCCGAACCGTCCCGATTCCAGTGGCTGTTACACGCCTACCATCGCGTCGAGATCGCCGAGGCAAACCGGGTTCTGCGGGTCGTCAACACTCCGGCGGCCATGAACGTCCATCTCTTGCTTCCGGAGCGTGTGGATATCACGCAGACGGACAAGTACGAACCGGAACCAGAGCCGATCGCCAAACGGTGGGAGAACACGTGGCATCTGACGGCCAGCACCGCCGTCCCGGCCCAGAGCACACAGTTCTTGGCCGTCCTGCTGGTGCATCGCCAAGGTCAAGAGAGCACGCTGCCGAAAGTCGAACTGGTGCGCGGCACCGGCGCCGTGGGCGTGCGGTTAACCGCCCCGGACGGAGGCGAAGACGTAGTGGCTTTCCGGACAGACCAGGATTCGCCGAGGGTGACCTGCGGCGGCGTCGAAAGCACCGGCCGCGTCTTTGGTCAGGGAAAGAACAAGGATGGGCGTTCGGTCCGTGCTCTCACGCACCCTCGCCAGCAGCCATAGCCACGCCATGCTCGCAATTCGCCGCTGCCCCACCGGCGCCGCGAGGCAGTATTTGTTGCGGACCGACCATCGCCAAAAGTCACGGAGAATGCTATGATGACTGGCATGAACTCAAGCCTCTAGGAATTTGTAGTAGTGACAGTGGCGGATTTGGGTAGACTGGAGCGAAGAACCGACGTGAGAGGGATTTGTGCGTACGAGTACGTCAGAAAGTCACACGAGAACGGTCTCCCCACGTACTTGTACACGTACTCTTACACGTACTCGTACGCTCAGATCTCCTACCGCTCCCAGTCTTCCCCGTAAGGCAACTCTCTCAGGACTGCAGCCATGCCTGAACTCGGTGTCAATATCGACCATGTCGCGACGCTGCGGCAAGCGCGCAAGACTTATGAACCCGATCCCGTCTGGGCCGCCGCACTGGCGGAACTGGGCGGTGCCGACGGAATTACCATCCATCTGCGGGAAGATCGCCGTCACATTCAGGACCGCGATCTCCGACTGCTCCGCCAGACGGTGACTGTCAAATTGAACCTGGAACTGGCCTGCAATCAGGAGGTGCTGGACATTGCCTGCGAAGTCCGGCCGGATCAGGCGACGCTGGTACCAGAACGCCGGGAAGAAGTCACGACCGAGGGCGGGTTGGACGCCGTGGGGCATCGCGAAGCGGTGGCTCGCGCAGTCCGGCAGTTGCAGGACGCCGGTATTTTCGTGAGTCTGTTCCTCGATCCCGTCCTCGACCAGATTGAACTAGCTGCGGAAATCGGCGCGGGTGCGGTCGAATTGCACACCGGGCAGTACTCGCTGGCGCGCGGCCAAAAGCGGCAAGATGAACTTGCCAAGCTGGCTGCGGCCGGCCGCCGGATCCGGCAATCCGGAATGGCCTTGCACGCCGGGCATGGGCTGAACTACCAGAACGTTCGGCCTGTGGCGCAGATCGCGGAGATGCACGAGCTGAACATCGGCCACAGCATCATCGCCCGCGCTGTGTTCGTCGGTCTGGAACGAGCCGTGCGCGAGATGAAGCAACTGCTCGCGGACGGCAGGTCTTTCGGATGAACCTCGCGATCGTCAGCTGGTTCGCCGCGGGATGCGGCCGAGTATCCTCCGAAGTTACATTCGGGAACTGGCGGCGGACATGGGGAAAGACGTTCCACGGCCTGCCCCTGTTTCGCTCTGCGACTAGGAGGCTGGTTGAGGCAGGATGAACAGATCGCGGATTGGGCAGCGGAAGCCGGGCAGCACATCGCCGCCGGTCAATTCGCCATCGGCCCGCAACGTCGCGCCAGGACCATCGGGGTGATGAACGCGCACGGTCCGCGACACAGGATTCACGACCCAGACCAACCGCACGCCGGCTTGCAGGTAGTCTTCCACTTTGCTGTCCACGTCGTATGCCAGGTCATGGGGCGAGACGACTTCCACCGCCAGATCGGGCGCAATCCGGATGTGGCCCTCCGGCGGCTGTTCCCTGGGCAGCCGCCCAAACCGGATGAAGGAGACGTCCGCCCGTCGCACTTGGCCGGGATCGTCCGGGAAACATTGGAACGAAGTGCCTTCGGGAAATACCCAGCCGAGATGCCGGCTGCGACAAAACTCCTCCATTCGATGATGGATTTGCCCAGCAATGTAACTCGACTTCGCCCCCATCTTCCGCTCCACGAGTCCTCCGCCGACGAGTTCATAGGCGTCCGCGTCGGGCCGCGCCAGCAGTTCTTCAGGATTGTACTGGATGTCGGTCGTAACTGTGCTCATAATCAAGCCGAACCGTAACGTACAAGAATGCGCCTAAATCTGTCCGCGATATCTTGTCACATTATAGGCACACGCCACAACGCCTGTCACCACCCGAAGCGAGACACCACGAAAAACACGAAAGACGCGAAACATGGGGCGGTCGGCCGCGTGCCTTGGGAAGTGCCAGTCTCGGTTCGTAAGGCGGGCTCAGGTGCGGGGGAAGCCGCTTGTTTCAACCTCTCTCCTTGGTTATGCTCACTCCTGGACCTGCAACCCGCAACCCGCAACACTTTCCCCATGAACACCTCGGACCGTCTTTCCACCGGCATGCCCGGCTTTGACGAACTGCTGGGCGGCGGCTTGTTGCCGGGCACGCTGGCGGTGGTGGTCGGCGCGACCGGCATCGGCAAGACGCAGTTCGGTTTGCAGTTCGCCCGCGCCGGCGCAGCTCAAGAGCGGCGCAGCGGGGTGATCTTCGACGTCTCCGCACGCGGCGATTCGCAGAGCCATGCGCAGTACGCCCAGCGGATGTTCGGCTGGAGATTGCAGTGCGTCGCGGGACAGGATCGGATGGACCTGAGCGACTTCTACGCGGCGGAACGTGCGTTCGGGGACTACCTGCACGTGTTCGACTACAGCGGCCGGCGGGTGACCCGGCAGGATGTCGACTGGGACCAGTGGCGGCATTGGCAAGCGGAGTTGAACGCCAAGCTGCAGTCGGCCATCGCCTTTCTGTACGGCAGCTTTGTCGGCGGCGCGCGGCGTGTCGTGTTCGACGGGATCGAGCCCTCCGACCGCCCCCACGATTCGATCCAATTGAATCTGCTGGAGTACGTCTATCACCAGGTCGTCCGCAAGGACCCGGAGTGGGTGGCGCGGGACCTGTTTCGTCAAGAATACCGGCAACATGCCGAAGCGGCGGCCCGGCACACCTACGAGCCATCCCAAATCGGCTGCCTGTTGCTGTACACATCGCACGAAATGATGCTGGACGAACTCATCTCGCGGCCGCTGGACGAAGGCGACATCCTGTCCAATGCCAACACGCTGATCTATATGGGCAAGATCCGCGAAGGCCACCGGTTGCGGCGTGCGCTGTACGTGGGCAAACACCGCGGCAGCGTCTGTACGGACGAAGTGCAGATGTATGCGATCGACGAGCGGGGACTGAGAATCGAGTGAGCAGCGTTCGAGAAACAACGGTCCAGTGTTTCTTGCCGATCATCACACGGAGTGTGATGGCTACTTTGACGGGGCGACACTTATTTCTCGAACGCTGCTAGGGGATCGGGATGCGGGATGCGTCAAGATTATCGGAGCCTTACGGCAGGGGCGCCGGCTTGCCCGAACGAGGCAGACAAGATAGACTCGACGTGACGGCAAGATCGAATTCAGAAGGAAACCACGCATGTCGATGAACAGCCCGCCGCCGGCGGTTCCGCAGCCGGAGAATCCCTCCGGCGGCAGCAATCCGTTCAGCGATAATCCCTACGCAACGCCGCCGATGACGAGCGACGTTCCTGCGACTGGCCCCTATCCCGTCGCGCCGGGGGCCACCGGACGCGGGATGACTCGTCATGTGCCGGTGGTCGCCATCCTGATGATGGTCACGCCATCCCGCCCCCCGATCTCCGTCCTCCGATCTCCGCCCTCCGACTTCCGACCTCCTCCCTCAGTCCCGCCAGCGGTAGCGGACGATGCAGTAGAAGGCGTTGACGCCGTCTCGCCAGCCGATCTTCTTGCCTTCCTTGTAGCCGCGGCCCTCGTAGCGGATCGGCAACTCCTTGATCCGCACCCCGCGGCGGGCCAGCTTGGCGGTCACCTCCGGCTCGAAGCCGAAGCGGTTTTGCTGGATGTCGAGCGATTGCAGCAGCGGCCGCGGAATCATCTTGTAGCAGGTCTCCATGTCCGTCAGCCGCAGGCCGGTGAACAGGTTCGACGCCCAGGTTAGCAGGCGATTGCCCAGGCGGTGCAAAAACGACGGATCTTGCGGCACGTCGTTCAGGTACCGCGAGCCGTAGACCACATCCGCCTCGCCGCGCAGAATCGGTCCCAGCAGGGACGGCAGATCATTAGGGTCGTACTCCAGATCGGCGTCTTGGACCACCACCACGTCGCCGGTCGCGGCGGCGAAGCCCGTGCGGAGCGCCGCCCCTTTGCCCTCGTTCCGGGGCTTGCAGATCACGCGCAGCTCCGCCCAGTCTCCCAGTTGTTCCAGAACCTCACGCGTACAGTCGGTGCTGTGGTCGTCCACCACGATGATCTCTTTGGGGATCGGCACGGCTCGGACGCGACCGAGGATCTCGGCCACCGTCTGCTGTTCGTTGTAGACCGGGACCACGATGGTCAACTTGAACCCTGCCGGCACCTCGATAGGTGTTGCCGAACCGGGCACAGGCGGAGCCACGCTGTCAGGCCGCGCGCCATTTGGCGGCGGGGCATGGGGATAGGCAGTTTCGTCGCTCGGCATCAAAGGCCCCTTGTCGGTCTTCCGGAGGATTCAAGCGAATTATAGACGGTTTCTCCGTCCGATTGTAGAAGGGAGTTGGCAGCGCATCGGGCTCGTCCGCATGATGGGTGTCCGAGGATGACCCGCATGAACCCGGACACCGAATGCCTGCCGCCGCGACGCCGAACTGGCCGGCGCCGAAGCCGCCAGCGAAGCGGATTCCGTGAGCAACGTCCTGACAGGCGCCAAAGCCGGCGACGACCGTCCGGGACAGCGTCGGAATGACGGAGCCGAAAAGCAACTGGTTGCGGCCCCCGCATTCGGCTGTAATCGGGCCATGATTTCCCAAGCCGAACTCGACCGCCTCTTTGAGCGGCTGGTAACGAGGGTTCACACTCCTCTTCTCGATTCTGCCGCGCCAGGGGCCCTCGAAGAAGTTCCGGGCCCTCCCGACCCAAACGTGCAGTTGACGCTGGAGGAGTTCACGCTGGACGAAGTCCTGTTGGTGAACTCGCCGCTGCCGTATCTGGCGATGGTCGCCAGCCTGCTGGAAGGCCGCACGATCGGCCGCGAGGAACTCCTGCAGAGGCTGCGAAAAAAGATGAGACAACGCAGCTTCGACAGGCTGCCGCGGCGTGAATATGTTCGCCGACCCCGCCGAAACGGCCGACCGAAGGTCTCCCGCAATCCGCGAGACCGCGCGCAACGGCCGACCGAAGGCACCTTCACGATGGCCCGCGAAAATGGTAGCATGCTCCGGCGTTTTTCGCACCTTTTTTCAACAGGCTGCCATGCCGCGAGATTTTCTCAAAGACGTCAGAGACGAATACGGCGTGATTGTGATCGGCAGCGGCCTGGGCGGGCTGACCGCCGCCAACGTCCTGGGACGCAACGGCCATTCGGTGCTGCTGTTGGAACAACACTACAAGCTGGGCGGTCTGGCCACGTGGTTCAAGAGGCCTGGCGGCCAGATCTTCGACATCTCGCTGCACGGCTTCCCCGTCGGCATGATCAAAAGCTGCCGCCGCTATTGGAACGCGGAGATTGCGGATCGGATCGTTCAACTGAAGCGCATCCGCTTCGACAACCCCATGTTCTCGCTGACGACGAGCTACACGCGGGAGGACTTTACCAAGCTGCTGACCGAACGGTTCGGCATCGCGCCGCAGGCGGTCCAGGGGTTCTTCGACACGGCGCGAAGCATGAACTTCTACGACGACCAGTCGGCCACGACGGGGCAATTGTTCGAGCGGTTCTTTCCCGGCCGCCAGGACGTGGTGCGGTTGCTGATGGAGCCCATCGTCTACGCCAACGGCTCGACGCTGGAAGACCCGGCCATCACCTACGGTATCGTGTTCTCGAATTTCATGTCCAAGGGCGTGTACATCTTCGAGGGCGGCACGGATCATTTGATCCAGTTGATGCACAACGAGTTGGTCCGCAACGGCGTCGACGTGCGGATCCGCTGCGATGTGCAGCGGATTGTGGTCGAGCACGGTCGAGTGGCGGGCGTCCAGGTCAACGGTCGGACCATCAAGTGCCGGGCCGTCGTGTCGAACGCCAATCTGAAATCGACCATCCTGCAGATGGTCGGCGAGCGGTATTTCGATCGCCAGTTCCTGGACCAGGTCCGCGCCGTACGGTTGAACAACTCCAGCACGCAAGTCTACATGTCCTTTCGCGAAGGCGACTTGATCGACGAGGCCACGGGCGACTTGTTGTTCTGTTCCACCGCCCGCGAGTTCCGGACGGACCTGCTGCTGAGCCGCGACATCACCAGCCGGACCTTTTCCTTCTACTACCCGCGCACGCGCCCGGACGCCCGGCCGCGCTGCTTTGTGGTGTCCAGCACCAATGCCCGTTACGAGGATTGGGCCCGGCTGACGCCGGATGAATACCAAGCGAGCAAACGCGACTTGATCGAAACCACGCTGCAGGCGCTGGAAAAGTACGTCCCCGATTGCCACCGACGGGTTGTCCATGCCGAGGTAGCCACGCCGCTGACGTTCGAGCACTACACCAAGCACGTGGCGGGGGCCAGTTTTGGCACCAAGTTCGAGGGCCTGGCCGTCAGTCGAGGTCTTCCGCAACAGATCGGCGGCTTGTACCATGCCGGCAGCGTGGGCATCATCATGTCGGGCTGGCTGGGCGCCATCAATTATGGCGTGATCGTGGCCAACGACGTGGACGGTCAACTGTCGAAGCCTGGACTTGAAGGGGCAGCAAGCAAGACATGAATCAGGATCAAATCCAAGCCGCCATCCCGCATCGCCCGCCGATGCTGTTGGTCGATGAAGTCGTCGAGCAGGACGAATCGCGGATCGTGTGCCGCAAGGCATTTCGCCCGGACGAGTTCTTCTTCCAGGGGCATTACCC
>Ga0302242_1002126_pt1 | contig 12921 bp, 11 predicted proteins | sample AAG_UR_Lys_MG_FD_193510 | JGI IMG/M metagenome (GOLD analysis project Ga0302242, IMG submission 193510) | Enriched activated sludge microbial communities from anaerobic digester in WTTP, New Holstein, Wisconsin, United States - AAG_UR_Lys | ecosystem: Engineered > Bioreactor > Anaerobic >... | reverse complement strand
AACAGGGGCATGCCCCCTGTTTTTGCTTTTGCACACAAAACATTCTTTTTTTACAAAAAATTTAATATAAATTCCTTTTATTTACTATATTTTTACTGCAGTGCAAAAATATTTTTACGCAAATGCGTAAAAATCTCTTGACAAATTCCATGAGTTATTATAGAATGTATTTACAAACAAAATATAAATTAAGGAGGAAAATAAAGTGTTTGAAAATCAATTAAATTACTGGACAAAAATGAATGAAATGCTTCTGGATAATTATAAAACTTCTCTCAAGGCAGGGCAGGATTTTCAGGAAAGCTTTGCAGGAATGTTAAAGGAAATTATGGAAGCAAACGTAAAAAACACGGTGGATATGCAGAAAGAACTGGAAATAGTGACAAAGAGGAATGGAGAGTTATCTTTTGAGAATATCCAGAAATTCAACAAACTATGTCACGACAATATGGAAAAGGGCATTGAAATAATGAGATCCCTTTTTGAAAAATATAATGTCACAAATAACGAATTCAGAAAAGAGATAGAAACACTCTGGAAGGACAATTACGAAAAACTGGAAGAAACAATAACGGAAATTAATACAACAATTAAAAGTAATCACGAGAAAAATGTGGACTTAATATTCGACATCCTCAAAAAGTCAACAAAAGAAATGGAAAAGGTTGGTCAGAAAATGGAAAAAATGGCAAAATCCAGATAATGATAAAGAGAAAAGGTTGAAAGCTATAATAAATAGTGTTAAGGCGTACATTGTACGCCTTAATTTTAGAAGGGACTATAATATGATTAAGATGGAAGAATACATTAAATTATCGGGAGACCTCATAGAAAGAAATATTACTTTTTTTAAAAAAATGGCAAAATTTAACGAAATGATAATATCCCCTCCTGATGTAAAGGTCGGCCAGACACCGGCAGAAATTGTTTACAGAAAACATAAGGTTAAACTTTTAAGATATATTCCTCAAAAAGAGACTTTATATAAAACTCCTATTCTTATAGTTTATGCCCTTATTAATAGACCCTATATAGTAGATCTCCTTCCTGGAAGAAGTATTGTGGAAGTTCTTGTGAAAAACGGATATGACGTCTATCTTGTAGACTGGGGAGAACCTACGGAAAGCGACAGTAAACATGGACTTCATAAGTATATAAACTTTTATCTTGATAAAATGGTGGATAAGACACTGGAAATAAGAGAAGCAGAAAAATTAACTGTCCTGGGTTACTGTATGGGAGGCACCATGTCTCTTATATATACTGCTCTTTACCGGGAAAAGGTGAAAAATCTTATTACCATGGCAACTCCCTTTGACTGTAGCAGTAATGAAGGACTTCTTTTTCAGTGGTCAAAAGATTTTCCTGCGGCAGAGATTGAACAAATCTATGGAAATTGTCCCGGATGGTTAATGGCCTCCTCGTTTCTACTCATAAATCCTATGAAGCAGATAGACAAGGGATTTGATTTTCATAACGGAATACTTAATCCGTCATTTGTTGAGTTATTTCTTGCCATGGAAAAATGGCTCAGAGATATAATAGATCTGCCGGGAAGGTTATATACTGAAATAATAGAAGACTGGTTCCAGAAAAATCTTTTAATGGAAAATAAATTTGTCCTGGGAAACAAAAAAGTAGATTTTAAGAAAATTACCTGTCCCTATTTAAATCTTGTTGCAGATGAAGATACAAGTATCCCCCCTTCATCAAGTATTGTTATAGGAGATAAAATAGGAAGCAGGGATAAAACACTTATGACATCTCCTGTAGGTCATATAGGTCTATCTGTCAGTGGAAAAGCTCTGAAAAAACTCTGGCCCGAGGTAGTAGATTGGCTCAGGGAAAGGTCATAAAAGTGACTGGTGAATGGTGAATTAAGGTACAAGTATAATGGTGATTTAATGATCGATTCTGACAGGATAAATTGTTTAATTACAGAATTTATTTTAATTGCCATAAGCTAGAAAAGAGGCTTTCTAAATTACTAAAAAATAAGGAGGAATTATAATGGATCTTAAAGATAAAGTTGTTGTTATTACTGGAGGAGCAAATGGTATAGGCGAAGCTGTTGCAAAAGATCTTGCAAAAGAAGGTATGAAAATATCAATAGGAGATATTTCAGAAGAAAATATAGAAAGAGTTGTTAAAGAAATAAAGAAAGCAGGAGGAGAAGCAATAGGAACTGTATGTAATGTTGCCGAAGAATCTCAGGTTGCAGAACTTATGGATAGAACAGTAAAAGAATTCGGAGCAATAAATGTTGTATTTCCCAGTGCAGGAATTATAAGAGACGGTCTTATGCTCTCTACTGATAGAGAAACAGGAAAAGTAGTAAAAAAAATGAGCCTTGATGCCTTTAAACTGGTAGTTGATGTAAATCTTACAGGAACATTTTTGACAATCAGAGAAGCGGCAGAAAGAATGATTAACGGAGGTTTTAAAGGTATTTTATTTACAGTATCCTCTGTAAACAGAGTGGGAGTGGCGGGACAGATTAATTATTCTTCTACAAAAGCGGCAACTGCTATTATGCCTCAGGTTTTATGTAATGAATTTTTTAAAAGAAATATTAAAGGTATAAGAGCGGTAGGAATTGCTCCCGGCTTTGTGGCAACACCAATACTTAGAGGAATGAACCCGAAAGCTCTTGAAGGAATATTAAAAACAGTTCCCATAGGAAGACTGATTGAACCGGAAGAAATATCAGAACTTGTAAAATTCTGTATAAAAAATGAAGCTATCCATGGGGTTACAATTGATATAAACGGCGGACTGAGACAGGGAAATTAGAAAGGAGGTAAATATGATGAGTCATAGTGATAAGAAAAATGTTTTCGTCGATTTTTACTCTTCCTGGGTGGATTTTAATGTGAAAATGATAAAAAATTCTATGGAACTTACTACTGAGGCATGGGAACCGGAAAGTTATGAAAAATTCTACAGATCCTGGTCTGAAAATATGGGAGACCTTATAGAAAAAATGTTCAGAATGCCGGGATTTGCAAAACATAGCTGGGAATTTTTTAAATCTACTACAGGGTTTCAAAAAAACTTCAATGAAATGATAGAAATGTATTTAAAAGCAATGAAAATTCCTACCCATAAAGAAGTGGATGAACTATCGGAAAGAATTAATTATCTTGATGATAAACTGGAAGAAATAGAGAAAAAACTGGATCTCTTACTGGATCAGAAAAAACTGGGAAATAAAAGTACCTGTAAAAGTAAGACTAATGCTAAAAAGAAAAAGAGTGATCCCTGATGGGTAATGCCTGTTTACAGAATAACTAATAGCCAAAAGCTATTTTTATAGAAACTTTTCATCAAAGAAAGGAGACATATTCAATGAACGTAAGTATTCTCGGAACATACAATTCTAAATTTGGAAAACTTGAGGATAAAACCATATATGATCTTATTATAGAAGCAGGGAAGGAGGCTATAGAAGACTCAGGTCTGAAACCAAAAGAAATAGACGCCATTTATGTGGGCAATTACAGTTCGGGTGGTTTCAACAACCAGGAACATCTTGCTCCTGCAGTAATAGATATTCATCCGGATCTTCGCTTTAAACCTGTGGTAAAAGTGGAGGCAGCCTGTGCTTCGTCTTCTGCCGCGATATACCAGGGAGTATATGCAGTTCTTTCAGGAAGGTTTAAAAATGTTCTTGTCATAGGGGCAGAAAAAATGACTGAACTCAAAACAAAAGATATGATGAGAGTTCTCGGAATGGCAAGTTACTGGCCTGAGGAAGGTGGAAAGGGCGATACCTTCCCGGGACTTTTTGGGAAAATTGCCATAGCTTATCAGGAACATTACGGTTACAGTGATAATCAGATGAGAAAATGGCTTGCCCTTTCTGCTGCAAAAGCCTATAAAAATGCTCAGTCCAATCCCCTTGCCCATATGCCTTCAAAATTAACCTGTAATGATATTCTTAACCTCCCTGATGATAAAAATGTCAAAATAGCAGGCCCCCTCAGACTTCATGACTGTTCTCTTGTTTCTGATGGCTCCTCTGCTATTGTAATTACAACAACTGACAGGGCAAAAAGCCTTAAAGATAAAGTTGTGGAATTTGCAGGAATCGGCCATATGACAGATTATCTGCAACTTGGCAAAAGAGAAGCCTATAGACTTACAGGAGCGAAAAAAGCTATTGAAGAGGCTTTAAAAGAAGCAAAAATAACAATTAAAGATGTAAATGTGGCTGAAATCCACGACTGTTTTACAATTACGGAAATACTATTACTGGAAGCTATGGGGCTTACTGAAGAAGGAAAAGGATGGACTCTTCTGGAGGATGAAAACAGTATAATCTATCCAGGAGGAAAACTTCCTGTAAATCTCAGCGGAGGACTCAAAGCAAAAGGCCATCCTGTGGGAGCAACAGGAGCAAGCATGCATGTCCTTATTGCAAAACAACTCATGGGAGAAGCTATAGGGCTTCAGGCTGAAGGTGCTGAAACAGGACTTACCTTTAATATAGGAGGAAGTGGAGCTTCCAATCTCTCTTCTGTCCTCAGAAGAGTAAAATAATTATGAAATATTTTATGTAAAATTACCATAAATACCATAAAAAGGAGGCTTTAAATAATGTTTATGGACCCTGCGCAATTCGGGAAAAACTTTATGGATCCAACGGAATTCAATAAACAATTTTACGGCCAGATGGAACAGGTTTTTATTGAAAAAATGAATGAAATGATAAAAAATCCGGCCTTTCTATCAAGTATAAGTAAAGGAGTGGAAACAGGACTTGACGGTAAAAAGAAATCAGATGACCTTATAAAAAAATATCTGGAAAAAATGAATATGCCTACAAGAGAAGATACTTCTAAAATCCTTCAGTATTTACAGAAAATAGAAACAAAGATCCTGGATTTAGAAGATAAGATAGAAGATCTTTCCGATGACTTAAAGAATCTTAAAAAAGAATATGGAAAGAGCAGGAAAACAGAAAAAAAAAAGTAGAAAGTGAAAATAAAGAGGACCCTATAAATGTAAATATTAAAGACAATATATGGTAGGGAGGAAGAAAAAATGATACCGGACAAAGCAAAAGAACTGCAGGAAAGAAACCTGAAATATGCGCAGATTATCCAGGATGCAATGAGCGGTAAAAGGGAGGATATGGAAAAAAGAATTAAAGAATTAAATCTTGCTTCCACTCCGAAAGAAGTAATTCACTCGGAGACTTCGATAAAACTTTACAGGTTCATTCCTGTAAAGAAAAAACTCCATAAAACGCCTCTCCTCATAGTTCCCTCTCTTATACTGCGTTACTATATAATGGATCTTCTTAAAGGCCACAGTCTTATAGAACATCTGGTAGAAAGCGGAATTGACACATATCTTATTGACTGGGGAATACCGGGAGATGAACACGGCCATCTTACTTTTGACTATTATATTGATAAATTTCTTAAAAGAGCTGTAAGAAAGGTTTCTAGATCCACAGGAGTAGAAAAAATAAATATTCTCGGTCAGTGCCTGGGTGGAACCATTGGTGTTGTCTATACTTCTCTTTATCAGGAAGAAATAAATAAGCTTGTATGCCTTACAACACCTGTGGAATTTGAAGATGCAGGACTGCTGTCTGTATGGACAGACAGAAAAACATTCAATATAGACAAAGTTGTTGAGACCTTTGGAAATACAATTCCAGCTGATTTTATCCATGCCTGTTTTCAGTTTCTGGATGTAAAAGCCACTGTGGAAAGATATAAAAAACTTTATAATAATGTCCTTGATGAAAACTTCCTTTATTACTATAAGGCTCTGGATCAGTGGATAAATGATAAAATTCCTTTTCCCGGAGAGGTTTTCAGAAAGTTCATAAGAGATCTTTACCAGGAAAATCTCCTTGTAAAAGGGAAATTCACGATTAATGAAAAAGTGGCAGACCTTAAAAATATTACCTGTCCTTTATTAAATATAGTGGCGAAATTTGACCACGTATTCCCGGAGAAATCAGCAAAAGCCCTTAATTCTTTTGTATCAGGACCGGTAGATTATCATATAATATCTGCAGGCCATGTAACCCTGGTGGTTCTTTTTCCTCAGAGGGAAGAAACTTTTAAGTTAATATCAGATTTTCTGAAGAAATAAATCACTAACCAGGGAGATGTGAACAGTCCTCGGTAAGCTTCTTAATAGTTCAACTGGAATGAAAATTTCTATTAAAGTAAGGGGATTATAAATGATGGAAATAAATAGAAGAACTTTTTTAAAAACTGTTGCAGGAGCATTATCTACAACTTTTATACCACGTAATATAGCTCTGGGAAAGGAGACAGAAAAAACTATGCTTGTAGAAAAAAAATGCTTTTCTCTGGAAAAATTTTATTTTGAAAAAGCAGACAGAACCATTCCTGTAAAAATCGGATATGAAACATATGGAGAGTTAAACGCAAAAAAAGATAATGTTATTTTAATATGTCAGTATTTTACAGGAACAAGTCATGCGGCAGGAAAATACAAAGAAGAGGATCCTGCCGCCGGATGGTGGGATATGATGGTAGGATCAGGAAAAACAATAGATACAGACAGATACTTTGTCATAAGCACAGATGTTCTTTCCAATATTAACTTTTACAATCCCTGTGTTATAACCACAGGACCTGCCTCTATAAATCCCGATACAGGAAAGGAATACGGCCTGGATTTTCCCATATTTACATTAAAAGATGTAGTAAGACTTCAGAAAGAATTACTTAAGAGTATGGGCATTACAAAACTTAAACTGGTAATGGGGCCTTCTATGGGAGGGCTTCAGGCTTTTATGTGGGCAAGACATTTTCCTGACATGGTGGAAACCATGATTTCCGTTGTGGCAACTCCTATGATAAGACCTTATGGAATAATGGTTCCAAATCAACTGGGAATAGACGCTATAAGACTTGATCCAAACTGGTCAGGAGGTAAGTACTACGGCAAAACCCTTCCCGTAGAAGGACTTCTACTGGCTTTTAAAATACTTCTTATGGCTACAAGAACAGATGACTGGGCTGAGAAGAACTTTGGAAGAAAATTTTCAGATCCGGATTTAAGTCCTTTTAAAAGTTTTGATGAAAAATTTCTGGTGGAAAAGGAAATTGAAGATATTGTTTTCGGAAGGATGGAATATTTTGACGCAAATTCCTATATGTATATAGCAAAAACTAATATTCTCTTTGATTTGAGAGAAGGAGAAGAAACACTAAAAGAGGCTCTCTCTCATATAAAAGCAAAAACTCTTATAATTATAGATGATTCAGATCTTATGTTCACAAGAGCTCAGGCAGAAGAAGCAAAACCTTTTATAAAAGATTGTGAATGTTTTTATTATGACAGTAAAAATGGTCACCTCTCCTGCCTTTTTGATACTCATCTTTTTGAAGATAAGATAAAGGAATTTATGAATAATTTGTAATACAGAAAGGGAGATGTGACCTCCTCCTGATAAACAAATCTGAAACCTGACAAAGAATACCGGACATGAGCATAAAGAAAGGAGCAAAGGTAATGCAATCAAAATTAATCACAGCAGAAGAAGCTATTGCAAAAATCAAAGACGGAGACAGTGTAGTAGTGGGAGGTTTTGTGGGAAGTGGCCATCCAGAAGCCCTTACGTCGGCTCTGGAAGAAAGATTTGTAAAAGATGGTCATCCCAGAGATGTCAATCTCATATTTGTAGCAGGCCAGGGAGACGGTAAAGACAGAGGATTAAATCACTTCGGTCAGAAAGGCATGGTAAAAAGAGCTATAGGAGGACACTGGGGACTTGCTCCGAAACTGGGAAAGCTTGCTATGTCAGGAGAAATGAAAGGCTATAATTTCCCCCAGGGAGTTATTTCCCATATGTTTCGTGATATTGCTGCAGGAAAACCGGGAACAATTACCCATGTGGGTCTTAAAACCTTTGTAGATCCCCGTGTTGAAGGGGGAAAAATCAATTCAAAAACAGAAGAAGAACTGGTAGAAGTGATTAAACTGGATGGAAAGGATTATTTAAGGTATAAACATTTTGATATTGATGTGGCTCTTATAAGAGGAACAACAGCAGATGAATTTGGAAATATAAGTATGGAACAGGAAGTTGCCACTCTTGAAGGACTTGCTCAGGCACTGGCAACAAAAAAAAGAGGGGGCATAGTAATATGCCAGGTAATGAGACTTGCAAAACACAGTGGTATAAATCAGCTCTTTGTGGAAATTCCGGGAATACTGGTTGACTATATAGTTCTTGTGGATATGATAAAAACACCTCATCTCCATATGCAGACCTTCGGAGAACAGTACTGTCCCTATTACTCGGGACAGGTTGCTTATCCTGAAGATAGTCTCTTTAAACCTATGAAAATGGATATAAGAAAAATAATTGCCAGACGAAGCCTTTTTGAACTTTTGCCACTGGGACAGTGTATTGTAAATCTTGGTATCGGAATGCCCGAGGGAGTTGCCAATGTGGCAAAAGAAGAAGGGATTAGAGATAGAATGGTGTTGACAGTAGAGTCGGGGCCTATAGGAGGACTCCCTGCTTCCGGTTTGAGTTTTGGAGCATCCTATACTCCTTATTGCTGCCTGGATCAACCTTATCAATTTGATTTTTATGACGGAGGAGGGCTTGATATAGCATTCCTGGGAGCTGCTGAAATAGACGTAAAGGGCAATGTTAATGTAAGCCGATTTGGGCCGAAACTTGCAGGATGCGGAGGGTTTATAAATATAACCCAGAATGCAAAACAGGTTGTTTACTGCACTACCTTTACAGCAGATGGACTAAAAGTTGAGGCTCATGATGGAAAATTAAAAATAATTCAGGAAGGGAAAGTAAAGAAGTTTGTAAATAAGGTTCAGCAGATTACCTTCAGTGCTGAATATGCCTGTGAGAAAGGCACTCCTGTCAAATATATAACAGAAAGATGTGTTTTTAAATTGGAATCTGACGGACTTCATCTTCTGGAGGTTGCTCCCGGAATTGATATAGAAAATGACATTCTTGCCCACATGGAATTCAAGCCTTTAGTTTCGGCAAATCTAAAACAGATGTCTTCTGAAATATTCAGGGATGTTCTAATGGGCGTAAAATAAATTATAGTTAATATAGAAGTTACGCATTTTGAAAATTCAAAGGTGAAGGATCCATAATACATCATCTCTTTAGGACTACTTCAAATTGTTCTGTAGTTTTAAACAAGCTTTATAGATTACCATAACTTTCAGAAGGATATTATAGAGTAAATGCCGAATTAATAATACTATAATTATCATAAAGGAGGGATACTGAGGATTTTCTCAGGAAAATCCAGGTAAAATTTATGAAAGTACTTATATGTGATTCAATGGACAAACAATCTCTGGCAAAATTACAGGAACATTCTGGTCTTCAGGTAGATGTTAAAGTCGGTATGAAGCCGGATGAACTTCTGAGTGTTATTCCTGACTATCATGTAATGGTTGTGAGAAGTGCTACAAAGGTGACGGCAGATGTTATAAATGCTGCTAAAAATCTAAAACTCGTGGTAAGAGGCGGTGTGGGTGTTGATAATATAGATGTTGTGACAGCAGAGAAGGTCGGTGTTAAAGTGGCTAATACTCCCGCTGCAAGTTCTATTTCCGTGGCAGAACTGGCTATAGCTATGATGTTTGCTCTCTCTAAGAAATTAACCTATCTCGATTCTTCAATGAAACAGGGTAAATGGGTAAAAAAAGGGTATCAGGCAATGGAGTTATATGGTAAAACCATTGGAATTATTGGACTTGGACGAATTGGTCAAGAAGTGGCAAAACGTGCTCTGGGACTTGGAATGCAGGTTCATTTTCAGAGTATGAGAGCTATTATTAATTTTGAGTCGAAAGGATGTGGTACAGAACAACATCCTATGAAGACTATGCTTGAAAAATCTGATTTTATAACTCTTCATACTCCTTTTATAAAGGAACACGGTGCAATTCTCAAGGCAGAGCATTTTGCAAAGATGAAAGACGGCGTCTTTATAATAAACTGTGCCAGAGGTGGCGTTATAGATGAAGTGGCCCTTATGGAAGCATTAAAATCAGGAAAAGTAGCAGGAGCTGCCCTGGATGTTTTTGAAACAGAACCAAATTACAGAGAAGAATTCAGGCAATTTGAGAATGTTATTCTTACTCCTCACATAGGAGCTGCCACAAAAGAAGCCCAGTCCAGAGTGGGTGAAGAAGTAGTGAAAATAATTTTTGAATTTTTTGATTCAAGTAAGTAAATTTTTTGAGAGGCTACCCTACAAGAGGGTAGCCTTTTTATATTTTACTGAAGAAGGTCAATTTTTTCATTATTAAGAGATTTGACACTTTCCCGCTCTGTACCCACTGCCGGTGGAGAGATAAATAAAAATTTTCTCCAGTGATAAGCACTTCTCTCTAAGTACCGCCACAGGCAAGTTAGTATCCATCTTATAAGTCTGTCTCTCTCCGGGCTCTTACGCAAAATCTATGATCCTGTTACAATGAAATCTGTTATTACAGAATATACAGTTTTGTATTTATTTAAGTTATAACTTTCTCCTTTGACGGCATATCTTTTGCTCCAGAGCCCGGATAGGAACAGGTGTATATGTTTTTTGGATACTTATTTACCTGTCTCGGTACTAAGGAGTTATAAAATTTTATTTAAAAAAAGATCCTTAGAAATTTAATGATCGATAATATTTGCAGGAAAAGAGAGACTTTTGTATAAGATTCTTTTCAATATAATAAATTAAGGAGGATTAAAATATGTCAGTAGTAAAACCCTTCAGAGGAGTTCGTCCCAGACCTGATCTGGTAGAGAAAGTGGCAGCCGTACCTTATGATGTGGTAAATTTCGAAGAAGCCTGTGAAATAGCCCGCCCCAATCCTTACTGTTTTCTTCGTATAGAAAAATCAGAGATAGATCTTGAGCCGGGCTTACATGTTCATGACATGAGGATTTTTGAAAAAGCTCAGGAGAATCTGGAGAAATTTATAAAAGAAGGTACTATGATTAGGGATCCGAAGAAATGTTACTACATATACCGGCAGATAATGAAAATAGGCGATAAAGATCATTCTCAGGTAGGACTTTTAGCGGGTGCATCTGTAGAGGAATATGAGAAAGATCTGATAAAAAAACATGAACATACCAGAAAGGACAAAGAAGAGGAAAGAACCCTCCATGTTGATACGGCAAATGCCAATACGGGCCCTGTATTTCTTGCCTATAAACAGAAGAAGTCCATAGATGCCATAGTAGATGAGATAATAAAGCATAAACCGGAATATGACTTTACTGCCGGTGACGGTATAAAACATACCCTCTGGGTAGTTTCTGAGGATGAAAGGATAAATAAGATAGCAGAAGAATTTAAGAAAGTAGACTGTCTCTACGTGGCAGACGGTCATCATCGCTCTGCAGCAGGAACCAGGGTGGCACAAAAGAGAAGAGAAGAAAATCCCCATCATACGGGAGAAGAGGAATATAACTTCTTTCTTTCTGTCATATTTCCCTCAAATCAGCTTTATATAATGGATTATAATAGAGTTGTAAAAACCCTTGGAGGTAATACGGCAGAAGAATTTTTAAATAAGATATCGAAAAAGTTCACTGTGGAAAAAAAGGGAAAAGATCATTTTAAACCCGGTGAAGTCCATACCTTCGGTATGTATCTTGATGGTTTGTGGTATAAACTTACTGCAAAGGAGGGAACTTACCCTGGAAATGATCCGGTAAATTCTCTTGATGTGGCCATACTGCAGGCAAATCTTCTGGATCCAATCCTGGGTATTAAAAATCCCAGAGAAGATAAAAATATAGATTTCATAGGTGGTATGAGAGGGCTTAAAGAACTGGTAAGACTTGTAGACAGCGGGAAATTTAAAGTGGCTTTTGCCATGTTTCCCACTACGATGGAACAATTAATGAAGGTTGCAGACCAGGGTAAGGTTATGCCGCCCAAGTCTACCTGGTTTGAACCTAAACTCAGAAGTGGTATGGTTGTCCATTTGCTTGAAGATTAAATGGTGCAAAATAAAAAGTTAAAGGCGAGAAAATAGTGAAAAGTAAGAAAAGGTGAGCAGTGAGAAGAAAAGTAAATGTATCTTAAAGACTATTACATTATGGTCTCACGTCTCACCTTTTACTACCTGTGGAATACAGGGAATTAACGCCTGTGGAGATTGTGCCTCTACCTGAAGGTTTTCACCTGAAGGCAAGCACGGTCAACGAAGCAGGAACCCTACGAATTTATTCGTAGGTAATTCAGTATTTAGAAGGAAGTGGTTAAAATGGCAAAAAAAATAAATATATTCTGGGTATCACCCCATTGTTGGCCTTCCGATATGTTACGTCCCGGCGGACTTCGGACTCAATTCAGTCAGGGAGGACAGAGCGGGGTTATGTATTTTCAGACCATTGAGCTTGCAAAGGCCTTGCCGGATCTCCATATTGATATATTCTCAAGATATCAGCAATTACCGGGGGAGAAGGAAGAACAGATAATACATCTTCATGACAGAGTAAGAGAGATAAAACTTCCCTGTGGACCTGTGGATGAATATGTCCCCAAGGAACATCTCTGGGATTATATTCCCGGCTTTGTCCAGGGTATAGTGGATTTTGCAAAGAAAGAAAATATCCATTATAGCCTCTGTCACGGCCATTATTCAGATGGATGGATGGTGGTCCGTATGATAAAAGAGATATGGCCTTCCATTGCCTCCTATATAACAACTCATTCTATGGCAAGAAGAAAACGGGAAGATAGTCTTAACAGGAAAGAAGAGGGGGGAGACCTCCAGAAACTGGATAAGAAATATAATTTTATCAGAAGGATTGTGGAAGAAGGCAGATCCCTGAAAGTAGTGGACAGAATCTGCCCACTCTCCAGTGTTGAAGCCGAGTATATGCGTCATCATTATTGTGAATATCTCCAGGGACTG
>Ga0302242_1002121_pt1 | contig 12939 bp, 10 predicted proteins | sample AAG_UR_Lys_MG_FD_193510 | JGI IMG/M metagenome (GOLD analysis project Ga0302242, IMG submission 193510) | Enriched activated sludge microbial communities from anaerobic digester in WTTP, New Holstein, Wisconsin, United States - AAG_UR_Lys | ecosystem: Engineered > Bioreactor > Anaerobic >... | reverse complement strand
CTAATACTTGGACAGCCTCCTAGGACGAGTGGAACTGGGAAATGTCACATTGGCGGGCGTGAAAGCCGTTGGCTGATTTGGCGGGAACGAACGCGAGTTCGTCCGCTCGACTCCGGTCACATGACGTTTACCGGCCGTGACGGATTGCGGGCCGAGCGACAAGGATCCGACGGATTGTCGCAACCGGCTGGCCTGGTGCGGTCGAGAAGGAACCGGATTCAGCGCCAGAAAGAAAAACGCGGATCGCTGGCGAGACGAACCAGCGTGACAAATCACGCAAACCAGGTCCGTTCCACGAAGCCCGTATCGACTTCGCCCTTGACAAACTCGTTGTGGGACAAGACCCGGCGGTGGAAGGATGCCGTGGTGTCGATGCCCGTGATCCGCAACTCGTCCAGCGCCCGGATCATGCAGGCGATGGCGACGGAACGGGTCGGCTGGTGCACGATCAATTTGCCGATCATGGAATCGTAGGCGGCGGGCACGACGTAGCCGGGATGGGCGTGCGAGTCGAAGCGCACGCCGGGCCCGCCGGGGACGAACATCTTCTCAATCTTGCCGGGACTGGGCCGGAACTTGCGGTCGGGATTCTCCGCGTTGAGGCGGCACTCGACGGCGACTCCCCGGCTGCAGATCTCCTCCTGGCGGAACGGAAGCGGTTCACCGGCCGCTACGGCAATCTGCGACTTGATCAAATCGACGCCCGTCACCATCTCGGTGACGGGGTGCTCGACCTGAATCCGCGCGTTGACTTCGATAAAGTAGAAGTTGTGGTTCTGGTCCAGGATGAACTCGACGGTTCCGGCATTGGTGTAGCCCGCCGACTGGATCAGACGCACGGCCGCTTGGCACATGCTCTTGCGCTTGTCGTCAGGCAGATTGGGTGCCGGACTTTCCTCGATCAGTTTCTGATGGCGGCGTTGCGTGGAGCAATCGCGTTCCCAGAGGTGGACCGCGTTCCCGTGGAGGTCGGCCAGGATCTGGACTTCGATGTGCCGCGGCCGTTCGATGAACTTCTCCACGTAAACGCCCGGGTTGCCGAAGGCTGCCTTGGCTTCGGTCTGAGCCTGCACGAAAGCCGTCTTCAGCACCAGGTCGTTGCCGGCCACGCGCATGCCTTTGCCTCCGCCGCCGGCCGTCGCTTTGATCAGGACCGGAAAGCCGATCTCGTGAGCGACCTTCAAGGCCTGCTTCTCGTCCTCGACCAAGCCTTCGCTGCCGGGAACCACCGGCACGCCGGCGTCGCGCGCCATGCTGCGAGCCGCGTTCTTGTCGCCCAGTTTCTGCATAGCTTCGGGCGTAGGGCCGATAAAGTCGATGTTGCAGCTGCGGCAGATCTCGTTGAAGTGCGCGTTTTCGGCCAGGAATCCGTAGCCGGGATGAATCGCCTCGACGTTGCCCACCTCGGCGGCGCTGATCACACGATCAATCTTCAGGTAGCTCAGCGTGCTCTTGGCCGGCCCCACGCAATAGGCCTCATCAGCCAGATCCAAGTACGCGCTGCCGCGATCGGCCTCGCTGTAAATGGCCACGGTCTCGATGCCCAGTTCCCGGCACGCGCGGATAATGCGGAGGGCGATCTCGCCGCGATTTGCGATCAGGATGCGTTTGTACATAGGAAACGGACTCTGCCGCCCGGTCTACTTCCTGGTATCCAACTTGAACAACGGACGGCCAAATTCCACGGGTTCCTCGTCGTCGACCAGCACCGCGACGATGCGGCCGGCGACTTCGGCGGGGATTTCGTTGAAGACCTTCATGGCCTCGATGATGCAGACGGTCGTCGCTTCATCGACATGGTCGCCGATGCGGACGTACGGCTCCGCGTTGGGATTGGCTTTCGAGTAGAAGGTGCCCACCATCGGGCTCTTGATGTACAGGACGTGAGCATCGTCGCCCGCGGCCGCGATCGCAGGCGCCGCCGAGGGCTGAATCGCAGCGGCAGCCGCCGGGGGGGGCGCCAAGCTGTGGGCCTGCGGATCTGCGGCGGAACCGCGACACAAACGGATCCGCTGTTGGGACTGGCGCAGATCGATCTCGCTGAGTTCGTGCTCTTTCATCAACTCGATCAAACGACGAATGCGGTCGAGTTCGAAGATGTCGTCCTGTCTTGCATCCGAGTCGGCCATAGATCTCTCCACGGGCATCCGCCCGAAAAACGCTTGGGACTCATCAATGCAGCGCGCAGTCGCCGAGTTCTTTCGGCACGCGGCTCAGCACTTCGCAGCCGGTCCTTGTCACCAGGATATCATCTTCGATCCGGATACCGCCCCAATTCGGCAAGTAAATGCCCGGCTCGACCGTGACGACCATCCCCGCCTTCAGTTTCCGGTTTTGGTTGGGCGCAAGGCGGGGGCCCTCGTGGATCTCCAGCCCGATTCCATGCCCCAAGCCGTGCGTGAAATACTTGCCGAATCCCGCGTCCTCGATCACTTTGCGGGCGACTGCGTCCACATCTTTCAGCACCGCTTCAGGCCGGATGGCGGCGATAGCCGCCGCCTGCGCTCGCAACACAACTCCATACATGCGTTCAAGTTTGGGCGAGATTCTACCGGTCACCAAGACGCGAGTCAAGTCGCTTACGTACAACTCGCCGCGAGCCCCCCAGTCAATCAGGACAAAGTCGCTTTCCTCTACACGGTGCTTCGACAGCCGGGCATGAGGCAAGGCGCCACGTGGTCCCACGCCCACGATGGGAGTAAAACTGCAGCCCGTACCGCCGAACAAACGAATCTGATGCTCCAGGTCGTGAGCGATTTCTCGCTCGGTGTGATCCGGACGCAAACCGGCTCGCACCACCGCAAACGCCCGCTCGGCCAGATCGATGGCGGCGCGAATCTGGGCGATTTCGTCCCGGTCTTTGATTTCGCGCAACCCCTCCACCAATGCCTCCGTGGACACGAATTCGACATGCGGACACTGCTTGGAAAGCCCTTCCCGGAAGGCGACCGTCATCGACGCGGCCTCGATCGCCAAGCTGCGCACTTTCGCAGTTCCCACTACCTTGGCAACCGTCGGCAGCATCTCCACGCCGGGCCGGCGGATCTCCGTGTCTAATTCCGGACACTCCTCCGCCAATTGCTGCGCATAACGGCCGTCGCTGATCATGATCTGCTGACGCGCCATCAGCAACAGGTAACTGGAATCGCCGGTGAATCCGGTGAGGTACGTTACGTTTGCCGGGTGCGTCACAAGCAGAGCGTCGGCACCCGTGCGGCGCATCAAACGGCGCAAGCGGTCTCGTCGATCGGCCGATCGTGACACACGAAGTCCTTCCTAAACGGGTTGCGGGATGCGGGTTACGGGATGCGGGTTGCGCGAGGCGAGTAACGCGAGGGCAGGTTCGGGGAATCGAGCATGACTTGAAACCGTGTGGCCGCCGAAGACGTGTAGGAGAGTCATGTTGTTGGCACAGAATCGCTGCCATCCGGCACATCCCGCATCCCGTATCCCGTATCCCGCACTAACGCCGATCCATATCGCAGCTGACTCCGCCAGCCGCCGGGACATACATCGTTCGAGTGTAATCCATGACCATGCGATGAGCACTGAACCGCCAAGCCAGCGTGCTGATCGAATTCATCATCATCTCGATCCAGCGTCGTGGGAGACCATCGTTGTCGCGATCGTAGAAGGTCGGGACGACTTCTTTTTCCAACACCTCGTACAGCGATTCGCCATCTCGGCGGTCCGTAATCTCGTCATGCACGTGGCTGCGGCCTTTGCCGATCGCAAAGCCATTTGACCCGTCGTAGGCTTCCGCCCACCAGCCGTCCAGGATGGACAGATTCAGGCCCCCGTTGAGCACGACCTTTTGACCGCTGGTGCCGGAAGCCTCCAAGGGCCGCCGCGGGTTGTTCAGCCACACGTCGACTCCTTGAATCATGTGCCGGCAGACGTTGATGTCGTAGTCCTCGATAAAGGCGGTGCGATCCTTGAAGCGAGGATCGTGCCGCATGTTGGCGATGCTCTGAATGAGCCGTTTCCCCGGCTCATCCTTGGGGTGCGCCTTGCCGGCGAAGATCAGCTGGACGGGCCGCTCCGGATTGTTCAAAATGGCTGCCAACCGGTCGCGATCCGTAAAGATCAGCGCGGCTCGTTTGTAGGTGGCAAAGCGGCGGCCGAAGCCGATCGTCAGGACCGCCGGATTCAGAAGGTTCCGCGCGGCTTCGACCACGTCATCCGGCTCACCCCGCCGGCGGCATTGACGGCTGACGCGGCGGCGAACGAACGCCAGCAACAGGTTCTTCAGCGAGTTATGGGTCTCCCACAACTCGCCCGGATCGACGTGGTGGATGTTCTGCCAGGGTTCTGGTTGGCCCATGCCGTAGATCCACCCTTCGGGGAAATGGCGATCGTACAGCTGGCGCATCTGCCAGGCCAACCAGCTCGGGATGTGGACACCGTTGGTGATATGCCCGATGGGGATTTCCTCTTCCTCGCGCCACGGCCACAGGTGGGCCCACATCCGCCGCGTAATGCGCCCGTGCAACTGGCTAACCGAGTTGGCTTTGCGCGAGACCTTCAGCGCCAGTACCGTCATGCAGAACGTTTCGTTCGGGTTCTGCGGATCGACACGCCCCAGTCCCATCAGTTGTTCGTAAGGAATCCCCAGCTGATCGCGCAAGGGGCCGAGATGCTCTTCCACCAGCCCCCCGTGAAACCGGTCGTGCCCGGCCGGCACCGGCGTGTGGGTGGTGAAGACCGTCTGGCTGGCCACCTTCCGGAGGGCTTCGTCGAAGGGCTGTCCGTCGTCCTCCATGCGCTGGCGAATCACTTCCAGCGGGGCAAAGGCGCTGTGCCCCTCGTTCAAATGGTACACGCCGGGCGAGATACCCAGTGCCCGCAGGGCCTTGACGCCGCCGATGCCCAGCACCAGTTCCTGACGGATTCGGATGCGATCGTCGCCACCATACAACCGGCTGGTCAATTCGCGGTCTTCCGGCCGGTTTCCTTCCACGTTGCAGTCGAGCAGATACAGTTCCACGCGCCCCACGTGCAACTGCCACACCTTGGCCAGCAGTCGCCCGTTGCGAGTGTCGATGTGTACCGTGACCGGTTTGCCCGCCGGGTCCTTCGCCGACTCCATCGCCAGGTTCTCGACACGCGTCTCCAGGTACTCCTCGCTTTGCCATCCGTTCAGGTCCAGCTGCTGCTTGAAATAACCCTGGCTGTAAAACAGGCCGATGCCGACCAGGGGAACCCCCAATCCGCTGGCGCTTTTGATGTGGTCGCCGGACAGCACCCCCAGACCGCCCGAATAGACCGGGATCGATTCGTGAATGCCGAACTCGGCCGAAAAGTAGGCCGCCGGCAGGGCGCCCAGAATGTTGGCATTGGTCTTCCCCCAGGTGCGACGGCGATCGCTGAGATACTCCTTCAGCCGGCGGTAGTGGTAGTTGATCCGGCTGTGCAGCACCATCTCGGAAGCCCGCGCTGCCAACCGCTCCGGCGTGAATTCGCGCAACAGGGCGATGGGATTGTGATCCAACTGTCGCCAGCGGATCGGGTCGAGGTCGCGAAACAGGCTGTGGACTTCCGGATGCCAAGTCCACCAGAGATTCCTCGACAAGGCGTTGCACTTGTCGAACAGGGCTTGGGAGGTCAGTTCGCTCACGATTTCAACTTCCGGTACTGGGGTGGGCGGCGTAATGGCCGGTGTTGGCGGTGTTGGCTCGGCGAGAGATCGTTGGCTCATGGGGTTCCTCTTTACAGCATCAAGTCGTAGCGTGTTCGCATCTTCAGATGCCCGGCTTCTCGGAAAAAGCCAGGCTTCCTGGCTTTGCCAGGCAAGGCCGCGTTCTTAACGCTGGCTTCAAGAAAACTCAAAGTATAGTGATTTTGCTAATTCTCGCAGCCCCAAGTTGTCAAGCGGTGCGGTTTACGCAAACTGGTTCTTTTGCCCTAGCGAATCGTTAGAAAAACGGTAAAATCTTGACTGCAAGCAACTTCCGGAAGCTACGCCAGTCACAGCGTCATGTCTCATCGCTCGATCAAACGAGTCATCGGCGAAACCAGCTTAGAGCGAAAATGCCGCTTTCTTTTCGTCGCTGGCCTCAGCCTGCTCCTGGCCGTGACGTTCTGGTGGGTGGAGCACATTGCGGAAGGCCTCGTCGAGGGGACCGCTATCCGCAAGAGCCGCGATTTGGTCGACGCCGCGCTGCTGCGCTACCACTGGGAGCAGTGGGAAGCCTCGGACCCCGATACGGACCCACAGCACGCCAAGGCGCTCCGCGAAATGGCCGCGGAACTTGCACGGGACATTCAGACGCAGAAATACGAATGGAAGATCCTGGCATTGGAGGACACGCCCAGCACGGAACTTCCGGCCAACGAGGAAGAAAAAAGAATCCTCCTGGAACTGAAGACGAAACTCCAGCAGCAAATGAAGAGCCAGTTCCAACCGGCTGAAGGCGGCGCTGCGAAACACGCCGCCAAAGCGGGGCCCACGGACACGGCAGTGGAGCCGAACCCCGAATCGCCCGTAGCGACGCCGCCCAGCAGCGCCACGAGTTCTCCCGAAATCCAGGTCGTCTACAAATTCCAGCCGGTGCCCTCCGACGAGAAGATCTACTACTACCAGCCTGTGTACTGGAAAGAAAGCTGTGGCCGCTGTCACTTGGGCTTTGAAGGCGTCGATGCCTTCACCCAAGCCGACAGGCCGCTGGATCAAGGCAAGCTGCCGTTCCGCGTCGTCAAGGTGGACATTTCGGACCACGAGACCCAGGAGGCCATCACGTGGAATCGCGCCCTGCTGACTGCGATCGGCATTCTGACGGTGTTTTTCGCGATGATCATCTTGTATGTGATTATCCACTACGTGGTCGTCAAGCCCCTGAAACATCTGCGCGATGTGAGCGAGCAAATCAGCCGGGGCAACACGCAATTGCGGGCGGAAATCGCGACCAATGACGAATTCGAGGAACTGGCTTCCGCTTTCAACCGCATGCTAAGGCATCTGACGGATGCGCAGGACGAACTGCGCCAGGTCAATGCAGACCTGGACGCCAAGGTCGATCAACTCGCCCAACTCAATATGCAGCTGTACGAGATGAACCGGCTGAAGAGCGATTTCCTGGCGAACATGAGCCACGAACTCCGCACCCCTCTGAATAGCATCATCGGATTCTCCGAAATCCTGGGCGGCATCGACACGTTGACCGACAAGCAGAAACGCTATGCCCAGAACATCCAGAAATCAGGCCGGCTGCTGCTGGAATTGATCAACGACATCCTCGATCTGGCCAAGATCGAGGCGGGCAAAATGGACGTGCGTTTGTCCGAATTCCGCATCGGCGCGGTCGTCACCGCCCAGTGCGAGATGGTTCGCGGATTGAGTGAAGAAAAGAACATCGACCTGATCTGCCAGGTTGAACCGGACTTGCCGGTGATGTACCAGGATCAGAGCAAGATCCAACAGGTCCTGATCAACATGCTGTCCAATGCGATCAAGTTCACGCCGGAGGGCGGGAGGATCACCGTCTCGGTCAGCCGCAGCCCCGACGATCAGCTGGTGCTGTCGGTGGCGGACACCGGCGTGGGGATTCCCGAAGAAGATCGCGAGATCATCTTTGAAAAATTTCGCCAGAGTTCACAGACGGTCGGCGACCGGAATTTGACGCGCGAATACTCGGGCACCGGCTTGGGGCTGTCGATCGTCAAGGAGTTGTGCAAGCTGTTGGGCGGCGAGATCACGTTTGTCAGCGAACTGGGACGTGGCAGTATCTTCACCGTCACCGTGCCCTGGGTGCTGACCCACCCGGGCCTGAGGCAATCCGCGATCGACGCGCACTTGGACGAGATTGTGGAAACCCAGCGTTTGGCCAGTCAGCGGACGAACGTCCCGCGCATCGCCGCTACGCCGTCTGCCGCCCCCGCCGCCACGCCCTGACAGGTGCCCTTTACGGCTGGTTTCGCCTCGCTGCCCAGAGCCGATGCCGAGGCGCCGGTCCGCAGCAGCAGCGCCAGGCAGATCCCCGTCGCCAAGCTTGCCAGGGCCATGCCCAGGACGAGTCCGCAGGCCAGCATCAGCCACTGCGCTGCGCGGCTGGGCCCAGACCTGCTTGCCGGTCCGAGGGTTTGCCAGACGCGCGGTGGAGCCCACGCGGTCCCGCTCGGCTGAACGTCCGGTACGCCGGCCACGTCCTGGCCCGACAAACGTGCCGCCTGTCTGACCATCTCCACGAATTCCGCGCGATAGCCGGACTCGTCATTGCCCAGTGCGGCGGCAGCGATTCGGCCTAGCGCAGCGTAGTCGACATTGCCGCCGTAACGAGAACCTCGCAAACGCTTGCCGAAGCAAGCGACGGCAGCCGCGAAACGGAAATCGCCGGATGCCTGCTCGAAGCTGTGCCCCTGATCCTTGACTGCGGCGGCCAACTTTTCGCTGGGACCGCCTTCCGGCAACTGGTAGCGCAGCTTCACGGTCAACAGTTCATCGCCGGCGTCCGCCGCTTTTGGCGCCGCTGCTGACTGGTACTTGAACTCGTCCAGCAAAGGCGGCCCCGCCCCGCCGGTCCCACCGGGCGGGACCACTTCGTACAGCGCGGTGACGGTGTGGCCGGCGCCGATTTCGCCGGCGTCTTTCGTGTCGTCGTTGAAGTCACGGTCCGCCAAGCGGCGGTTCTCGTAACCGATCAGCCGATAAGCCGCGACCCGTGCCGGGTTGAATTCGACTTGGATCTTGACGTCCTTGGCGATCGTCACCAGCGTGCCGCTCAGTTTTTGGACCAGGACTTTCCGCGCCTCGGTCGCCGAGTCGATAAAGGCATAGTTGCCGTTGGCCCGGTTGGAGATTTCCTCCAGCAACGCGTCGTTGTGGTTGCCGATACCGAAACCAAGCACGGTCAGAAAGGCGCCGGCCTGCGCTTGCTGCTGGGCAAACCGCACCAAGTCCCCGGTGCTGGTCGTTCCGACGTTAAAGTCGCCGTCCGTGCAGAGGATCACGCGATTCACGCCGCCGGGACGAAAGTTGTCCAGGGCTGTCGAAGTAATTCAGGAACTCCTCAATCCGCACCGCATCCGGCGGCGGCAAGGTTCCGTGCTGCATCAAGTACTGGCGGGCTTTCGTGTAGGAGGCGGTGTCCACATCGATCGAGAACGTGGAATACGGAGCGTCCCGGACGGCCAGAAAGTCGCTCTCCGCCACGTAGTCGAAACGATCGCCGGCTTGGCCAGGGCCGCGGCCCTGATTGATCGCTGGCGGCATCTGATGCGTCGCTTCCAACTGCGGCAACGCGGAGTACGCGGGCTCGGAAGCCACCTCCGCGGGCGTTGTCGTGGCGCTCGACGACAAGCCATCCGAGCCACCTTCTTGACCACAACCAGCCGCTAAGACCGTCAGGCCGCCCATACACGCCCAGGCCAATGCTGCGCGCACCCTGATTGCACTCCTTCTGTGACACTTTTCCGATTTCGTGGTATGCGTGCAGAGCGCGCACCTCTTTGCAGTGCGGCGCCTTGTCGCCGCTTTGGAGCCGACGTAGCGCCGTCTCGGACCGACGGGGTTCCGACTTTTCGACCGCTTGGTTCCGCGGCGCTGCTGCCGTTCAGCCAAAGCGGCGACGAGGCGCCGCACTCCAAATCGGTCGCGGCCACAGGCCGCGTCGGGCAACGTCTGTTCCATCAAGAATGATCCAGCGACCGGGCCAATTATTCCCGCCGGTCTTGAGACGCGCGCGAACCTTGGTACAACCAAGCCATGTGGCGAATTCGTCCCCGGTTACTGCTGGCCCTCGCGGTCGCCTGCCTGGCGGCGGCGGCGGTCCTGCTGCGCGATGATGCGCGGCAGCTGTTGCTGCTGCGCAACACGCTGCTGCTGGCCGCAGGCTCGTGCGCGATCAGCCTGCCGTTGGGGACCGCTTTGGCTTTCCTGCTTTGGCGGACGGACGTGCCCGGCCGGCGACTGGCGCTGGCCGTCGCCGGCGGCTTGTTGATCATGCCCCTTTATCTCCAAGCGGCAGCCTGGGACGCGGGCTGGGGGCAATTGGGATGGTACTCCCTTTCCCGCGGGCCTTCTGCGGCGCCGTGGCTGTCGGGGTGGTGCGGCGCTATTTGGGTACACTCTCTCGCCGCTGTCCCGTGGGTTGTGTTGTTGGCAGGCGCCGCCGCGGTGGCCGTCGAGCCGGAATTGGAGGAGGACGCGCTGTTGGCCGGTTCGGCGTGGCAAGCCTTGGCCCAGGTCACCCTGCCGCGCATGTCCGCCGGTGTTGCGATCGCCGCCGGTTGGGTCTTGCTGGCAACCTCCGTAGAGATGACGGTCACGGATCTGTTCCTCGTCCGCACGTACGCCGAAGAGCTGTACTCCGGCTTTGCCTTGGGCGACAGCCCCGCCGCGGCGTGGCAGGCGGCCATGCCGGGCATGCTGGCAGGATCGGCCCTCATCCTGGTCGCACTTGCCGCAGCCCTGCGGGTCGTTCCGACCCTGCAGACGCCCGAGCGTCCGGCCCGGAGTTATCGGTTGAAGAGAGCCCGCCGGCCGGCGGCGGGAGCCGTGCTGTTGTGCTGCCTGTTGATGGCCGGAGTCCCGCTGTCCAATCTGGTCGTCAAAGCGGGCCTCGTCGTGCAGCAAGCCGGTGATGTCCGCCTGCGGCAGTGGTCCGCTGGGCACTTCTTCCATGTTATCGCGTCCAGCTTTTCGAGATTTCGATCGGAGCTGTTCTGGACGCTCCTGATCGGGACGTTGGCGGCGACGTGTGCCGTGACGTTCGGAGCCGGCTTGGCCTGGTGGGCGAGGCGCGGCGGTTGGCGGGCAGTTCCCGCGCTGGTTGTGGCCGCCGCCGGACTGGCGCTCCCCGGCCCGTTGATCGGCCTGGGCGTCATCTGGCTGTTGGATCGCGAGGGGCTGGGCGTTCTGGTCTGGCTGTACGATCGCACGGTCTTCGCGCCGGTATTGGCCATCCTCGTGCGGGTTTTGCCGCTGGCCGTTTTGGGCTGCTGGTATCTATTGCGGAGCGTCGCCGACGACGGCTTGGACAGCGCCGCGTGCGAAGGCGCCGGCGCCTGGTCACGATTCCGGCTGGTTGCCCTGCCGCAGCGGCGGGCGGGCCTGGCCGCCGTGTGGTTGGTCGTGTTTGCCGCCGCCAGCGGCGACTTGGCCTGCAGCATTCTGGTGGTTCCGCCCGGCGTGACGACCGTGCCGATCCGCGTTTTTGGGTTGCTCCATGCCGGGGTCGATGACCAGGTGGCGGGGCTGTGCCTGGTGGTATTCGCAGGCATGGCCGCGGTCGTCGCCGCGGCTACGTGGCTCTGGCAGGGGGCGGGTGGTTCACCGTCCGATTCTCGCCGAAATGACGTTGAGCCTCAGCTCGGCCCCTCGATCGGCAAAAACTGAACTCGAAACCACCCGCCCCCGCTTTGCGTACCAGCCTCAGACGTACAGAATTCAATTTTGGCTGAGCTAAGTGGATCCACCCGGCGGGACTTAACGGGGTGCGCCCGAGCCCGAAACCCTTGTCTTTCACCTAATCTTTCACTCTACGCCAGTTACGTCATGACCGCAGCGGCGATGCTGGACCACTGTCGGATCGGCTCCCCGGCTTGAACTAAAAAAAGACCCCGCACGAGTGCAGGGTCCACGATTTGATCTCGCTGCCTGGCATCCGCTAATCGACGCTGGCCGGCGTCGCCGGCTGCATGCCGGTATTCTGGGGTTTCACGTCTGGCGGCGGAGTGGGATTCTGCGGTGCTTCGACGCCCGCGTTGGAGCCTCCGCACCCAACGATCCAGATCGCGGAAAAAACAGCCAACAATCTCAACATCCCGATCATACCCACTTCCCTTCGTTGTCTAGTTGGCCACGCCTTTGGGAATCGGGGCACCGTCCTTCATGGCGCTGATCATGCGGAACAGTCGCTCGCCCGGCCTGTCGATCACGTCGACGGAAATCTGGCGTACCGCGCCGTCGACCAGCGCGAACTGAACGGTTCCCGAATGGAAGGACCCGAACTGGTACCAGTTCGGCCGCGTACGGTTCGGGTCAGTCGTCGGGTCGGGTGCCAATCCCCACGCGGTTGGGATCGCACTGGCGGAGATCCAGGCGAGGTTGAACTGGAGAACGTTATTGGCGTCGTACCCGCCCGCAAACTCTCCCAACATCAAGACGTTGCTCGTCCCATCGACGACATCGCGCATGCGGGTCGTCGAGCGGGTGTAGAACACGCCCTCCCACACGTCCCATCCCGAATGGTTGATGCGCCCCATGCCCCCCGCACAGCCTACATAGTTCGTAATACCGAAGGGGATATTGTAGTCTTTCGCGTAGTAGTAAATGGTCGCGGTCCCATAGGGATCGTCGAAATAAGTGATGTGACTGAGTCCCAAACCCACGCTGGGGTTGTCCTCGGGCGCTGAGGGGCAGAGCAAGGCGCCGATTTTCGTCTCTGCCGCCGTCCAAGTCTGGTACTGGGGATCTTCACCCGCAAAAGTTCCCCAGATAGGAATCGTATTGCCCGGCTTCACGGCATCGGTCGTTGTGTATCGCACGTCCATTCCCGCCGTGATTTGCTCCCTCACCGTGTTCAACTCCATGAAGGGCATCAGGAACGGTAGCAAGCCAATACCCTGATCCAAATCCACGGGAGCACCGACCCTGCTTCCCAAGCATCCCGGAGGAAAGACCTGGTGGGTGTCGTGGAAATTGTGCGCTGCCAAAGCGATCTGTTTCAGATTGTTGGAACACTGCGTGCGTCGAGCCGCCTCGCGAGCGGCTTGAATCGCCGGCAGAAGCAGCGCGACCAAAATGCCGATGATGGCGATCACCACCAACAGTTCTACGAGCGTAAAGCCTCGTCTTGACCGGAGAATCATTGAAGAGCCCTCCTTCGAGCAATTGCACTTTAGGAGAAATGTTCCAGTCAAGAAACTGATCTTGACCGAAAACCCCGCCCTCCGCGATGTTGCGTTTTTCAGGTCCGGAACATCGCATTGGGAGGGCAAGGG
>Ga0302242_1002119_pt1 | contig 12945 bp, 7 predicted proteins | sample AAG_UR_Lys_MG_FD_193510 | JGI IMG/M metagenome (GOLD analysis project Ga0302242, IMG submission 193510) | Enriched activated sludge microbial communities from anaerobic digester in WTTP, New Holstein, Wisconsin, United States - AAG_UR_Lys | ecosystem: Engineered > Bioreactor > Anaerobic >... | reverse complement strand
AAGGTGCAGATGGACTACAGGAAACAGATTTTGACCACAGCTGCCGGGGTTAGCAAGACAGCCCTGAGCACGTGCCAAAACACGCTCAAGCCGGTGGTTACCTACAATGCATCCGAAGACCAAAGCTTCAAGCATGCCATCAGCGTGCAGGACTACGCCATACACAACATCTTCTGCTGCCCCATCCTGATAGATGAGACCTCGGTAGCCTATCTGTATTTGGATAATATGGGCGACAGCAGCCGTGAGATGTATCTCAAAGACGACATCTTGGGTCTGTTCCAGGCGCAATTGAGCATCGCCTACAAAAACGCCCATCAATATGAATCCATCCTCAAAAAAAGCCGGGAAATAAACGAATATGAGGCTATCAAAGATGAGTTTATGGCCATCGTTTCGCATGAGCTCAATACGCCCTTGGCGGTGGTGCAGGGCTATGTTTCCCGCTTGAAGAGAAATCTCTATGCGGATGAGGAGGAGAAAAAAGAGCTGCTGGAAAAGCTGGAAAGCTCTGTGCGCAAGCTGATTTTAACCACTACGGACATCATGATGATGAACGATTATAACCTCACCACCAGCCTTACCAAGGAACCCTTTGACATCTCAGAAATCCTGGAGCTGGTGCATCATGAAGTGGAGATACTCTCTCGTAACCGCAAGATGTTCATCAAGATAGAAGTGGAAGAAGACCTGCCCAAGGTAGATCTGAACTGGGAAGCCATCCACCGCATGGTGCACAATGTGGTGCTGAACGCCATCCGCTTTACCAACGACTTCGGCACTATCGTGATCGGTGCCAGACGCTCCGTGTTCACCAGCGAAAAGATCAACAACCGGGAAACCTTGGTGATCTACGTGCAGGACAACGGCATCGGAATCCCTGAATATCAGCTTAACAACGTCTTTAGGAAGTTCTTTGAGCTCAATGAAATCAATTCCCACAAGATGGGCACCGTGGAATACAAATCCAGCGGTTTGGGCTTGGGCTTGGCTATGGCCAAGCGCATTGTGCAACTGCATGGAGGGTTTATCACCATCAAGAGTAAAGAACAAGAGGGAACCACTGTGTTTATGATCCTGCCTTACAAAGATTATCAACAAAGTGAATCTGACACTTCCCCCAAAGAGGTAACATGAAGAGAATAATCCTGTTGATGAGCCTGCTCATCCTCACCATGCTTGTTCCCTTGTTCTCTGCGAGCTTTAGGGAAAGAGACGATTATGCCTACATTATCGAGCTTTACGATATGCAGGACTATAAAGAGGCTTTGGATGAGATAGATTACTTTGTCCAGACGTATCCCAATAGCGAATATCTGGATTATCTGGATTACATCAAGGCCAACATCGCATTAGCTCAGGCAAATTACACCTTGGCTGAGGAGCTATATCAGCCGCTCACCTCCAAAAGCCTGCATGCAAACATTTCTGCGGATGTGAGCCTCAATTACGCCATCTCGCTATTTCAAAATGGCAAGATCAATGAAGCCTTGAAAGCCCTGCGAGCCTTGAGCCGGCAAAGCGATCATCCCTACTACATCTTCAACGGAAGCCTGCTGAGAGGCAGATGCTACCAGGCCCTGGAGCAATATCTATCTGCGGAGCATGAATATAGCAAGGCCTACGCCATCGATAGCAGCGATAATGAGCTGAATCTGGAATACTTCAAGCTGCTTTTGCGCATCGATCATGAAGAAAGCGCCATCCAGCTCAGGACGCAGGCTGCAGCGGATACCTTGTTGGTTGCTAATATGAACTTCCAGTGGCTGAGACATCTGCTGCAAAATCAGCGCTATGAGGAGATGGACAGCTTCCTGGAGGAAAACCCGCCCTTGGACGAGGAAGCAAAGACGATCGTAAACCTCATCCTGATTCAAAAGGACATCCAATTGCAGGATTATCCCCAGGCTCAGGCGAGACTCGCTCAGATAGACTCAAACAACCAACAAGCAAGGTTCTTTCAAGCGATTATCTACAAGCACGAAGGCGAAGTTGCTCAGGCTGACAGCATCTTTAGAGCTCTGACTGCAAATGAAGACCCAGAGCTTGCCTTCTTTAGCTATTTGGAGCACCTGCAGATCGTCCACCTCAGCGATCCCGATCGAGCTAAACGACTGCTGCGGGACTATATAGAAAGTCCGCTCCCCAGCAACATGAGGGGCTATCAGTATGTCCTCATGGCTGCCTTTGAGGCAGATGACGCCAAGAAAGCACTGAAATACTGGGTTCAAGCCAAAGACTATGAGCTCCCCATGGATGTGTTGGACAGAGTGCAGATGGGGATTGCGGATGCCTACCTCTTGATGGGTCAAAAGACTCTGGCTGTCGAAAACTACAACAAGTATCTCAATGGCTTCCCCAGTGGAATCGGCCGTGCAAAAGCCTTCTTCCTCATCGGTAAAACTGAATATGAGCTGCAAAACTACCAGCTCGCCCAGCAAAACCTGAATATCATCGTAGATCAATACCCCTTGTCCGCTTACTTTGATGAGGCTAACTTCATCCTGGCCGAGATCAGCTTTATCGCTTCCCGCTATGAGGAAGCCTTGGCCTTCTACCAGGCTATTTCACCGGATAACCCCTCCGCACGCACCGTGTTTTTACGCATCTCGCAATGCTGTTACTATCTGAATGACTTCACTTTAGCGCAGCAATACCTGAGCCAGGTTAACGACATTTACAAGGATTACGAGAGTTTGATCTTGGAGGCAAGTCTCAGCTTTAATGAGCGTGACTTCGCCACCGCTTTACAGCTCTATCAGCAAGCTCAAACCATGGCCACAAACCCTTCTTTGGAGCAAGAAGCAGGCAGCTATCAAGCCTATACCCTCTACTTTCTCAAACGCTTTGATGAAGCCGCCCAGCTCTTCCTCTCCCTCAGCGAGCTAAATCCTGATGTGGACAGCTATCTCTATCAAGCAGGCCGCGCTGCTTACGCTGGGAAAGCCTTCAACCGAGCCATGGAAATCTATGACCGCTTTATCGACAGCTACCCGGAATCCGAATTCTTCGTGAGCGTGCTCACCCATATCGCACAGACCTACTACAACTTGGGTGAGATCAAGCAGTCCTTCGCTGATTGGCTCAACATCCTCACCCGCTTCCGCTCGCACACCAGCTTTATCCCTGAGGTGCTGGGCATCCTGCATGACACCTTTAACGGCATTGGATTGTGTTTGGACAACTTAAGCGATGTGTCCATGCTCACTGAACTCATGGACATGGCCGACACCTTCCAGAGCGAATACATCCAGTTTGAGCTCAACTATCTGGTGGTGAAACACTTTGCAGACTTAGGATTGTGGGATCAGGTGCTTCAGGAAGCAGAAGAACTGAGGCAGAGATACCCAAATCACAAGACGGCAGAGCTCGACCTGCTGCTGGCGCAATCATTGGTGCAACTGGATCAGCAACAAAAAGCACAGCAACTGGTGAGCGAAATCTATGACGAGGCTCAAGACCCTCAAAGCCTTGCCACTCTTGCAGATTTGGCCAAAAGCACCGGCGATCTTGCGCAGGCGCAAAGGTTTTATTCCGAGCTCTTTGAAAAGGAACCTAACGGCACAAACTGGCTCGCCCTGCTGGAAATCTCCGAGCAGAATGGCTACCTGGACTATGAAGTCATCTGGGAAGCAGGGCAAAGCTTTGCCGCAGAATACCCCCAAGCGACGATCAATAGAATCAGATACCTCATCTCGATCCAAGACTACGAGCAAGCCTCCCAGATTGCCAATCAAGTCCTAGATTCCGCTGCTAACCAGTTTATCCGCGGTCAGGCAGAATATGAGCTAGCCTACATCATGTTTTTGCAGGGAGATTACACCCGCAGCACTACTTCATTCAAGCGTATCAGAGTGCTCTATCGAGACTATCCTCAGATTCAGAATAAAGCCCAATACCACTACATCCTCAGCCTGATCAACAGCGGCGCATACAAGGAAGCGCAGCTCACCTTGTGGGAAGTGCAAAGCCAGCTCTCCGATGAACAGATCCTCATCATCAACGACCTTCTGGATACGCAAAGATGAGAAAGCTGTTACCGATCATTCTGCTCTGTATCTGCTTTCCTCTGGTAGCCAAGACCCATGTGCTGCCCAGCTTGGAAGTCTTGGGCGAAGGACAGGTAAAGATACCGCTTGGCCCCAGAGGCGCACTGTCTTTTGAGGGTGTGGAGGTTAGGGACAGCCTGCCGGACTTCATTCCCTCCACTCAGCAAATCCTGCCCATGAAAGCTCAGGATGCTCTACCCCCACTCAGAGGCAGGTTCGTTGCGGATCTCTCTATTGCACCCAGCTTTAAACTCAGCGCCTCACTATATCACCTGCATCCAAATCTCGAGTTTGTGAGGGCGGATATTCATGACAAGTTCTTTAAAAAGGGCTTCAGCCATCAGGATTACCTGCTGGGAGCGGCTTTGATGGTTGATAACAACCTCAAGATAGATTCAGCCCTTCGCTATCAGGATGCAAGCGCCAAGGGCTACCATAGTAACGCCTTCCTCTTCAGCCTGGCTTTTGATCTTAATGACATCCAGGATAAGGGCTGGCACCTGAGGGAGATACACACCCGTCTTTGGTGGGAAAACAGCTCTCACCACTATGATGGCCTCAGCACCAAGCACCAACGGCCCGGAGTGTGGCATCATCACACTGTATCTGTGGAAAACCACACCATAGAAAACCTTTTTGGCACCTCCTTGGGCAGATTTGCCGCTCTCAGCGCCTATCGCACACCCATAGAGTACAAAGACCTCAAGCTCCAGAGAGTAGGTTTAATGAGCGATATGAGCCACATCCTGCCCGCTGTCGACCTCTTTTGGCAACACAGCCCCAGCCCCAAGTGGCTGCTCAGTGTAGCCAACGTGCCCACCTTAGAACACTACAGCAGAAGCAGCTTTTTAGCGGATTATCATTGGGCAGGGCAGACGGATAAAGGCCGGGCTCAGATGGCTCCTCTCAACCTGCAAATCAAGCTACAGCGAAGCTTACCCGCCCTGTTCGGCTCCTACAGCTACATGGACAACAGCCCGCAAAACAGCGTTTCATTGGGCATCAACAGCAGCTACATCTACAACGCCGAAGTGTTGATCCAAAAGCAAACTGCTCTCCCCTACCTCAATCTGGAACCCAAATGGCACAACTGGCTACAGATAGCTTCCCTGCTCAAGTTCCCCTGGTTCTCCCTAAACCAAAGCCTGAGTGTCAATCTTGAACACTTGCCACACCAAAACCACATCCGTGCCCCCTATAGCCCCATCTTTGAGGCAAACACCTCTTTACGTCATGAACAGCAAGACTTTGCCCTGTGTCTGCAGTTCAATCAGAGCTACAACATCAAGGACCATCAAGGACGCAGCCTTCCGGAAGCCTTGAGCTTAGACTTCGGCGTAAGCTACCAGCTTTTTCCTCAAATACAGTTGAAAGCCGAAATACTCAACCTGCTGGGACGCCCACTCATCGTCTTCAATGGCTTACCGGTGCAAAATCAAGAATTCCGCCTGGGAGTGCAATACCTATGGAGATGACCCCAGAGAAGATACCACCCAAACCAAAGCCCAAAACCATTGGCATCAGATTCCTAAGGTATTGGCTCGGCAGCTTTAATGGCATCCAGGTCTTCATCTTCCCGGTGCTGCTGCTCAACTGGCTTGATGCGCTGGAGCTGGTGCAGGTAGTGACTGAGCTTTTGACCTTCAAGATCCACTATCTACCCCTCACTATCTTCATGTTTTTGGCTGTTTACGTCCTCTTTATCTTGGCGAAATACTATGTCTCTGCACCCCACTCAAAGGCAGAATTCAAGCGCTTCATCATCGAGCTTCACAAGTATCTTCTCATCTGCCTGCTCTGCTTTGCCATCCTGTTTTTGCTGGCTATTTTCCTCAAATACTTCTACGGCATCCTGATCAGTGAAAAAACCATCGCCTCTGTGGCAGCCCGTGTCTTGGGAATGTTCGCCATTTTGTTTTGTCATCTCAGTCAAAGCTGGACAGAACCCTGGCAAAAGCTGGGGCATTCCTTCTCCAATGCCTCTGCCAGAGTGATGGTCTTTGCCCGCCACCATCCCTATCGTTTTCACACCTTCAATGTCGTGCACCTCTTTTTCATCCTGATCCTTTGCAAGGCTTACGTCAATTGGCAGGAATACATCTACTACCCCATCTTTTACGCTCTGGGACTCGATTTCAAGTTCATTATGATCCCCCTGAACAACACCTTGGCTTTGAGTGTAAACGTAATCTTAGTCACCTTCGCCGCCCTCTGCTCCTCCTTCTTTTTCATACCTCTGGTCTGGTTAGCCACCCAGATTACCCGCTTTTTACACCCCATCAAACCCCAAAAACGCACCCATCAACCCATTTTAGAGAAAGTGAATGAATAAAACCAAGAAAACAACTACAAAACCCACCAAAAGAAAACCCACCAAAGCCAAAAAGAAGAAAGATCAAGGGCTACTACCCTATATCCTGATGGGAATAGTGGCCTTAGTGGCTATCTGGATCATCTTGCAGCCTATCAAAACCGAGACTGAACCCAAAGGCAAGGATGCTGAAAAAGCCCCTCACCAAGCTTCTTCAGGCAAACAGACACAAACAAGAAGAGAAACTCCTGCCAAGGATGAGCCACCACAACCTGGTACCACAGAAGCTGACCTTGAACCCTCCATCATCTCCACTCTCAAGGAGTTGGGCGTGGGCGAAAACCTCTACAAAAGGCAGAAAAGAGGCAACACTATCACTTATCAGGTTCCTCTGGATCAAAATGTCTACGACCTCTACTACGCAAACATGATCATCAAAGGCCGCATGGAGAAAGCCGGCGCCAAGATGGTCAGCGCTGTGGAAAAAGGAAAAAGACAGAGCCTCTCCTTTAGCCTCCCTCAGTCTAAAACAACGTGGAAGCTGGAGATTTACCTCGATTCCAAAGCCTATCGGAACAACACGCAGACCAAGACCTTAGCCATTGTCGTTGATGATTTTGGCGAAATCGGCGGCCAGCTCTTGGACGACTTTCTCGCCCTGCCTCAAACCGTCACTTTTGCCATCATGCCCGGCTACGCCAACAGCGTTCCCACCATGGACAGAGCCCATGCTCAAGGCCGTGAATCCATCGTCCACGTCCCCATGGAACCCATTGGCTATCCACAGGTTAACCCCGGCAAAGGCGCTATCTTGGTGCAGATGAGCGAGCAGGAAATCCGCAAAACTCTCACCAAACACTTAGACCAACTGCCCCTCTGCATCGGCATCAACAACCACATGGGCAGCTTTGCCACCACAGAAAAAGATGTGATGCACCACGTAATGCAGGTGCTGAAGGAGCGAAACAAGCTCTTTTTGGATAGCCGCACCTCAAACGTCTCTGTAGCCTATTCTGAAGCTCAGAAAGCCCATATCCCTGCCTTTAGAAACCACATCTTCTTAGACGCCCCCAACATCTCGGATGCAAACATGGATGCCAAAATCCAACAACTGCAATCCCTGAGCCAATCCAACCCCAACCTCATCGCCATCACCCACTGTCACACCCGTGATAAGCTGGTTTATCTGCAAAAGTTTATCGAAAGAATCACCAAAGCGGGTTTCACCTTAGTCCCGCTTTCCAAGAGTGGACGCTACTACGTTCCCCAAATCATATGAGTGTTATATGTCTTATTTGCAATCAATTATCTTAGGCATCATCCAAGGTCTCACGGAGTTTCTCCCCGTCAGCTCTTCCGGCCACTTAGTCTTGGCGCAGGAGTTTCTCCAGCTCCAGTCTTCCCAAAACATCACTTTTGAAGTGTTTCTGCATCTGGGCACCCTCTTCGCCGTGCTGCTTTACTACCGTAAGATGCTCTGGGAGATGACTCTATCCATGTTCACCTTCAAAGACAAAGACTCCAAACACCGCAGCAACCGCATGCTGGTCTTCTACCTGATCATCGCCACTTTAGCCACCGGTGTGATCTACCTTGCCTTGGGCGACTTCTTTGAATCCATCTTCCAACAGCCCCTGATCGTCGCCTTTATGTTGCTGATCACGGGTGGTCTTGTCTTCGCCTCAGATTACATGAAGGAAGGCAAAGTCAGCAGCAACGCCATGGGTTGGATGCGAGCGGCGTTTATTGGCCTGATGCAGGGAATAGCCATCATTCCAGGCATTTCACGCTCCGGCTCCACCATCAGCGCCTCTCTCTTTGCCGGCATCAAGCGTGAAGATGCAGCCAGCTTCTCGTTTTTGCTCTCCATCATCGCAATCCTCGCCGCCAACATCAAAGAGTTCAAAGCATTGCAAGCCATGAACACTCAGATGTTCCTCGTTTATCTGGTAGGTATGCTCTGCGCCTTTGTCTCAGGCTACTTGGTCATCTCGCTCATGATCACGCTGATCAAGAAAAGCAAGCTCAAATACTTTGCCTATTACTGCTGGGCTGCCGGCCTGCTCAGCATCGTTTTGTTGATGAGTTAACACCATGGCCAAAGACAGCTTAGATGCACTCTCCTTCAAGCCTCAAATGGTGAGCTTGGGGCAAAATTACCTCCTCTTGGGAACCGATGCCTGGCAGGCAGACTATGTGCTCAAGATGATCCAATCCCAGCTCAAACAGCAACAGGACATCGAAACCATCAACCTCTACGGAGATGACATCCAAAAGAATGAGCTCAGCGAGGTTTTGGACACCTACTCCATCTTCGCCAGCAGCAAACTGGTGGTGATCCGTAATGCAGAAATGCTGAAAGCCGCAGATCAACATGCCTTGGCCGCCTACTTCAAAGACTCATCCGATATCCAGAGCATCGTGATCAATGCCAGCAAGATAGACAAACGCCTCAGCACTTGGAAAGCCATTCGTCAAGGCTCTTTGGAGCTAATTTGCGATCCCCCCCGCAGCCATTACGACATCCAAAAATGGCTGGACTTCATCCTAAAGGAAAAAGGCAAGCAGATGGATGCCAGCGCTAAAACCGCCTTCTTAGCCAGAGTGGAACTGGATTACTCCATCGCCTCCAACGAGCTGGAAAAGCTCTTACTCATGGCCAAAGACCGCCAAAGCGTGAGTGCAAAGGACGTGGAGCGCAGCCTGGGCACCTCCAGAGTGGGCACCATGATTGACTTTTACCGAGCCTTAGGCAGACGCAATCTACCCGAATGCCTCAGCACCATCAACCGGATGCTGGATTCCGACTGGGAGGGGCTGCAGGTCTTTTTCCAATTCAACAAATTCTACAATTCCATCCATAACATCCTAGCCCTCAAGGCAAATAAGGTCAGCGACAGCGAGATCGCAAACAAGCACTTAAGCGACCTCTTCCCCACCCAAAGGCAAGAGTTTATCCAGTTTGCCAAAAACTACTCCCTCAAGCAGATGCGCTGCATCATGAAAGCCCTGTTGGAGACAGACAGCCAGTTCAAACTCAGCATGAGCACGCCCCACACCCTTCTGGAGCTCTGCGCCATCAAGATCATGGATTGCAAATGAAACAGAAAGGCGTCCTGCTCCACATCAGCTCGCTACCGGGTGACTTTGGCATCGGCGATTTTGGCCCTGCTGCGCTGGATTTTGCCGCTCTGATCAAGGATCAAGGCTACAGCATCTGGCAAATCCTACCACTCAACCACCCTGGACACGGCAATTCCCCTTACAATCCCATCTCAGCTTTCGCCCTCAACCCGCTATTAGCCAGCCCTGAACTATTATATGATGCTGACTTGATAGACCTCACAGCTCTGGAAGCCACACGCATACCCACCTCTAACCACATCCACTTTGATGGAGTAAACAGAGTCAAGACCAGACTCTTGGAGCAAGCTGCAAGTGCTTATCTGAAGCGTAACGACGTCACCCCCTTCATCCAAGCCAACGCCTTCTGGCTCAAGCCTTACATCACCTTTGTGATTCTGGATCACCTCTACGATTCCCTGCACTGGAGCACCTGGCCAGAGCAACACCGAAGCTATAGCGAAAAGCTCTGGAAGGAGCTGCAAAAAGACTTCGCCCATCAGATGCAAGCCCAAGCCGCCATCCAAGCCATTTTACAGGAGCAACTGTCTGCCTTTTCGCAAGGATTGAAAAGGTTGGACATCCAGCTCTGGGGCGACCTTCCCATCTACCTATCCTACCACAGCGCAGAGCTTTGGGCGCATCCGGAACTCTTTTATTTGGATGAGCGTGGCCTGCGCCAAAGAGTCGCGGGCGTGCCACCCGATGCCTTCAGTGAAGACGGTCAGCTCTGGGGTAACCCCATCTACCGCTGGGACGAAAGAAAAGAAGAGGTCTTCCAGCTCTTTGAACAGCGCATCTCCGCCAATCTGGACTATGTGCAAAGGCTCAGACTCGACCACTTTATCGGCTACGTAAACCATTGGAGCATAGACTGTCCCATCGATCCCGCTACCGGCGAACCACAGATGCCTACAGACGCCAAAGCAGGCACCTGGCTCCCCACTCCGGGCGAACAACTCTTTGAAAGACTGCTCCAAAAATATCCCGCCAACCGCTTCATCGCCGAAGACTTAGGCATCCTCACTCCCGAAGTTTGCGAGGTGCGAGACCGCTTAGGCTTTGAGGGCATGATCATCCTCCAATTCTGCTGGCAAGACGGCCATCCTGATGTAGAACAATTTCCCGCCGATCGCATCATCTACACCGGCACGCATGACAACCCCACCACCCGTCAATGGTTTGAAGAGCTGGATCCCGAATCCCAAGAATACCGGCATTTCGTAGACTACCTGCAGCACAGGCGCGCAGACCCCCGCTTCAAGGATGTGATGGAAGATGGCCCCAGTGCCACCAATGCGGCAGACCTGATGATGCAGGTAGCCATCAATAGCGGCTGCGAAACCTGCATCTTCCCCGTGCAAGACCTGCTCAATCTCGGCGCCGAAGCTCGCATGAACATCCCAGGCACACCTTTAGGGAACTGGGAATGGCGCATCGAGCGGGAATTGTGAGCAGGTCTGACCCCACCGAAAACATATTCCCTTCCCTGCCCTTCCTTGCTTACCCGCCCGGTGATTACTCGGAGCCACTCGGGAAAAACCCGAGTATCTCCACGGCATCGCCCTGCGGGTAAGCAAGGGCCAAGTGGGTGATGAGGCTACCAAAAGCTTGAATATGACGAAGCCTTTCGCACTACGTTCTAAACACCTTGGAGCCGTTCTATACCAAACGAAAACCGAGGCTATCCTTGCCACTTCTGGATGTATTGTAACAGCAATCAGTGGCTCTGCAGAGTATTGAGCCTTTCTCTAAGAGCCGCTTTTTACCAATCTGTCTCCTCGGCAACTTGCGGTGCTCGCCATAGACACAATGGCCTTAGAATAATCAATTTACCCTCACAATCCACTAATTTGTTGACAAAATCAGCCCTTGCAATAAACTGGCAAGACAATGCTAAAAACAACAGATAAACCAAAATTATGGAGGATAAATGAGCGATATTAAACGCATTTACCTGTTCGGAAACGGCAAAGCTGAAGGCGATACCAAAATGAGAAATCTCTTGGGTGGCAAAGGTGCCAACCTGGCAGAGATGAACCTGATCGGTGTGCCCGTACCCCCAGGATTCACCATCACCACAGACACCTGCAACGAATACACCGAGCATGGTGCTGGTAAAGTAAAAGAACTTCTCAAAGACGAGATCAAGGCTGCAATTGCCTATGTGGAAAAGATAATGAACATGGAATTTGGTTCCAACACCAATCCCCTGCTCCTCAGTGTGCGTTCCGGCGCCCGCGCTTCCATGCCCGGCATGATGGACACCATCCTCAACCTCGGCATGAATGACGCCGCAGTTCAAGGCATCATCGCCAAGACTGGCAACGAGCGCTTTGCTTGGGACAACTACCGCAGATTTGTGCAAATGTATGGAGACGTGGTGCTTGGAATGAAACCCAAAGACAAGCAAGAGCACGATCCCTTTGAAGTGATTATTGACGAGCTCAAGAAAGAAAAAGGCGTCACTGAAGATTTAGACCTCGACGCCAACGACCTCAAAGAATTGGTCAGACGCTTCAAGGCAGCCGTGTTGGAAAGAACCGGCCACAGTTTCCCGGATGATCCCTGGGAACAGCTTTGGGGCAGCATTTTTGCCGTGTTTGATAGCTGGCAAAACGAAAGAGCTGTCCTCTATCGTCAATTGAATGGCATCCCCTCCGAATGGGGAACCGCCGTCAACGTCCAAGCCATGGTCTTTGGCAACATGGGCACAGATTGCGCCACCGGAGTGGCCTTTACGCGTGATTCCGCCACCGGAGAAAACCTCTTCAACGGTGAATACCTGATCAACGCTCAAGGTGAAGACGTGGTTGCCGGCATTCGCACTCCTCAGCAGATCACCAAGATCGGCTCACAGCGTTGGGCTGAACTGGCTTCCATCAGCGAAGAAGAGCGCGCCGCCAAGTATCCCTCCCTGGAAGAAGCCATGCCCGAAGCCTACCAAGAGCTTTTTACCATCCAGAAGAAACTGGAAGAACACTATCACGACATGCAGGATGTGGAATTTACCATTCAGGAAAATAAACTGTGGATGCTGCAAACCCGCAGCGGAAAGCGCACCGGCTTTGCTATGGTGAAGATCGCCATGGACATGCTGCGTGAAGGAAAACTCACCGAAAAAGAAGTGCTGTTGCGCATGGAGCCCAACAAGCTTGATGAACTCCTGCACCCCGTCTTTTCCGCCAGCGCACTTGCCAATGCAAAAGTGATCGCCAAGGGCCTGCCCGCCTCCCCCGGAGCCGCTGCTGGCCAGATCGTATTCTTTGCTGAAGATGCCGAGAAAATGGCAAAAGAAGGCAAAACCCCCATCCTCTGCCGCATCGAAACTTCTCCCGAAGACCTGCGCGGCATGACCGTAGCCAAAGGTATCCTCACCACCAGAGGCGGCATGACTTCTCACGCTGCAGTGGTGGCACGTGGAATGGGAAAATGCTGCGTCAGCGGCACCGGAAGTGTGGC
>Ga0302242_1002118_pt1 | contig 12950 bp, 9 predicted proteins | sample AAG_UR_Lys_MG_FD_193510 | JGI IMG/M metagenome (GOLD analysis project Ga0302242, IMG submission 193510) | Enriched activated sludge microbial communities from anaerobic digester in WTTP, New Holstein, Wisconsin, United States - AAG_UR_Lys | ecosystem: Engineered > Bioreactor > Anaerobic >... | reverse complement strand
ATGATTCAGCGAGAGTATTCGTACGGTTGTCTTTACTGCCCCTGGTGGGTATATGCTGGGTCTTGTTGATGATCGGTCCTATGCAAACGCTTTTACTCGTTTTGCTGATCATAGTACTAGCCATGAAACAGCGTGCTCTGCCAAACTTATTGCAGAAATCTCCATAACCTCTGCACTCGTCATTGAATACCTCAGTTTCGATTTCTTTGACATGCCTTATATAATGAGTATATGGATTCTCGCAGTGGTGTAAAAATAAGAATACTCACGGATGTGGATATCAGCCAGAGTCCTCTGTGGTGTCAGGAAACAGGCCTGACTGAAAATCTGTATTCTTCGTGGATTCGACGTATCAGCAAGATGCTCTCTGGACCCCCGGAACGATATAAGCACATTTTTGATACTTGGATAATAATTCGGAATCTCTTGAGGTACGATGCAGTCATTACGGGCAACATCAAAACTGCGCAGATTATCGGGCTCATCAAAAAAGTTCTGGGATTCAAATCACCAATACATATTATATTAGAGCTTATGCTGGATGAGCAAGAAGAATCGATAAAGTGGAAATTCAAAAGGGAAATACAGCATTTTATATTTTCGGCAGTGGATTTGATCTTCGTTTCTTCCAGAAGTGAAACAGTCACTTATGCGGAGCGTTTGCATCTTCCTCATCAGCGCTTTCGCTTCCTTCCCTTTCATACCGATATAATGACCCCCAAAAGGATCATGACACACAACGATTATATTCTCAGCGCCGGTAAAACCGGGAGGGATTACGAAGTCCTTCTAAGGGCAGTGGAAGGGCTGGATGTAAAAGTCATCATTGTAAGCGACCAATATCACGTCCAGGGATTACGTGTGCCATCGAATGTGAAGATACTGGTGGATATTTCATATGAAGATTACCTCAAGCTGCTTCACGAATCCTATTTCGTGGTTGTGCCTTTGAGGAAGCTGGTAAAATCAACCGGGCAGGTCGTCATACTCGAAGCAATGGGTTTAGGCAAGCCTGTCATCACGACGGAGACAGTAGGCACCATCGATTACATACAGCACGGTGTAAATGGGATCATGGTACCCCCTGGTGACTCCCAGGCGCTTAAAGATTCCATACAGAACCTGATTTCCGATAAGGTGCTTTATGAAAGTCTCGCAATAAATGGGATGGATGCCGTTAAAAAATATCACACTTTTGACGCATATGTAGGCGCCATTCTTAAAGCAGCGAACGAACTGCATGCAAAAGTGGGTTAGTCACAGTATCTCAGCATATTTTTAAAATATGTATATTTCAGGCTAGGGGAAAATGAGAGTCGGTATCGTTGGCTGCGGGCTTAACTCCGATTATCACATAAACTTCGCCAAGGCATATCCCGGGGCAGAGATTGTAGGTGTGGCTGACCTTGATGAGGGAAAGGCACGGGTATGTGCCTCGAAGCATGGGATTCCGAGCTTTTTTGGCAAGCTAGCGCTACTCATAGAGCAAACAAGACCGGATGTGCTTCATATCGTGACCACTCCGCCAACTCACTATGCTGTCGCAAAGGAGGCAATCGAGTTGGGCGTAAATGTGTTAATCGAAAAACCATTGACTCTTAATTCCCATCAGGCAAAAGAACTTTATAAACTTGCAGAGTCCAAGGGGGTCAAGCTCTGCCCTATGCACAACCATTTCTTTGATCCCTGCATGTTGAAGGCGCGGGCGATCATCAAGGGCGGCCGACTTGGCCACGTGATCAATGTAGAAAGTTACTATGGATTGAACACCCGGATCGACGCATTCCGCAGGTATCCGGCCCCAAACGTTCTGCCATGGCTTTATGCCCTGCCTGGAGGGGTATTCCATGATTTCATGCCCCACCCCCTTTACGTGATGCTGCCCTATACTGGAAAGCCTCGTGAAATCAGGGTGATGGAAAAATCGTATGGGGAGCTGCCGCAGGATATATCCGATGAACTGCGGATTCTAATAGACGGTGAAAATTGCGCCGGAACTCTGGTATTTTCTTTTGCCGCAAAGCCTCACCTTCACTTTGTGCGCTATTATGGAACAAGCGGCATGGTGCAAGTGGATTTCAATACGATGACGACAATATTTCACCCGCTGAGCGGCCTTCCCAAAGCAGTCCAGAAGGTTATCTACAATGTCAGTGAGAGCAAACAGCTCTTTTCCTCAACGTCGTCCAATATATGGAATTTCCTAAGGGGTAAACTCCGGCCCTACCATGGCATGCAGAATCTGATTCACCGTTTCTACGACAGCATTAAAGGGCAGGGAGAGGTGCCAGTACCAAAGGAGCATGCTCTGATGGCCATGGATGCCATGGAAGAGATCTTCAAGCAGGTTAAAAATACCACGTTGAATTTTGAACCCATCATCCCGGTAAACCAGCCAGGGATTAAAGATGGTTTGCCGAAGATACTGGTTACCGGGGCAAGCGGGTTTCTCGGGACAAGGCTGGTCGAGTTGCTCGCGCAAAAGGGATACCCGGTGAGGGCCCTGGTGAGAAAGCTCTCGAATACGAAAAGACTCAGGGCGAATGGAGGGGAGGTCTTTTTTGGTGATGTGGCCGATCTTGAATCGTTGCGGCCGGCATTTAATGAAATTGACATTATTGTTCACGCAGCCGCGGATACGGCGGGAAACGAGAGAGACGGTGAGTGGAGTACAGTTCAGGGGACGCAGAATGTCCTTCAGCTATGTCACCAGGTAGGAGTTAAAAAGCTAATTTACATCAGTTCCTGTGCTGTTTACGGCGTGACCGACTGCAAAAAGGGGGCCCTTATCGGTGAAGATGCACCCCTGGAACGTTTCCCGGAAAAGAGAGGTTTTTATTCCTGGTCAAAACTAAAGGCGGATCAGTTCGTTGTCGATGCCATAACACAAGGGTCCTTACCGATTGTCAACCTGCGCCCGGGGACCATATGGGGCCCGGGAGGGGAGGTATTCACCCCCATGATGGGTTTTTCACTAGGGAAAAGACTTTTTGCTGTGATTGGAAATGGGAAATTCGTTGTTCCTTTTGTCTATATAGACAACCTCATCGAGGCGATCATAAAGGGGATTGAAAATCATAGCACGGCCGGCGGGGTCTATAATGTAGTCGACACTGATAGGATCACAAAAAAGGACTACGTTGACAAGTTGATTAAAAAGTTATATCCGGCTGCCACCTGCATATACATTCCCTATGGCCTCTTGTATTCGGCGGTTTACATCCAGGAAATGTTGTTTTCCTCAATGGGCCGAAAACCTTTCCTCACAAGGTACCGGCTGACTTCTTCCCAGAAAAATATCTCTTACGATTCTTCAAAGATCCAGAATGAATTGGGCTGGATACCTTCTGTTTCCGCAGAAGAAGGAATTAAAAGCATACTGGATTATGAGCTGAATCAATCCAGGAATCCGGCATTATAGATAATTTCCTCAACCAATGTCATCATCTCATCCAGGCCCTATAACCAAGCGAACCTTCCTTTAAAATCCACGAATGTAAAATAATATGTGCGGAATTTTCGGCATTGTAGGCCCAAAAATAGATGAAGCTCACTTGAAGAAGGCGACCAATCTGCTGGCCCACCGCGGACCAGACGATTCGGGCTTTTTCGTCGATGAAGGCATTTGCCTGGGCCATCGCAGGCTGAGTATCATCGACCTCGAAAGCGGCCACCAGCCGATGTTCAACGAAGATGGGACCTTATGCATCATCTTCAATGGTGAAATATACAACTACCCTGAGTTACGCAATCTACTTCTTGCCAAGGACCACAAATTTAAAACAGAAAGCGATACCGAAACCGTTCTTCATGCCTATGAGGAGTGGGGAGAGACATCTGTTGAGAAGCTACGGGGCATGTTTGCATTCGCAATCTGGGATAGAAAGGCAAAAAAGCTCTTCATTGCGAGAGACCGATTTGGAATAAAACCCCTCTTTTACGCTGATAATGGAAAAACCTTTTACTTTGCTTCTGAGATGAAAGCCATCCTGACAGACCGGACAATTCGACGGGATCTGGATGAGGCTGCCCTGGCGAGCTATTTTTCACTGTCCTATATTCCAGGACCTATGACAATTTTCAAGAAGATTCGCAAACTACTTCCGGGACATACACTTACCTGGCAAAGAGGGCAGGTGCATCTCCGGAAATACTGGGACATCAAGTACGCTCCTGACAGGGGCAGGAGTGAGGATTATTTTATCAAGCAGTTCATGGAGCTATTTCATGAATCTGTCAAAATCCATCTCATGAGTGACGTGCCTCTGGGTGCATTCTTGAGTGGCGGAATTGATTCAAGCGCTGTTGTCGCCGCTATGAGTATGGTAACGAATAGGCCTGTAAATACCTTCTGTATGGGGTTTGGCGGCGAGACGGGTGGCTACCTGGATGAACGGGTTTATGCCCGCATTGTGGCGGAAAGGTATAAAACAAATCACAGGGAATATGAGATTGCACCGGATCCGGAGGGTCTTCTGGATAAAATCGTACGCTCATTTGATGAGCCGTTTGCGGACGACTCCGCCATCCCGTCGTACTTTGTCTGCAAAACCGCACGGGAGAACGTTAAGGTAGCTGAGTCCGGTCTTGGCGGTGATGAAGCCTTCGCTGGGTATGAGCGATACCTGGGTTTCAAGGTGCGAACGATGTATGGGAGACTGCCCCATCTCCTGCGGGAGCGCCTCATTCGCCGCTTAGTAAACATGCTGCCTGAGCGTTCCGATGGCCACTACACCGTCAATCATATGAAGAGGTTTGTACGATCGTCATCCCAGGATGATGGCGAAGCCTACTACGGATACCTGACACGTCTGAATCCCGGAATCCAGGGGGTATTCTTTTCTGATTCTACGAAGTTCAAAAAATATCTCGAAGCCCCCAAAGAACTTATTCTTGACCACTTCAATTCCGTACCCATGGAAGATGAACGGGATACCCTGAACCGGGCATTCTACTGTGATATCAAGACATATCTACCGGAAGATATCCTGGCCGTAACGGACAGGATGAGCATGTATCACGCACTGGAAGTCAGGGTCCCATTCCTCGACCACCCTTTGATGGAATTTTGTGCCACGATACCCCCGGAAATGAAGATGAAGTGGTTAAGAAAGAAGTACCTGCTTAAGAAGGCGGTTCGAGACATCCTGCCACGGGAAGTGATTGATCACCGCAAGCAAGGTTTTGTAGGACCTATGACCCAGTGGCTGAAAAGTGATTTGAAAAATTATGTTGCGGAAGCGCTTTCCGAAAGAAACTTAAAGAATCATGGCTTACTCAATCACGAAACTATAAGAAACATTCTCAAAGAGCACTTTTCGGGTCAAGAGATACACGATACACTCATCTGGTCGCTTCTGGTGTTCCAAAGGTGGTTTGAGCTATACATTGAAGGTAATGAATATTCCGGTAACTGTGATTGAAATCGCTTTCTGGATATTTGTTATTCTCTCCGTTCACTCGTGCCTGCTTATCCCCCTCAGTCTGCTAGCATTGACAAAGGTTGCCCGAAGGCCCTAGCGCAAGGAGGATATCAGGCCGAACATAATGTTGCTCGTATTCATCTCAAAGAGAGTTCTTATTAGTTCTTTTGGGGGAGAATACTCTTGCTAGGAATCGTTAGGAAAAGACTATCCGAATCTTCGAATTTGACTCGATCATATGACTGGCTCCAAGAAAGATTATGGCTGGCATCAAGCTGGCCAAGGTATCTCGGAAGACGTCTTTTTTGCGTTCCTCAGAAAGTCCAGAGCATGCTGATCATAAGGGTGTCCGGGATTGGAGACATAATTCTAACAACACCTGTAGTGAAGAAATTGAGAGGGAGGTATCCTGATGCCAAGATCACCTATCTCACTTTAAAAGCAATGCGACCTATCCTTGAATTCAATCCGTGCATCGATTACCTGCTGACAGAAGATGACGAGGATAAGATAATAAAGCAAAATTATGACTGGGTAATCAATCTCCAGTTATTTGATAATTCGACCTTTGTAAAAGATATCATACAGCGACTAAAATACAAAAGAATATCCGGAAGTATCGTCGACAAAAACGGCCGGTATTATGAAGCAACAAATTATCGGTATTATTTTAGCAACTGGATGGAATCTCTCATGAGAGGCGCAATCGGTATACCTTTTTCGGCTGCAGACACTGAAAAAGTGGAAATCTATATACCGGAAAACCGGAGAAATCGCCAAAGAGACCTCTGTACCAAATTTGGTATCGGGGATGGTACCTTTGTTGGGCTAAACCTCGGCTCGCAAGACAAAACATTTTGGTACCGGGATCACTCTCTGGACTATCTGGAGAAACTGATTCGGCATTTATATACTAAATATAATATCATTCTTGTTGGTCAGAGCAAGAATCTATCACCTGATGAACATAATCAGTTAACCAAGCTAAACAAGGTATTTCCAAAGATAATTAACCTGGTTGATAAATTGACCTTGGAGGAATTGTTGCTTGTCATAGAAAAATGTAGTGTTTTCATCTCTTCTGATTCGGGCCCAGCGCACATTTCCATGGCTGTAAAGACACCGGCCATCTTACTTTTCGGAGCGGATTCGGGCAAAAGGATCATATCGCCAAGAAAGCGTGGCGAAATCTATTCGATAATCAACTCTGATTGTGAATGCTCACCCTGCAAACCGTGGAGGGCTAAACAAGCATGTATAGCGAATAAACGTGCACAATGCATGGAAACAATCCCGGTTGAGCGAATTCTAAATGAGATAGAATACTTTCTCAAAAAGGCCGTAAAGCAATAAAAAACTAACGGGAGTCAAAATGACAAGAAAAAAGCTTAGTATCGTGTGTTTTGGATGGGACCCCTGGGGACCATTATGGAAAATGACACAGCAACTCATGTGGCATTTATCAAAACGTCCGGAAATTGAGAGTGTTGTATATATTAATAGTGACCTTCATATTTCAAGCGTTATTCTTGATTTTCAGAGTCATATTAAAAATCAAATCCTCAGGAGTTTCCTGCTTGACAGCTTTCTCGGAAAAGTTGAGATATTCGATGAAAAAATATCAGCATTCACTCCATTCCACTATATACCATTCTCTCGCAGATACAAGTTCCTGGAGGAGCTTGATCTCAAGATGTTCAAAACCAAAGTACAAAACATCTTAAAAAAACGTACATTCGAGGATGTTATTCTATTCGTTAACAGACTGCTGCCTCCAAAGGTATTGGACATATTTTCAGAGTCAAAGCTTCGTTGCTTTTATATTTCAGACAATTGGTCAGAATTTGTCATTGGTTCTGGAAGACCGGACGAGATAAAACAGGAAGCAAAAGAAAGCGCGGAAAAGCATATAGAACATATAACAAAAAATTCGGATATTGTTTTTTGTTTAAATGAGCATTTAACGGAAAAAGCAAAAAGGCTCGTGCCGGCCAGTTATTTTTTACCCATGGCAACGGATTATAGCAATTTTTCAAAGGTTTGCCTTGATGAAACGCCATTGGCGGAGAGGATGAAGGACATAAGAAAGCCTGTCATAGGGTGTATGGGAGTAATCAGCAGTTCTTTGGACTATGACTTGCTCATACATGCAGCAAGATCGAGACCTGACTGGTCATTTGTATTTATCGGTCCCAAACTGCCTGCATCAGCATGGGGTGAAGGACTCTTTAAGCATAAAAATGTTCATCATATCGGCCTTATCGAATACCATCAGCTGCCAAAATATATGAAGGGATTCGATGTCTGTATCATACCCTATTCCAATCATCCGAGCATACAGTTTGCGGATTCAAACAAGGTCTATGATTACTTAGGCACCGGTAAACCGATCATTGCCGCATATAATACTGCTGGATTGGACAAATTTAAGGAATATATCCGCATTTCCGGTACACGGGAGAAATTCATAGAAGATATCGAAGCGGCATTAGGTGAAGAGCAAACCATGGAAGTAGTCCAACGAAGACAGAGAGTTGCCAAGGAACATTCATGGGAACGCAGGGCCGAGTTTGTATGGGAAAAAATGAGTCAAATGCTGAAGTAGGTTCGCAGTATTTAGCTGGTCGATTCTCGTGTTTCAAAAGTGGTTAGAATTATACGTTGAAAGTGTCATTTATTCCGGTTACTGAGATGGAAATCGCTTTCTGGATATTTGTTATTTTTTCCGTTTACTCTTACCTGCTTTTTCCCCTCAGCCTGATCGCATTGACAAAGATTGCTCGAAGGCTCTGGGATAAAAAGGACATCAGGCCGAACATCACGTTGGTTGTTTCTGTCTATAACGAAGAGAAAATCATAGCCAAAAAGCTAGAAAATGCACTGGATTTGGATTACCCGACGAGGCAATTGGAAATTCTGGTGGTATCCGATGGTTCGACGGACGATACCGAACGGATTGTCCGTGGCTTCAACAATGAGCGGCTTGTGCTCAAGGCATTCAAAGAAAGGTCGGGAAAGACCGCATGCCTGAACCGGGCGGTGCCGGAAGCCCAAGGCGAAATCATATTATTTACAGATGCTAATTCCATGTTTCCCAAGGATGTCCTGGGAAAGCTCGTTCGAAATTTTGCGGACCCGGAGGTCGGCCTTGTAACGGGTTGGACGCGGTACGGTGAAGTCGATCAGGCCGAGGACACTACGGGAATATATTCAAGATTCGAGAAATGGACGAAGGTCCAGGAAAGTAGTGTTTCATCCTGTGTGGGTGCCGATGGCGCTGTCTTTGCAATCAGAAAAGATCTTTACCGGATACTTCGGGAGGATGACATCAATGATTTCGTCATTCCGCTTAATGTCATCAGACAGGGCAAACGGGCAGTCATGGAGCCTGAAGTCTATTGTTTCGAAGAGTCCGCTGATGAAGCGGGCCAAGAGTATCAACGACAGGTCCGAATCACGAGCCGAACTCTGAACGCAATCCGCCGCAATCTCGAGTTCCTCAATCCGTTCCGCTATGGTTGGTTCACGTATTTTCTTGTGTCACACAAGATAATGCGGTTTCTCGTACCATTCTTCCTGATTGCTTCATTCGGAGTCAATATAATGCTTTTGGGGACATCGCGCTTATACAGCTTCACCTTTGGATGTCAACTGGTACTCATGGCTATGGGTATATGCGGGATCCTTAATATTATCACCGGTAGGGTAGGGGAAATTGCAAAGTTCTTCCTGGTGACCATGCTGGCCCAGTTATCTGCCTGGTTCAGAACCTTCGCAGGGGTATCGGATACTATCTGGACACCGCAGCGATAAATAAGGTTAGTCCATTAATATCTCAAGGATGCTGAATTTAAAAAAATATCATTTTACAGGCAGCATAGGTATCTTCGCTGCATTCATTATTGTCTTATTTGTATTTTCTTATTTCGATGCCATCGTTTCGCTTGTGAAGACCTGGTCAGGGCGTGATGATTATTCGCATGGTTTCATCGTACCCTTCGCAAGCCTCTACTTTGTCTATGCTATGAGAGACAAGCTCAAGACAGTAGAGATAAAGCCAAACATTGCACTGGGGTCTGCTGTCACGCTGGCCGGGGCTCTGATGCTCGTGTTCGGCACAACGGGCAGCATTACAAATATTCAACAGCTGTCAATTCTTGTTGTGATCCCCGGGTTAGTGATCATGCTTTTAGGCATAGAAATGTTCAAGGCCCTTTTGCTGCCTTTGGGTTACCTTGTCTTGATGGTGCCGCTGATTCTGGATGTGATATTCAATCCCCTGCATTGGCCGTTCCAATTATTCGGAGCCAGGATTGCCAGCATGATGCTCACTACGCTCGGGATACCTGTTTATCACGATATACAGTACCTTCAGCTTCCCAATGTTTCTCTTGAAGTGGCCAACGCCTGCAGTGGTATCCGCTATCTGGTTTCAATAGTCGCTTTAGCGATACCGCTGGCCTATTTGACGCAAGAGACGTGGACGAAACGGATAGTACTTGTGTTATCTTCGGTCATAATAGGGATACTTGCAAACCCGGTGCGAATCGCGATCATAGGGGTCTGGGTATACAATGGAGGGAATATTCTGCACGGCCCTGGACACATCCTTCAAGGCTACTTCGTGTCTGTTGTAGGTTTTGTATTTCTTTTTGGTATGAGTTTCATTTTGAGTAAAACGCAGTTATCCAATATGTGTAAAATGCGCGCGAATTCGTCATTGGTAGTCAGTAGAACGTCCGGTAATAGCATCGAAAAGACAGGCTGGAAAATCCAAACGAAAGAGTTGAGCACAGATGCACTGCGCGATTGTTATGACCGAGAGCAGAACCATAAAAAAGCCTGGATTTGTGCAATCCTGATATTGGCGGTTTTAGGGTGTTTCATTAACATTTACAAGCCGGTTCCTGTGTACTTGAAGAATAACCCTGATCAGATCCCTCTGGAACTGGAAGGGTTAAAAGGCTATGTTGCTGACGGCAGGGATGATTGGTTTGTGAGGCTTCCGAATCCGGATATCGAAATTCGAAGATTATACAGCAATGAGTCGGCTGTGCCACTTTACATCACAGTGGGTTACTACGCGTATCAAGAAAGGGACAAGAAATACATCCACTACACAATGCAGAATCTATATGAAAATGCTGAGGACTGCCGAATTCAGGTTGATGCAAATAATTATATCACGGCCAAGAAAGTTCTAGTAAAGGATGAGGGGCGAAGGCTGCTCATACTATACTGGTATGATATAGATGGAGAAGTTACATCAGATAACATCAGGGCCAAATTCATAACGGCAGTACGAGGAATTATAAAACGACAAACAAACGGTTCCATTGTTCTTGTCGCCCGTAAGATTAATGCAGAAGATAATGTAGAGACAGTATTTGGGCATCAGGAAAAATTCGTTGCAGCGATATATCCCTATTTAAGAGAATATCTCCACTCTTATTAAATGCAGAGATTAACCTGCACCTTCCTCACTTGCCCACTATGGGCCAACTCCAGACAGGCGACCTTATGAATACTTTAATGGTGGGCTATACTCTCCCCGGGTGCTGTTTATCACAGGTAATCAAATGAAGGTAGGAACTACGATTATCAAAAATTCAGGTGTATTGATTCTCAAGCAACTGTTCTTGATGATAATAGCGCTGTTTGCCACGGCATATATCGCCAGGAGTCTTGGCGAGGTATATTATGGCAAGTTCGCTTTTGCTTTTGCGTTCGTCGTTTTGTTCAGGGTTGTGGGTGAAATGGGTATATATGCGCTGACAGTCAGAGAAGTTGCTGCAGATAAAGCGAAAGCGGGAATATACCTTGGAGATGCCATAATCATTCGGATGGCGTTATCTTTTTTCATGTTAGGTTCCATAGCACTTGTTATCAACGTAATGAATTACCCTGAGGATACCACGACAGTCGTCTATATCGCAGCGGGAGCACTGTTTTTCGATTCCTTATCGGGGGCCTTTCAATCAATCATGGAAGGCCATCAGAGGATGGAGTATGTTGCTTTTATTCATTCTATTATCTCCCTGGTCCAGGCCTCATTTGCCATCCTTATCCTGTATATCGGGTTTAAACTCATTCCCCTGGCCTTGGTGTATTTGGGCGTAAGTGTTCTTGGCTTTCTGCTGTCATATTTGATTACAACGAAAAAGATTGTGCTGCCAATATTTACCATTGACGTCGAAAGGTTAAAATATACGATCAAAAATGCTTTTCCTTTCGCTATTATTGCATTATTTACCTTGGCTCTTTTTAAAATAGATATTGTCATGCTGTCCTTTTTCAAGGGGGATGCGGCGGTAGGCTGGTACAACGCTGCGGCCGTGCTTACATACAACACAATCGTAATTGCAAGCGCTCTCTCCACTTCGATATTTCCGGCATTATCCGGGCTGGGCAGAGAAAACAAAGACGCAGCACGTAATATCTTTGAAAAGTCATTTTCTTTTTTAATATTCATCGGCCTGCCGATAGCCATTGGTACGACATTCACCGCGAAGCAGATTATCATGCTCATATTCGGTGAGCAATATGCGCCTTCGGTACTGATCCTCCAGGTAATCATCTGGTACATTCCTTTTGTTTATGTGGGCTCTCTCATGGCAAACGTGCTGAATGCTTATGCCTGTCAGAAATATGTAGCAAAAACTGCGGGAATTCAGGCCGTAACGAATATCTTGTTTAATCTATATATGATTCCGTTGTACGGCCCAGTTGGTGCAGCCATAGCTACTGTTGTTACCGAAGTGCTTGGCGTCGGTATCTTGTATTTCAGGCTCAGGCATTTCTTTTCCTTCTCTTTTATATCGAAAATAGTGCCCTATCTGGTATTTTCTAATGCCGTTTTGGTTCTATTCCTGTCCATTATGTCTGGCTGGAGCCTGGCTGTCATCGTTCCAAGTAGCATCACCATTTATTTTTTAATACTATTACAATCAGGCTTGGTTAACAGGGAAGATCTAAATATCATGAAAAAAATCAATTACTAAGCGGATCATCATTCACCTGGTATGATGATGATTATGATGGAACAGATAATGGAGGTTATGTAATGGAATGCCCGTTGCGTCTGGGGGTCATTGGGTGTGGAGCCGTAACCGAAGGCTTTCATTTGCCCGTGTTGGCTGAGGTTGACGGCGTACAAATTTCGGTTATAGTCGACACAAATATGCAACGCGCGCAAGATCTGGCTCACCAATATGGTGTTCATCGGGTTGAGACAGACTACAAAAAAATATTGGACTCAGTGGACGCTGTTATAGTGGCAATTCCCAATCGACTTCATGCCGAGGTCAGCCTTTTTTTCCTTGGGCAGAAAAAACCTGTGCTGGTTGAGAAACCCATGGCTCTTTCTGGAGCAGAATGCGACCGGATGATAGAGCTGGCAGATGCAAACAATGTAAGTCTATCTGTAGCTCACGTGCGCAGGTATTTCAACAACTCAAAAATAATCAAGTACGCAATAGAATCCGGGATGCTTGGCGACATAAGAAGCTTTTCTTTGAAAGAAGGAGG
>Ga0302242_1002107_pt1 | contig 13007 bp, 2 predicted proteins | sample AAG_UR_Lys_MG_FD_193510 | JGI IMG/M metagenome (GOLD analysis project Ga0302242, IMG submission 193510) | Enriched activated sludge microbial communities from anaerobic digester in WTTP, New Holstein, Wisconsin, United States - AAG_UR_Lys | ecosystem: Engineered > Bioreactor > Anaerobic >... | reverse complement strand
CCCTCCTGGGCGTCCCCTCGCGCTGCGGCCGTTGCGTTGCAGCTTTTCAGTTAACCCACGCAACCACCGAACTGGCCCATTCTGGTGACCAAAGTGGCTCAATTCTCAATCGCCGCCGATACAGTACAGCGGGTCGCGCTCTTCGATCACGCGGTTGAGCGTATCATAGACCCAAGTGGTAACATTGCCGACCGGGTCCATCAGCCAGACGCGGTTACCGCTGGCGTCGTACTTAAAGAAGATTCCGGCACGTGGATCGCTGGGGTCCAGGTCAGGGTCAACCTGCCGGATCAGGTGCCCAGCCGCGTCGTAAAAATAGTGCGTCGCGCGGCTCTTCGATGGGTCCGTCGGATGGACAACCGTCTTGCGCGTGACGTTCCCGGTGCTGCCGTCGTAGGCATATGTGGTGACCACTTCGTCTGCGCCCATCCCCACCGTTTCCCGCGTCCTACGACCGAGGTTGTCGTAAGCAGCAGTCGTGACGTAGACGAGTGTACCGTCGGCTTCGTAGTACTCCGTTCGAGTCACCAGCCTTTGGCGATTCCATTCGCGCAGCTCGTACGAGCCATCGGGGTGAGTCACCTTCCTGGGCGTTCCGCAGGGACAGCCATCCTGGTAGTCGTACTGAGTTGTGTTGCCGTTGAAGTCCGTAAGTTCCCGCTCCTTGCCATCCGCGGTGTAGGTCGCGTGAGCAACAGCACCCAGCGCGCTAGTCGCCGCCGTAGCATTGCGGCCAGAGTAGGCAAATGTGAAAACACCACCGCCTGGTGAGGTGAGACGGATGAGGTTATTGTTCGCATCGTAGGCAGATGAAGTGGTGATCGACTGAGCCCCGTCCGCGCTGGTCCGCGTCGTCCTTGTCGTATTGCCCGCCGCATCATACACTCGCTCGACGATCGTTCCATCGTATTCGACGACCTTCGTCTCCTTGTCGGGGTGACGCGGGTCGCTGTACTCATAGGTCTTCGTATAGCGGACCGTCTCGCCGGTGATCGGGTTCAGGACGGGGGCTGACTGTTCCTGTGTAACGTTGCCTTGTTCGTCGTACCAGAGCGTCGTGACGTTGCCGCGCGCGTCGGTGATCGTGCCGGTCATCGCCTCTAGGTCGAAGTCCTGCTGTACGCGGCCGCCCAGGGCGTCGACCGAACCGGTCAAGCGTCCGTCGTCGTCAAACTCGGCCCGGAAAACGCGGACATTCGCCGAGTCGTAGATCTCTTCCAGGAAATGCGCCGGATCGGTGCGATAGACATAGCGGGTCGTTTCACCGATCTGATTCGTCACGCCGACCAGGTCGCCCCGGGCATCGTACTGATAGGCAATCGAGTTGTCGGCAGTGTCGACGATCCGCGTGATCCGGCCGCGGGCGTCCCGCACTAAGTCAATTGCGGCACCAGACGAATGAATGATTGCCGTGGGAGTGAACGAAACTGTATTTCCATTCCGGTCGGTGATCCGCTGCAGGCCGGCGTACTGATCGTACTCGTATCGCGTTCCGTCCTGCGTTGTCAGCGTATAGCGGTCGGGGTTGAACGGTGGGCTTAGCGCGCCAACGACGCCGCCTCGTCCCACCTGTCCTTCCACCTCCAACTTCGCATTTACGCCAGGGTCAGCAACGAAATACGGGTCATAGACAGCGCCGAAGCCCCAGAACCCCGAAAGGTATTTCTCTTGATAGGTGAAGCCGATACGACGGCCGTCCGGGGCAGTCAGATAGACGCGTGTCTTCCCCGGAACAAATTCGCTGTCTTTCGGCACGGTCTCAGCGATCCTCGCGTCTTGTAGCGCTAGATGCCAACCGTATCCAAAATCTCCCTCGCTTCGAGACTGCAACGTGTCGTATGTGCGACCAATCTCAATCGGAATGCCGGCCAGCGCCACGGAGAAGTCCGTGACCGTAAACGCGAAGTTCCCGAGCTTGGCGTTGCCGGCCACGCCAAACAGCAACGGCTCGATACGACCCAGGCCGTTGACGTCATAAGCAACAACGCGCAGGAGATAGGCGTCGTTTTCCAGAAGCGTAGCGTCGATCGTTCCCACGGACACGTGATCCAGCGGTTCCGTACCCTGGGCCAACACGCGGTAATTCGGGTTGTCTGCGCCGAGATCGGCCGGGTTGACAAGGTTGATCGGCGCATATTCGACTCGCCAGAAATCGAGGTTGGCGTCCTGGACGCTGATCACAACGTCCGCCCGGTACTGGACCACGTCCTGGTGTTCCGGGCTGTGGATGGTCACCTTTGGCGCGTCCCGGTCGTTGGGATCAAACACGCGAACCTGCCAGACGCTGCTCGTGCCGACGTTCCCGGCCGCATCGATGGCCGTGGCCACGGCGTCGATCAGCCCCGGTCGGTCCATCACCACGTTAGCCCGGCCCTCAATGTCCAATGCCACCGCTTCGCCGCCGACGGTCAGCGTCAGCGAAGCGACGCCCACGTTGTCGGTGGCGTGGACCTGGAACACGACTTCGCCGCCCGGATTGATCTGGTTCGTCGAGGCCGACAGCGTCACCCGCGGCGCTTCGGTGTCGGGGGTGACGTTCAGCGAGTAGCTGGCGGTGTCCGTCGCCCGGTAGGCGTCGCGGGCCGTGACCTGGACCGTGTGAGCCCCGACATCGTCCGCCGTGGGCCGCCAAGCGATGCGGCCTTGCGGATCGATTGTCATGCCAGCCGGCGCCGCGTCCAGGACGAACGTGATCGCATCACGCTCGGGATCGGTGGCCCGCACGTCGTAGCGGTAGCTGGCCCCCACCGCGACCGACTGGGGCGGTGGCGGCGTAATCTGCGGCGACTGGTTGGGCCGTACCGTCAGGATATAGGTCTGGGTCGCCCGCGCCCCCGCGTCGTCGGTTGCGACGACGGTCACCGTATGGTCTGTTTCGCTGTCCATATCCGGCGTCCAGGTGACGACGCCCGAGCTCGGATCGACCGCCATGCCGTCGGGGTTCCGCTCGAGCGAATACGTTACCGAGCCGCCTTCCGGATCGTAGGCAGCCACCGCGTACCGGTATTGCCGCTGGGCCGTGGTGTAGTGGATCGGCGTGGAAGTGATCACCGGCGGCCGGTTCAACGGCTGCTGGCCGACGTGCAGCGTGTACGTCTGGCCATCGATGCCCCCTTGACCATCTTCGACCACGATTCGCACCGGATGCTGGCCGTCGTCGGCAGCCGAGGGCGTCCAGCGGATCAGGCCGGTGTGCTGGTCGATCGTCATCCCGTCTGGGTGAACGCTCAGGCGGAACGTCAGTGGATCGCCGTCCGGGTCGACGGCCCGCACGGCGTACACGTACAGTTCGTCCGGGCTGGCCATGACGTCCGGCGTCGAGCGAATCGACGGCGGCTGGTTCGTGGCACGGACGTTGATGGCAAACGACTGTGTGCCCGCCGCAAAGAAGATGTCCTGCACCCGGACGACGACCGGGTGCGAGCCGATCTGGTCGGCAGCAGGTGTCCAGCGAAGGGTCCCCCGCAGCGGATCGATCGACATGCCGGCCGGAGCCACATCGAGACTCCACATGACCGGATCTCCGTCTGGGTCCCGCGCAGTGAGCTGATACTGGTAGGTGCGCCCGCTGACGCCGGTCAACACCGGTGTGGAGGTAATCCAGGGGGCCTGATTGCTGTCCTGCGACACCACTTCCAGCACGAATTCCTGCGTGGCGACACCGCCAACCCGCCCGTCATCGACGCGCACCGTTACCGGCTGCTGCGTGCCCCGAAGCTCGGCAGACGGCTGCCAGCGGACGATGCCCAGGTCGTCGACCGTCATGCCGGCCGGCGCCGCGTCGAGATGGTAGGTCAGCGGATCACCGTTGGGGTCGTGGGCTTCGATCAGGTCACCATAAGGCGAACCGACCCGCGCCCGCAGCCGCGGCTGGGACGTGATCACGGGCGGATCGTTCGGTGCATCGGCGACGACGTCGATCGCCACAGCCTGCCGCGCTTCGCCGCCACGACCGTCGGACACGGCGACGGTGAACGTGTGCTGGCCAAGCTGGCCGGATGTAGGTGTCCACGTCAGCAGGCCGGTCTGGGGGTTGATCTGGACGCCCGCCGGCGCGTTTTCTGTGCGGAACACAAGGCTATCGCCATCGGCATCTTGCGCCCGGACCGGGTACTGCAGCGGCAGATCAACGACCGCCGGTGACGGCGGTGTGGATGTGATGATGGGCGGAGAATTCGGGGGGACTACGATAATTTCAAACGGTTGCAGCGCCACTCCCCCGCGTCCGTCGCTGACGCGCACGACCACTTGATGCGTCCCCACCTGATCGCGCGTCGGCTGCCAGACGACGATGCCCCGCTGCGGATGAACGGTCATACCGCCTGGTGCTAGCGGCAGGTCGAACGTGAGCGGGTCGTTGTCGGGGTCGAAGGCAGCAGCGTTGTATCGCGTTAACTCGTCAACGCCGGCACTGTCCGGAGGCTTTGACGTGAATAGGGGAGAGCGGTTTTCGGCCGACTGCTCGACATTCCCGAAGTCGAAGCCCGTCACAGTTTCGTCCGCGGCGAGCGTGACGGTATAACTGCGCGTGAGTGGTTCGGTTTGCTGCCATGCGGGCTGCGGCACTTGCCGCACGACATAGGTTCCTTGGGGCAGAGCGCCGAATGCGTACGTGCCGTCGTCGTGTGTGACGGTCGAACGCTCGCCCAGGTCGTGCCGTCCATCCCCGTTCGCGTCCAAGTACACGGTCCAGCCTTCAAGTCCAGGCTCTTCGGGAGGCATCCAATCGCCGTCACCATTCACGTCGTGGAATACCGTGCCCCGGATCTCGCTCGTTCCCTGCCCGCGGACGGTCAAGGAGAAGGCTTGTACGTCGAATCCCCCGCGACCATCGGAGACGCGCACTCTTACCGCGTGTTCACCAACCTGGCGAGCATCAAGCGGCCATCGCAACAGCCCGGTCGTTGGATCCACGAGCATTCCAACGGGCCCTTCTTCGAGAGTGTATTCGAGCGAATCTCCGTCCGGGTCAATGGCATCTGCGTCGTACGAGTATTCCTGGCCTGCACGGCTGGTTGTGAAGTTGTCGAACGCCAATCCGACACCACCCGAGGTGCCGGTGTAGGTCATGCGGATGGAGGAGATGTCCGCTGACTCGCGGAGGAAATGCCAGGGAACTGCCAAGCCGCAATGAGCCACACGACCGCAGCTTGGATAACTGTAGGGATCCAGCACGATCGTATCCAGAACATTGCCGGCGATATCGCGAGCCTCTACGGTCCATTCCTCGTAGTCTTGGTCGATGTCGATGATGACCGCGCCTGCAGAGGATACCGGTTCGGCATAGGTAATAATGATGGGCGGCGGAGGGGCGCCGACTTGGCCGTCGTCCGTAAGAAAGTACGTTCCCACGTCTTGCCCCGGCGCTGGCTCATCTGCCCTCCCTTGATAACCGACGAAGGCCGTGCGTGGCAGTCCGACGTCTGCCAGCACCAAGCTCTCGCTGCTGCCTTCGAACCCGAACGAAATACCGTGAGAGTCCCAAAACTGTGTAGAAATCGGCAGGCCAGTGCGCGGGACGTCGCCGGGAATCGACTCGAAGGTAATCGTATTGGTGAGCTGCGACAGCGGCACGAGATATACGTTGGTCGTCGGCGAGCTGACGAACACGGGCGGCCGATTGCCAGGCTCGGGTTCGACGCGGACCACGAAAGCCTGCTGGTCCAGTCCGCCGTGACCATCGGAAACCTCGACAACGACTTCATGTTGCCCCACTTGCGTCTCCGTCGGCAACCAGGTGATGACACCTGTCGCCGGGTTGATTGTCATTCCTGCTGGCGGAGACATTTTCGATGGGCCATTGATTCCTTTTCGATAATGCCGGAGAACCTCCTGGGCCGAGAGGACCCTTTCGTAGATGGCGATTTCGTCCAGCGCGCCATTCCAATAGGACCGACTACCTCCTCCTGCCCCGATCACCAGCGGTTGTGATGAGTACTTGACGGCCGCAGAGTATGGCTTCGTCGATACGAGCGTTCCATTTACGTAGAGGCGGAGTGTCGTCGAATCAAACGTGCCCACGACGTGAGACCACTCGCCGACGTTCAGCGGTGCGTCCACTTTCGTGTTTGAACCGTTGACGAAGAAGAAAATGCGGCCCGGCGTGGTCGAGCTAATGGACAGCTCGTAGGATGCCCCCTTCATCAGCACTTTCCCGTTATTGCCGAACGCCGATGGATTGACCCACGCTTCGACCGTCAACCGCTGGGGCGTCAGCCGGCCGGAATCGGGGATCGTGATGTGCTGGTCGATACCGTTAAACTGGACGGCTGCATCGCTCGTTTGTGCGATCGCTCCTGACTGGAACGAGGGGGCGTTCTCGTAGCGTCCATCGAACCCTTGTCCCGTTTCATCAACGGCCGTCTTCAGCGTTGTTCTTTCGAGCCGCCAGTAACCGACCGGCTGATCATCGAGAACCGTCTGACGATAGCCAGTGAAATCCGATGCAAGCAGCTTGTAGTTGAGAGTATCGCTGTCTGCGTCGACCGCGACCACATCGTAACGGTAGCCGGCATTCACCACCGCCTCGACTACCGGCAGACTGGTGATCACCGGCGGGCGGTTGGGAAGGGACTCGGTCACTGACAAGAGATAGCGTTGCTCGGCGGATCCGCCGCGACCGTCGGTCACGTTGATGACAACAGCGTGTACGCCCAGGTCCGCGAGCGTGGGAAGCCAAGTGAGTTGTCCGGTGGCCTCGCCCACACTCATGCTCGATGGTCCGACCAACAAGTCGTAAGTCAAAGTATCGCCGTCCGGATCCGCGGCATCGGCATCGTAATGGTACGGAAAACCGACCTGGGTCTCGACCTCTGGCACAGTGGTGAACACGGGCGGCTCGTTGAGCTTGGCCAGAAAAACGAGCTCGTAGGTAAACTGGACGCGGTTCGGGTTGTGAAACACCGCATGGACGAATCCGGTGACGTCGTCGGGGTTGAGCGAGTTGCCGGGGAGCACCTTTGAGAAGTCGTAGTACGGGATCCCGTCGCGGGTTCTGCCGACCGCCTCACGAACCGACACGGTCGGGTCGCTGATGTTGCGCACGCCCACGTAGAACGGATTATCCGCAGGATACTGGCCCACGTTATGAATGGCCAGTTCGGCGAACAGTTGGCTGCTCCGCGGCTCGAAGGATGTGCGCGCATAAAGCGGCGCAAAGCTGGGCGACACGTCGAACAGCAGGTCGACGTGTCCAGTTGAGGCCTGGCTCCCTATGACCGTTAGACGCGCCGCGGCCATTTGGCCGTAAGCGTCGATGGCCGTCAGGTCAAACACGTTTTCACCCGGCAGCAGATCCACCTGCGCGAAGAAGTTGCCGCCCGCGTCGAGGACATCCACCGCTGAGTTATTGATCAGCACGGCCACGATCCGGTTGGCCACAGGTGTGTTCAGCGGACCGACTTCGGTCGTGGCAAGAGCCACTCCTGCAATGACAACAGAACCTCCATTCAAGAACTCAGCATCGTCCTGCGGAGACTTGACAACTACCACGGGCGGCGCGATTGCCGCCGCGGTTATCTCTCGTACGCTTGGGGTCTCCGCCGTATCGAACGCACGCAGCGACGACCCAGCGAGTTGCTGGGATACCGGGTTTGGCCTGTCTTGGCAATTCAGATAATTGACGATCTGAAGTGCGTCATTCGGCGTCAGCAGGCCGTCGCCGTTGACATCGAGGTACAAACCGTCGGAGGCGGGAGCCAGGGGCAGCCGGTTCAGGGCGTTGACGATCACCAAGACATCCAGCGGCGTGACCAACCCGTCGGCGTTGACGTCCTGGTGATTGCGCGGGTTCGTGGTCAGTGGGAATGCCGGCTGCGGCGGCGGTGTGGGGGTCTCGGGTGTGGAGGCGTCAAGTTGGAGCGACGTCTCAAAGGCCGAACCGTTCGCTCCGGCAACGTGAACCAGATAGGCAACACCGTTCGTCACCGTCGCCGACACCGCGCTGCGGCCATGACTGAGGGCCACGGGCCGCAGATCACCGCTGTAAATCTCGATCACCGGAGAACGCACGGTCACTGGAACCGTGGCCGTGAGCAGTCCGTCCGCGCCGGCCCGGAACGTAAACCAGCTTTCATCGGCGACCATCATTCGGGACACCAATTGGCCGGCCGACGGCGTGGACGCAAGCAACAACTGCTTGGTGATCAGTTCCGCGCGCAAGCCACATTCGCCGAAGTTGTAGCCGGTGGCGTGGACGTCCGTAGCCAGCTCGATTGCGTAGAACCGATCGTCGCCCACCAATCCCAACCGAGGCATTCCTTGCGTCTCCCGTCCATCGTCGAAAGCCAGCGGCTGGGTCTCGCTGATGGCGTAAGTTCCCTGCGGCAAGTCGTCAAAGCGATAGGAGCCGTCGGCGGCAGTGACGGTGGTCCGCGACACGGGGCCGGTCAGAGCGATCGGCACGTTCGGCAGGGGCTGCTCCGGCGGGTCCTTCACACCGTTGTCGTTGACGTCCAGATAGACGTAGCCGCTGATGGAACTTGTCAGGGCTGGGCGGACGTCCGTAACGGTGACCAGAAACGTGGCCGTACCGTGACCGCCATCGTCATCCCTGACCGTCACCGTGACCGTGTACGTTCCGTCGTCCTGGTACGTGTGCCCGCCTACCACGGAGCCTGAGGTAGGCGTGCCGAACGCGCCTGAAGTTGCCGAGACTTGGCCTGGCACAACCAGGGATCCGTCGCCCCAATCGATCGTGGCGGTGAAGGTCTCCTGCGTGCCGGCGGCCACACTCGTAAAGCCCGGATCGGTGAATGTGGCGACCGTCAGTTGCAGCGGCGAACCTTCCTCTACGGTCTGCGCGGCCGCCGCCGTGACGCTTGGCGGCACGTTGGCGATGCTGGCCATGGCCTGCCGGCGGCCGGTCGCGCCGCCATTGTCTGTCACATCCACACGGAGTGGATACGCGCCGTTGTCAGCGTAGACGTGGCTGGCGGTCACTGTCCCTTGCCCGCCCGCCTCGCTCACAACGCCCGCGGTCGTGGATCCATCGCTCCAATGCACGATCGCCGTGTGGGTATCCAGCACGCCGGCATCGGAAAAAGTGGCCACGAAGTCCAGGTTGGCGCCTTCCATGCCGCTTAAGTCCGTCGCGGTCAAAACGGTCGGTACCGCGTTGTTCACCGTCACCGTGAAACTGGCTGTGCCTGTTCCACCATCGTCATCCCTGACCGTCACCGTTACCGTGTACGTTCCGTCGTCCTGATACGTGTGCCTGCCTACCACGGAGCCTGAGGTAGGAGTGCCGACCGCGCCTGAAGTTGCCGAGACTTGGCCTGGCACAACGAGTGTTCCGTCGCCCCAATTGATCGTGGCGGTGAAGGTCTCCTGAGTGCCGGCGGCCAGGTTCGTAAAGCCCGGATCGGTGAAGGTGGCGACCGTCAGTTGCAGCGGCGACCCTTCCACTACGGTCTGCGGGGCCGCCGCCGTGACGCTCGGCGGCACGTTGGCGATGGTGGCCGTGGCCTGCCGGCTGCCGGTCGCGCCGCCATTATCCGTCACGTCCACGCGGATCGGGTACACGCCGTTGTCCGCGTACACGTGGCCGGCCGTCACCGTCCCTTGGCCGCCTGCCTCGCTCACAACGCCCGCGGTCGTGGATCCATCGCTCCAATGCACGACCGCCGTGTGCGTATCCAGCACGCCGGCATCGGAAAAAGTGGTTCATCCGGCTGAAGCGCGCGTGTCGTATAGAGTTGAGCAAGATTCAACCAACCAACTCGTATCTGGTTTCATGGAGGGCATAGATTTTGAGTTTGAAGAATTCGGTGTCCCGGAAGCCGTAGGCTTGGCGTTGCATGGTGCGGATTTTGTTGTTGGTACCCTCTAGGGGTCCCGTGGAAATGGGGAACTTGAAATAGTTCAGGATGCCTCGGGCGTGTTTCCGGGGCGTCTGGGCGAACTGTTGCAGGATGCGAATCCCGGAAGCCCGTGCGCGTTTGCACCAGGCGGTGAGAAACTTGCGGGCCGCACGCCAGTTGGGCTGTTGCCAGAGTTGCCGCAGGTCTTCCTTGAGGTAATACGCGGTGGCCAAGGGGGCATTCAGTTTCAGGGCTTGGTCCAGGCGTTGTTGCTCGTTGTGTTGCGGGTCCAGGTGTTCGGGATTCTTGAGCAACAACCAGCGGGTGCCCTTGAGCACGTCCTTAAGCTCTTGGTCCCGGGCCTGGCGGAAGAGTTCCCGCCGCAAGTCGGACAGCTTCTCGTTGAAGAGCTTGATGATGAGGAAGTGATCGAACACGATTTCGGCCTTGGGCAGGTGCTCGCTGACCGCCTTGATGTAGGCGGGCGACATGTCCACGGCTTGGATCTTCGCCCGGGCGGCCCGCAATCGCCTCCAAAACGGCTCCAGGGCGGAGCTGCCTTTGCCCTCGGCGACGAACATCACGGCGCCCCTTTGCAGATCCAGGACCACCGTCAAGAAGCGACCGTGCTTGCCGATCGAGATTTCGTCGATGGCCAGCTGACGCAGCTTTTTCAGCGGGATTTTCTTGAACCGCCGCTGCAAGTCCGTCTTCTGGATGTCCTTAATCAGGTCCCAGCCCAGATGGTCGGCCACGTCCTGAATCGTCATGTGCCGCGACAGTTCCAAGGCATAGCGGGCAAACGACTTGGTGTAAGTCCGGCGGGGATCGGCAAACGGAATCGCCACTTGCCGCACCACATCACACGCCGCGCAACCGACTCGGGCCAGCTTCAGGCTGACCGTCACCGGTCTGCGGCCCACCGGCAGCGTGCGAAAGGTCCGCCACTCCCCGCCGCGACGGGTCACCTCCGCCGAATCACACAGCGGACAACACAAGCTTTCTCGCGGCTGCTCGATCGAAAACCAGATCTCTCCCCCGACGTACTCTGTCGCCACATGCTGGTAGCCACGAATCCCAAACCCATGATACAATAGACTGGTGGACATGCTCGCTTCTCCTGGGAACGTTTCTCCTTGGAAAAAGAACCAAACCTGGGAGCAGAATAGCATGTCCACCTTCTTCGCAAGCCGCCGCACAACGATCCGCCGCCGCAAGCCACCTCAGCCACCCGGCGAAGCCGGCAGCCACACCTGCTACTCAGAAAAGAAGAACCCCGCCGTCCCCCCAACCATTCCTTCTTTCCAAGTAGCTCCCTTCCGACCGACTGCCCCTTGCCTCCGCAACTCTTGCCGCACATAAATCTTACGTCGTACCGGGAGGCTGGCGCACGCTTCAGCCGGATGAACCGAAAAAGTGGCCACGAAGTCCAGGTTGGCACCTTCCATGCCGCTCAAGTCCGTCGCGGTCAAAACGGTCGGCAACGCGTTGTTCACCGTCACCGTGAAACTGGCTGTGCCTATTCCACCATCGTCATCCCTGACCGTCACCGTGACCGTGTACGTTCCTTCGTCCTGGTACGTGTGCCCGCCTACCACCGAGCCTGAGGAAGGCGTGCCGACCGCACCTGAAGTTGCCGAGACTTGGCCTGGCACAACGGGGGATCCGTCGCCCCAGTTGATCGTGGCGGTGAAGGTCTCCTGCGTGCCGGCGGCCACACTCGTAAAGCCCGGATCGGTGAAAGTGGCGACGGTCAGTTGCAGCGGCGAGCCTTCCTCTACGGTCTGCGGGGCCGCCGCCGTGACGCTTGGCGGCACGTTGGCGATGCTGGCCGTGGCCTGCCGGCTGCCGGTCGCGCCGCCATTGTCCGTCACATCCACACGGAGTGGATACACGCCGTTGTCAGCGTAGACGTGGCTGGCGGTCACCGTCCCTTGCCCACCCGCCTCGCTCACAACGCCCGTGGTCGTGGATCCATCGCTCCAATGCACGAGCGCCGTATGGGTATCGAGCACGCCGGCATCGGAGAAAGTGGCCACGAAGTCCAGGTTGGCACCTTCCATGCCGCTCAAGTCCCAGGCCGTGAGGACGGTGGGAGGGAGGTTAATGACCACAACTTGAACGGTGTCGGTGACGATGCTGCCGGCCGTATCCGTGACGCTCAGAGTCGCCGCGAAGGTCCCGTCCTGGGGATAGGGCCGCGAAGCCGAAGGGCCTGCCGAGGTGCTGCCGTCCGGGAATGTCCAGAGGTAGGCAAAGAGAGCGGCTTCCGCATCGGACGAGGCGGATGCGTCGAACGTGACCTGGCTGCCTTCGTCCACTGTGCGATCCGGACCCGCGTTGGCAACCGGCGGCGTGTTAACTCGGAAATCGAGGCTGCTCGAACCGGTGTTGCCCTGCTGGTCGGTGGCCCGCACGGTGATCTGATGCGGGCCGGGAGGCAGCGGGCCCGGGTCGAACGTGTAGGTGTCGCCGGTCAGCGCGGCCGTGATGTCGACGAATGGACCGTCGTTCACTTGAGCTTCCAATTGCACCACGGCCTCGTCATCCGTCGCCGTTCCGGTGACCGTCGGATCGTTGGTCAGCAGATCCGCCCGATAGGGCTCGCTGCCCGGCCCGGCCGGCGCGGTGTCGTTCAGCAGACCGATGGTGACGCTCGGGGGCGTGGCCAGCGAGGCGATGTCGACCGACAAGATGGTGACGGTGCTTTCCGTGTCGGTGTCGTTATTGACCAGCCGGAAGGTGAGGGTGGCTTCGATTCCCGGCGGAACGTCGGAGATGTCCAAGGTGACTTCGTTGCCTTGGCTCACCGTCGTCTGCGTGGTCTTCGCTCCCAGGGCGACGGGCAGATCCTCCGTCAAATTGAAAAAGGCATCCCGCTGTGCGTCGAAGGTGTCTACCAACGAGTAGCCGTCGGCGTCGGTCAGGGCGACTTCAAATGCGTCATTGATGAAATCCGGGTCCGTGGTATCAAACGACGCGGTGTAGACGAAGCTGATGGAGAGGGGCTGGTCGGGGACCGTGAAGTCCTGCTGCAACGTCACGAGGAACGAATCGCCTTCGCGCAGAACGGCGCTGCCGGCCGTGACGCTCCCGCGGCCTGCTGGGGAACCGCCGACTTGATCGGTCTTCCACCCGTCCAGGCCGCCATCAAAACCCAGACGCACCGTCGATGCAGGCGTCGTTGGGACCGACGGCGCCGCAGCG
>Ga0302242_1002098_pt1 | contig 13034 bp, 1 predicted proteins | sample AAG_UR_Lys_MG_FD_193510 | JGI IMG/M metagenome (GOLD analysis project Ga0302242, IMG submission 193510) | Enriched activated sludge microbial communities from anaerobic digester in WTTP, New Holstein, Wisconsin, United States - AAG_UR_Lys | ecosystem: Engineered > Bioreactor > Anaerobic >... | reverse complement strand
TTCACTGTACCGTAGAATTACCCCGTTGTTGGACTTAATTTTCATGGTGTTCTCCTTATGATTTTTAGTCCGGTTTTTTGGCACGGGTCACTTCGCACAATCCGAAGACAAATGCTACTCATGTGCATTTGCGGACTTTCTCATCGTATAATTCGTGTAATTCCTATAGCCATCAATGGCTTCGATCCATCCCACAGAATTCTTCCGTCTCTGTGACGGAAGCCAATTGTAAAGCCCTTTTATATCATCCGTGAACATCCGTGTGCATCTGTGGAAGAAATATGCCAGCGGTAGCTGGCCCCTTTAATTCGTGAAAATTCGTGTAATTCGTGGATAAAAAGAAAGAGCTCCACCGCGCCCTCGATCTTCGCCACAAAGCTAACCCATCTACACAGCAGCGACTGACAACTGACGACTGACGACTGACAACTAAAAAAGCCCCGAGATCAAATCCCGAGGCTTGTTTTTGGTTTAAGTTAGGTTTATTAGTTTTTGCTTCTGCCGGCGGGAGCAGGAACCTCTCCGGTCACGGCAGTAACTTTAAAGAACTTCATGGCAGCACCTGCGGCTGTGCTAAAGCTTGCCGTATCGCTTGTTCCCAGCAAGGTAAAGGTGCCATAAGGATCATCTGAGCTGTAGATGCGATAGAAATCTGCACCATCTTGAGCAGCCCAGGTGAGCTCAACGTTGTCGCCCGATCTGGTGATCTGGAACTCGGTGATATCAGCGAGGATACCCAGCTTGTTGGAGATCACGGCATCGGAGGTCAGAGAGCCGGTGTAGTTGGCCTTCACCGCCCATTTGTAACCGCCGGGTGCCAAGGCGCCAAAGCCGGTATCGGTATATTCGAGAGCGCTAACGTTGGTAGCGAGTTGAGTCCAGTTATCCGGAGTGGCTTCCTCCACGATGGGGAAACGATAGACGCTGTAGTTTTCCAGAGCGCGGGAAGCGACTTTGCCTTCTGCAGGAGGATTGCCGATATAGACATCGTCTATATAGAGACCGGCATAGGATACCACAGATGAAGCATACATGGCAAAGCGGACATGCAGGTTTTGATTGGCATAGGCAGAGAGGTCTACCACCTTTTCTGCCCAAGCGTTATTTACTGCATTTTCCGTCAATACTGTAGTCCAATCTGTGCCGTTGGCAGAGACTTCGACCCAGTAATAGTCGTACGAGCCATTGAGATTGTTCCAGCGCCAAAATCTGAGCTGTGGGTTCTCGATTCCGGTGAGGTCTACAGTGTTGGTGAGGTAGCTCCAGGCTCCTGAATTGGAGTAGTTTGTGTAGAGCCTGGTGCCCCAGAGGCCGGTACCAGAGTGAGCAGCCGTGGGAGGCACACATGAAGATTGGTATTCTGTCCAGTTAAAGGTTCCACCGGCAGGATAGGTGTTGCTCCATTCCCAGTCACCATAGCCACCGCTAATCCAGTCACCATTATCAGCTTCAAAATCCCAGAAGTAATATTGTGGTGCTTCAGCGGCATCCCAGTTCAAGACTGCATTGTCACCCGAACGGGTGGCAACCAGGTTGTAGGCAGGCCAGGTGAATTCGTTGAGAGTGATGGTTCCCATATTCAGGGCGGTTTCCATCACGTTGATCGCTCCGGAATAGCCTTGATAATCAGCCAGGGTGATGGTGACGGTGTAAGGAATACCTTCGTTGCTTCCCAGCACGTCGGCGATGGAGAAGACTCCGCCCGCGCTGCTGAAGACCTCATGGTTTTCGATGCCAGTGAGCTTGATCTTGGCTCCTTCGACTCCGCCGGGGATGTCGTTGGTATTCACAATACCAGAGACGGTAACTCTGGGCATGGCATTGAGGATGAAGTTCTGCTGCACATCATTGCCCGGGGTCAGTTCGATATTCTCCACCGTGTGGGTGTAATAGGCGAATTTGCTGGCCGCAGCGGTCACAGTACGAGCTTCCCAGAAGGTAAACTCATAGTATCCTTCGCTGTTGGTGGTAGTACTGGAACGCTCCGTGAGATTGACGTTGGCACCTTCGATAGGCGTAGTTCCATCTGCTTCATAGACATAACCACTCAAAGTGACTGATTGCATCCAGACGGGGTTCTGCACCACGAAGGTGGTATTGGGCATGTAATTACTCATGGTTCCTGCTCCGCTGGGGGCGAGAGGATCGTAGGTTGCGTCATCGCTGCGGACATACCTGGAGCGGTTGGCATGGTCAGGAGTATTGGTGTAGTAGAACTTATCACTGCTGCTGAGAGAGCCGTCTGCATCCCTGACTCGGAACACACGCGTTGCCAACACACCACCGGTGTAGTTGAAGGGTGTGGTAAGCGGGATGACGATATTGTTTACGCCAGCAGGCATATCTACGGTTCCATCAAAGACCAAGTCGGTCGCATCGATAGGCAGCCATCCAGCGCTCAGGTCTTCCACCGTAGTGTGTTTCATGTAGATTTTTATGGCTACATCTTCACGGTTGTTGGCGAAATTATTCTTATAGACGATGTCAGAGATAGTGCCGCTTTGGAGGTGCATTTCATCCGGGAAATACAGCTCTTCGGTCACACTACTTCTATAAAATATGTTGATGGGTAGCTCATAGGTCGTTGTAGTGGTTTCAGGGTCTCCCAAAGCCATATATTCATCTGTGGCTCCAATGACATAGACACCGATCGTTGAGCTTTGGTTGTTGGTTGCATCCGCATCTCCGGCGGCGACCACTTCACCATAGACCTGATATGTACCGGCTGCAGCGGGCGTCCAGGTAACGGGGATGGCAGCAGTAGCATTGGGTGCTATTGCTTCTGCGACTGTAGCGGTGCCTAACAGGGTTCCTTCACTATCTTTCAGGTTGACAGTGTAGTCAGAGACAGCACCGGAACCGAAGTTTAACACGGTTACATCGTAGACAGCTTGCTGGCCGGCCGTGGCTAAGGTAGGACCGGCTATGGATACAGCCTCCATATCCACTGCGGGCAGTGCTTCCATGCGGACGCTATCCAGATAGTAGGTCCTATAGGTAGCGGCAGTACCGGGCTGGAAGCAGATAAAGTCATCAGTGCCCGTGTAATTGGCAAAGGAGACTTCATACTGCACAAACTGACCGGATACTGTGGGGATTATTTCTGCCACTTGAGTGAAGACACCGGTCTCATCAAGAGCACTCACGGTTCCCACTTTCATGCTGTAGTTGGTGGTAGAGGAGGTTCTGAGCCAGAAACTGAGCTTGATCGTGTTGATGGGTACCGCGATGGGCGGAGTGATGAGGCGCATGGTCTCGTCCACGACCCGGGTATACATATATACACTATTTTCTGGAGTTTGACTATAGGTGGTACGTGTTTCAAGGTTGGATGCAGCATTGCTCTTGTATACCATCCAAGCTCTGGGCAAGGCAGGTGCAGTCACTTCATCGAAGTTTTCCTCATAGGGTAGAGCTACGATGGTGGGATCAGTCTCTATCACAAAGGAACGAGGTGTTTCTACCACAGCTTCTCCATGTATGTTGTAGGCTGCGACTGTCCAATAGTAACGTTGGTTGTAGACGAAGTCAACTCCACCTTCGGTGACGGGGTTGAAATAGGTGTTTGTGGTTTCCCATCTGAGATCGTCATAGATATTGTCTACGTCTGTGGACATCAGCACGGCATAGCCATCAGGTATACCATGGGTTACCACATCACCGAGTGTCCATGTGAGCTCGAAGCCATATTTGGGAAGTCCGGTAGCTCCATCATCAGGAGAGGTAAGAACAGGTACATCGGGCATACCCTCAACGGGCTCTGCAATGAATAGTTTCATGTTGGGGCGGTCATAGCTAGGCGTTCCCGTGCTGACTGTATTCCAGGCGGTGCTATCATGACGATAATACAGTGCTCTTTGCACAGGAGTGGTGGTATAATAGCAACTGGCATTACGCAAGTATGATCCTTCAAACAGATCATAGCTGGTTTGAACCACGAGGTTGGATACACCATCCCAGGCGAAAGGTGTATTGAGAGTGTGACCATTCCATCCAGCAGTAGGCGTATAGGCGGCTACAGAGAACACTTCAGAGAGTCCGGTGAGGAAAGTGTTGTTGGCAAATTCCGTGGCATCTGTAGTTCCTATTCTAATGGTGAAGTTGGGCAGGTTGGCAGAAGTATTGGGATTCTGGACGTTGAAGCCAATGCTGCTGATAAGACCAGCTTGAGCACCTAATGCAGTCAGTTCAGCGGCGGTCACGATGTATTGCTCACGGCCATTCTTATAGTATCCACCGTAAGGGGTTGGGTTAGCAATGTTACTGTTATAGGCCGTGCCATCGCCGATAAAGAAGTTACCCTGCGGAAGCACATTGGCACTCAAAGCCACATCATAGTTCACACCACCGTAAGCTATGCGCAAGGTGGCAGAAATGGGACCTTCGGTGGTGCTTTGCACTGTTACAGGAATGTCTACATATTGGCCGGCTGTCAAGCTGGCGGGCAGGTTGGCTGTTCCAAAGCTGAAGTCCGCTGCGTTGGCACCAATAATGCTGATATCAGATGCGTTAAGGCTGAGGACTCCTGCACCTGTATTTGTGACGGTAACATTTGTTGCGGCACTTGATATGTTATAGGATACTTCGCCGAAATCAATGGTATCAGGTGTGTAGGTGAAGATTGGACTTGCGGGAGTCTCACGCACCTGTACATTGTCTACGAAGAGGTGGTTATCTCCGCCATTGTTGCCTGAGGAGGAGGTTGATTCACCGTAGAAGGCAATGTATCTGCTACCTGTATGTCCACCAAGCCCAACAATCTGACTTTCACCCGTGTTACTGATACTGTTATATACAAAGGGTGAGCCAGCGTTGTCCCACAATTTCAGCGCTGTCGCATTAGCCATGGTAGGGTTATCAGCGATCAGAACGATGAACTTGTCATCCAGTTGCTTGGCTGGATCGACTGCAGTTGTGCTGTTATATCTGGTGAGAGCCAGATCAAAGCACAGTTGGTAGTCTCCAGCGGGGATCACGATTTCAGGTGTAACCAACCAGTATTTGCAAACAGTGCCATAAATGTTGATCCTGGCAGAAAGATTGGCAGGGTCTGAGATATTGGCAAAGTTGCCTCTTCCCCATCCGGCTGTGGTAGGAATAAGAGGATCTGTGGGATACAAGCCTGAGTAGCGATTCCAGTATATAGGAGGGAAGGTGGTAGAGGTAAAATCCTGATTCCAGGGGAAGGTCGAGACCACAGGGTGTGGCGCAGTGGTGAAACTGCGAGGCGCAGCAGGAGCACTCGTTCCAGTTGCATTCTCAGCCGTCACTGTCCAATAGTAAGTTGTGCTGTAAGGCAGAGCAGTCTCAATTGTGAAGCTGGTCGTCGTGCTTGTGCCTATCAGCGTTGTGGGCGTAGGGCTGGTATCACAATAGACATTGTAATGTGTCGGCACACCACCTATAGAGGCACAAGTCCAGGTCAGGGTGGGAGTAACACTCACATCGACAGCCTCATCTGCTGGATCACTGAGTTCAGGAACTCCAGGTGCAATGGCAGCAATATCTGGACCAATAACCAGATCCAGATAGTGGGTACCGGAAGCTAAACCGGTGCGGAAGCCCAGGTAATAGTTGCCAGGGGTCAGCGAGCTGAGGTCTATATTCTGAGCATACCAAGTGCTGCTTGCAGCATAGGTAATGTCGCTTCCCAGTTGAGTCCAGTTGGTTCTATCCGTGGAATATACAACTTGCAGGATACCGTTGGTACTGCTACAACGGTTCCAAAACTGGAGTGTACTACCGTCTTCAATGGCGACCATGGGCGTGCTAAGTGTGTATTGTGTGCTGGAGGAACCTGATTTTGAGGTAGACTTGCTCCTATGATAGGCAGTGGTGGTGTTGGTGAGCCAGCCACCGGCATCCCATCCTACGGGTGGGAAGTCGCCTTCAAAGCTCTCGACCAATTGGTCGGCTCCAGGTGTTATGAAAGACCACACTTCACTGGCAGGAGAGCTACCTATTTCGTTGTTGGCTACCACCTTCCAATAGTAAGTTGTACCGGGTTGGACGGTAGGCAGATAAGAGGTTGCGGTTACATTGCTCGCTACCAAAGGCGGATCAGCGTCTGTGCCAAGATAGACACTATAGCCATTGGCATCGCCCTCACCTATGGTAGGAGTCCATGTTAGTCTCTCTCCAGCCAAGAGATAGCCGCCGTTTGCGGGGCCCGTCAAGACGGGAGCCAGAGGAGCAGAGGTATTGGGGAAGACAAAATGGATGCGGTTGATGGTACTGGTCCTGACCAAATAATTGCCTGAAGTAGGAGGATTGGTGGGGTCAGGATTGGTAGTGTCGCTATAAAAGTACAGGCCAGTATTGGTTCCGCTGGTAAAGCCTCCCCAGCTCATAGCTGCATAACCGGGAGTGTACTGATACACCGCGATGAGCAGGTTGTCTTCATTGTTGTAATTGAATGGAGTTTGCAGAGTAATCTCCATCCAGTTGTTGGTTGCGGGCAGCATAGGCGAAACATCACCATCAAATACCTGGGTGAGGTTGGCTGGAGCTTCCCAATCCGAGGTGCTGGAAAACTCTGTTTTCTGCGTGTGTCCCATGTAAATAGTCCAATCTTTGCTTTTGTCTATATTACCGGACACATAGTAGAAACGGATTTTGGAAATAGTCCCTGCAGTGTTAATCTGCGCTTGGGTATAGATCTGTTGGGAATACCCATAGTGATAAAACCCGTAAAACGGCAGATAACTGGTAGTCGACGTTCCGCTACCCACTTGCACGGTGTCCGCATAGCTCAGGCTGAAGATGCTCAGCATTAGAGCCAGCAGGAGAGCGAATGAGAAGTATCTTTTCATCTACTTATTACCTCATTTTAGTGTTAATTAGGTTAATGGGTTAATGGGCCTTGCCTATGGTGCTTAACTATAGGCGTAATCTCATAGGCAAAAGTCCGGTTTGATCTTGACGTTGTGATTGTTTGGGCCTCGCTGTAAATGGGGAAAACGGCTCTCGCTCATGGACACACCGATACTCTTAAAGGATAATGTGCGACGATTATTGGGATAAGGTAGTGTGTTCATTTGCCAGCCTCTTTCTCTGAAGCGAGGTGTGAATAGTAAAGTGAATTGCGGCAGCATGGGGCAAAGTATTGGGATAAACCTCCCCTGAGGAGCTCAAAGCCCTGCTTTTCGCCAATTGCTGGCTGGGTCAAGGTCTCATAAATCATTAGTCTTTACTCCCGCTGCCAAAGCGTCTTTAGGGATTAACAAAAACTCATGTAACTCTGCACCACTACTCAATTTGTAAGGGCAAGCACAGCTACTCCTAAACTAACAACGCCATTTTATTGTAAGCTGGTTTTATGTCAAGAAGTTTAAAATAGTTTTAGGTACGGTCGCTCTCCGAAGCGACCTATGCAGGCGCAGCCTGCATTATTGAGCCAGCTCCGCCTGCTGGCGGCGGTTCGGTGACCGCCGGCTACTTGTTTGGAGTCGCTATGGCAGGCAACCATACTTTGCCAGGGTGCTGGCATTTCTTCTGTAACCTATGGACTTACTTCCTCAAAACATCGCTTCCCATCTACACCTTGGGATAATTCACTACTCACAACTCGCAACTACGAGCGAAGCTGCCCCGCCCTTACTTACCCGCAGGGAGATGCCGTGGTGATACTCGGGTTTTTCCCGAGTGGCTCCGAGTAATCACCGGGCGGCTAAGCAAGGAAGAGGTAGGGGCGGTTGCTGTATGGTCGCTATGGCAAGCGACCATACTTGGCCGGCTTGCTGTCTATCCGTGAGCATCCGTGTAATCCTTGGAAAAACAAAAACCGCCCGCACATCCTCGTTTGGACATGCGGGCTATTTCTTGTATCTCAAAGCCCTTACCTAAAAAAGGGCGCAGGCTGAGAGAGCTTATTTGGTTATGGTGTTAATCCCCGAGCTTTGCTCTTAGCCTTCTCAATCGGATTTACATCTACTTCAATGACATCTGTCAAAACCGGATTGCGCAAGATGCCTGAGGCTCTATTGTAGTCACGGTAGGTATTGGCGGTGACTTTGTAGAAGCCCTTAGCTGCTTCTGTTGCATCGATAGGGACAGAATTGGTATAGACAGTAGCAGTAGGTGTAGCCTCGAAGTTGTAGGGATCCGCTGTTGCGTAGATATTGTAGCTATAGGCATAGGGAACAGCTTCCCAACTCAAGACAGGGCCTGCAGTATCAGCAGTCATGGTCGGCTCTGGGGTAGCTACCGTATTGACAAATTCATCACTGGCTGTGACCAATACGATATTGGGCACATAGTTGGTCAAGTTACCGGCAGGTGGTGCGGTGTGATCCAACTCGCCGGTGCTGTCTTCATAGTAGTATCTGGTTCTGCCAGGATATAGTAATTCATTAGGTGTAACCCTCCATCTTTGGTTGCTAACATAGCTATTCTCCCAGGTTTTACTGGTTCTGATAGCCAGGTTTTGGCCCGTATAAGCGAAGGGTGTATCTAACTGGATCATGATTTCGTTGATGCCATTGGGACAGTTGATGTTGCCATCGAACACCAGTTGATAGCCATCCCAAGGAAGCCAGCCGGTGCTCACGTTTGCAGCATCGGTATTTTTCATCCAGATCTGCACGGGGATAGTCATAGCGCCACCCAAGAAGTTGTTGTAATAGGCAACAGCTTGGATGGTACCGCTTTGGGCTTGGATCTCACTGGCTAAATAGATAGACTCAGCCACGCCATCCTTGTAGTAGAGGGCCCAGGGGTAACCACTTGTTACCCAGTTGGTATTGGGATCGCCCAAGTAGAGCAGCTTCTCGTTGGCTGCATAGATGGTTACTATTACCGCAGCGGTGACGTTGTTGGAAGCCACCAGATCACCGGCAAGAGCTACTTCGGCATAAACGCTCACGGGTCCAACGGCAGAGGGAGTCCAGCTCAGAGTATGCACCTTGACCTCGTTTGGAGCGATGCTATCTGTGATCAACTCTTGGCCCAGCACGTTGTTCGTGACGGCTTCCTTGATGTAGACGGTGTAGTTGGATTGAGCCTCAGTGCCCATATTAACAACTGTCACGTTTTGATTTACAGCAAAACCAACGTTTCCGATTACATCACCACCCAGAGCTGTAGCCGCGAGGTCTATAGTCTGAGCCAGTTCGATGGTGATATCATCTACGGCTATGTAGTTGGTAATAAGCGGTGTTTTGGCATGCCAGCCAAAGAAGTAGGTACCGGTTGTGGTAGGAATGAACCTCAGGTTGATAAAGGTCCAGTCGGGATACCTCATATCACTTTCATCAAACAGAGCCGGATTGACAGTCATAGCGGCTATGGTAGGCTCTGCGCCCCAGTGTACTGACATTGCTTCCGGTCCATTGTTGTTTCCCGGAGCTCTCAACTGGAAGGAGAGGTTGTATTCCACACCAGCCTGCATGCTGAAGGGCAGCGTAATCATCCACTCGTCTTTGACGAAGTTCGGATGAAAGAATACCACTGCAGAATTGGGTGCAGAAGTGGCAAGAATATTGGCATGATTGTAAGCTATCCAGCCTCTATCATCATCTCCGGTATGGGAGGCGAAGATAGTCCAGTGTTCGGGCATCTGGAAATTGCTGAGAGCATCGAAATTCTCAGTCCAGGGGTAGGCATAGATGGTTGGATCAGACTCGATAATGAAGGAGAAGGGCGGATCTGCCACAGCATCTCCATCATCGTTGATGGCTTGCACCGTCCAATAGTAGCGTTGGCCATAAGCCAAGTCCATGCCACCTTCAGTGACCGGATTAAAGCAGGTATTTGTGGTTTCCCAATACCCTTGGTCATAGATTTCAGCAGGGTCAGTAGCCAGGAATACTCCGTAGTTAGTTGGTAATCCACCACCCATCACGTCGGGACTCCAGGCAAGATCAAATCCATATTTGTAGAGATCAGTAGCGTTATCAGCGGGCGAGCTCAGGATTGGGGCTGCTGGAGGACCTGAAGGAAGAGCACCTATATCCAACAACATATTGGGACGGTTGTAGCTGCGATCTGTTGCTGTAGTGACGGTATCCCAAGCGGTGCTGTCATTACGGTAGAACATAGCTCTATAGGCGGGCTCAGTACTGGTGTAATAGGTACTGGCATTATTCGAGTAGGATGCCAACATCCCAAAACTGGTTTGGATTACGATGTTGGAGGTTCCATCCCAGTAGAAGGGTGTGTCGAGATTATGCGCGTTCCAACCGGCTACGGGAGTGTAGGTGGCTACAGAATATACCTCTGCAAGACCGGTTAAGAAGGTGGTGTCGGTAAACTCCGATGCTGTGGTTGTTCCCATGCTAATCTTGAAGTTGGGCAGGTTGGCAGCACTATTAGGAGTATGGACGTTGAAGCCAATGGTATTGATAATACCGGCCTGGGCTCCTGCCGCATTCAATTCCGCTGCAGTGAGGATGTATTGCTCACGAGCATTTTTATACCATGCACCATAGACTGCAGGATAGGTTGAAGTGTTATTGTAGCTTGTGCCATCGCCGATGGTCAACACACTTTGTGAATACACATTGGCACTCAAAGCCACGTCATAGTTTGTCGCATCGTAAACCATGCGCAAGGTAGCGGAAATGGGGCCTTCTGTGGTGCTGTTCACCGTTACGGGAATAGTCACAGATTCATTCGGTGCCAAGCTTGCGGGCAGGTTGGTAGCTGCAAAGGCAAAATCAGCCGCATTGGGACCGACAATGCTGATATCAGATGCGTCAAGACTGAGGCTACCCACACCAATGTTTGTGACTGTGACATCCACAGGTGCGCTGGCGGTGTTATAAAATACGGAACCAAAGTCAATCGTATCAGGTGTATAGGCAAAGACAGGACCTGTAGGCGTGGGTTGCACAAGGATGTCGTCAATGCTGATATAGTAAGGGGAGTTATTGATTACCCCGTGGATAGCAATCCAACAGATGCCATCAGCAGTAGGTGTGAAGCTTCCAAAAATACTCTGGTAATCACCATTAACAATACCTGTTTGAGTCAAGATGGTATTGGTCATACCGGCAATGGTACCTTCTGTTCCATAGTAGAGGCCCACACTGGCGTTGGCTGCCGTGGAACCATCCTGTCTCGCCCAAACTTCAACGTCGTAGGATTGACCAGCTTCCACAGAGAAAGGCTTCATCAACCAAGCATTACCATTCCACATCAAGGTAGCATTATACGAGCCATTACGGGGAGTGCGATTGTAGGTAGTATTGGTGGAGTTGATTAACCAATCTCTAGATTTGTTATCATCACGATAATTTAACCAGCCTAGTACCAGAGCACCTTGCGTCTGTCCCACTTCAAAACCTTCAACAAAAGGATAGGTGTATACGGTGGGGTCTGCTATAGTAGTGAAGCTGCGAGGCGTAGCTGGTACACTCTCTCCTTCTGCATTCTCTGCCGTGACGGTCCAGTAGTAGGTGGTACTGTAAGACAGAGGCGTGTCAAGTGTGAAGCTTAACGTTGTGCTGGTACCGACCAGAGTGGTGGGAGTTTCGTTGGTATCACAATAGATATTGTAAGATGTGGGTACTCCACCTGTAGCGGGAGCAGTCCAGGTGAAGGTGGGAGTTGTAACCACATTGGTAGCAGCATCTGCGGGAGAGGCGAGAACAGGAGTACCGGGAACAAGGGGTGTGATATCGGGGCCAATAAACATATCTGCATAGTAGCCCGTACCTATCAAACCGGTACGCAAAGCGAGGTAGTAGTTGTTACCTGCCAACGAGCTGAGGTCAATAACGTGGTTGTACCAGGTACCACCTACGGCAAAGGTGATATTCTCCCCAATCTGAGTCCAGTTTTCTCTGTCTGGTGAATAGAGCACCTCAATGACGCCGTTAGTGCTTCCACAACGAATCCAGAAATCGAGCGTGCTATCATCCACAATGGTAAGCATGGGAGTGCTGAGCAGGTGTTGAGCAGTGGTAGAGCCATATCTGTAGGCAGATGCGCCTCCATGCACAGCATAGGAAGTGTTACGGGTCCAAGTTGTCTGCCATCCAGCAGGTGGATAGATAGTGCTTTCAAAGCTCTCAAACAGAGCACTTTCACTCAGAGCCCTTCCGCTCAAAGCTACATCATAGTTTTCCCCGGCATATACCATGCGCAAGGTAGCACTGTGTGTACCTGCGGCAGTAGGGTTGTAGCGAACCGGGATGATACCGCCTTGGCCCACGGTGAGGGCAAAAGGCAGGTTGACAGGATCAAATTCAAACATGGCTGCATCTTCGCCAACGATGCTCACGTTTGCTATGGGCAAATCCAGAGTCCCGCCACCGGTGTTGCTCACTGTCACATTCCGATATGCCATGGGTGTGTTGGCAAAGCCAGTACCAAAGTTCAGGGCATCAGGTGTGTAAGTGAGGATAGGGGTGGTGGGAGACTCGCGCACGCGCACATTGTCCACAAACAGATCGTTGTCTCCGCCGGAGGCTGTTGATTCACCGTAGAAGGCGATGTATTTGGTTCCAACGTGGGCACTGAGGTCTATCACCTGGTATTCGCCCAAGGTAGTGATATTGTTATACACATAGGGAGAGTCGGCGTTATTCCATTCTCTCAGTATTGTGGGATTAACCATGGTTTGGTTATCGGCGATAAACACGATGAACTTATCGTCCTGTTGCAAGGTTGGGTCAACCGGATTTGAGTTGCTATACTTGGTGAGAGCCAGATTGAAGTCCAGTTGATAGCCTGTCGCAGGAATAGCGATTGGAGGCGTAACCAACCAGTGCTTGGTGGCATCGCCCCAGATGTTGATCCTGGCAGAAGGATTGGCGGGATTACCAACATTGGCAAAGTTGGTTCTAACCCATTTGAAATCAATGGGAGTGAGGGCGTCTGCAGGATATAAGCCCACATAGCGACTCCAATCCAAAGGTGGGAAGGTAGTATCTGTGAATTCCTCAAGCCAGGGAAAATCATAGATAACGGGATCAAAGCATTCACCACTGACGGTTAAGTTTGTAGTAGCACGCCCATCGGTGATGGTGAAGGTAGCATCGTGGTTACCGACCGCTGTGGGAGCATATTGGATGTTGAAGGTTGTAGATTGT
>Ga0302242_1002097_pt1 | contig 13038 bp, 16 predicted proteins | sample AAG_UR_Lys_MG_FD_193510 | JGI IMG/M metagenome (GOLD analysis project Ga0302242, IMG submission 193510) | Enriched activated sludge microbial communities from anaerobic digester in WTTP, New Holstein, Wisconsin, United States - AAG_UR_Lys | ecosystem: Engineered > Bioreactor > Anaerobic >... | reverse complement strand
CCGCGACCCCGTAGTCGTCGCGGACTTCGAAGACCGTCTTCCCGACCGTGGCCCGGACCTGGATGGCCTCCCCGGCGCGGACGTAGTGCACGAACCGCGTCGCGTGCTTCACGCGCTCGCGCTCCAGCCACTGCAGTCCGCGCTCGAGAAGGTCCATCGCCGCCCTACTGGCTCAGCCGGCCCCGGACGACCGCGTCAGCGTCTGCCGCGGCCTTCACCGCCTTGCCCAGGTACTTGTTGGCCCCGGCCTCCGAGTCGGTCTTGGCGACCGCCTCGGCGACGTCCCAGTAAAGCCTGATTCCCGCCGCGATGGCGCTGCCTACGCCCGTCGCCTTGGGGAACTCGTAGACGCCGGTCACCGCGAGCGCCCCGGGCTGCCCCGCCTTGATCTCCCGGCCGGCCACGCCGACCAGGTCCTCCTGGACCACCACCGACCCGGCGGCCACATCCGCCGCCGGGGTGTAGTCCACGCTGTCGCCCCTCTGGATCAGGATCACCATGGCCATCTCCTCCGCTTACGCCTCGCCCTTGTTCTTGAGCCCGCCGCGCGGGTCCTGCAGCGCCACGCCGAAGTCGTGGTAGCCGCGCATCCGGACGCCGAGGACGTTGAAGTCGGCCTCGGCCGTCTCGATCACCGGCGACTCCTGGCCGTTCAGGAAAGCGACCTCGATCACCGGCAGGTCGTTCGGGTCGGCCAGCAAGTACCAGGCCTTCTGCGAGAAGCCCGCGTACTTCGGGTTCGAGAGGTAGCGGCTGACCTCCGCGCGGAACTTCCCCTGGTGCGGGTTCGAGACCGGGTACTTCACCCCGGCCGTGGTGTCGCGCAGCTCCAGGCTCCGGTTGAGCTGCGTGGCGATGGCCGACAGCGCCGGAGGCACCAGCACGATGGCCGGCATCACCCCGATGGGCTTGCCGTCGGAGTCCACCTGCTCCATGAAGGTCGTCTCGGCCTTGGTCAGGCCGTCGATGCCGAGCAGAGTATCCGCGCCGACGAGCAGGTTCTTGTTGCCGACGGTGAAGAAGGCGGCGTTGGCCAGGAACGCCGTCCAGAAGACGTCGTTGATCTTGAGCCCCGAGCCGCGCCCCAGCTTCCGGGGCACCAGCGTGATCGCCCCCAGGTCGTCGTTGATGATGTCGCGCCGGTCGATGCTGAGCAGCAGGCCGTAGGTGTCGGCCTTGTTGGTGTAGCTCTCGTTCCCCAGCGTCCCGTGCTTCATCTCCCCGCCCGGGGCGACCTGCTCGTACTGGTCGCGCCCCACCAGGCGGTAGCTCGTCACCGTCTTGAAGTCCGGGACGTTCCGCACCGCGCAGATGTTCCGCCAGGCGCGCTCGACCGAGAAGAAGCCCTCCAGCAGGAACTTGTTGGCCACGTTCGAGAGGATGCCGCCCAGGTCCACCGCCGAGAAGCCGGCCCGCACGTCGCGCCCGAATGCGTAGCGCAGCGCCTCACGGCTGTCCCGGAAGGTCCGCTCCGAGTAGCCGTTGGCCCAGGCCGCCTCCAGGAACAGCTCCTGCAGCCCGATCCCGCCGCGGAACCGCCGGCCGGCCTCGTCCAGGACCGCCTCGTCGTAGTGCTTCTCGGGCGCGGAGAGCCCCGCGGCCAGCGAGCAGGCCGCCTCCAGCATCGCCGCGCTGCAGGACCGCGCCTGGCTGCGGCCCGCCGAGATGCGCACGTCGGCCTGCGGCCGGCCCTCGCGCATCGCCTTCAGCACCTTCTGGCTCGTCTCCTCGACGCCCCAGCCGGAGCGGATCGCCTCCCGCTCGATCTTGGGGAACTCCCCGGCGCAGACCTCCTGGATCGCGGCCACGCGCTCGCGCTCCGCGGCCACGGCCCCCTCGGCCGCCTCCCGGGCGGAAGGCGCAGCCGCGGTGACGGTGCGCGGCCCGGACGGCCCCTCGGCCGCGCCGTCGCCGGCAGCCGCAGCCTTTGCCGGCGCCTGGGGCGCCTTCGCCTCAGGCTTCCGGCCCTCGGCCGGGTCAGTCTTGCCCGCCGAGGTCTGGGCGGCAGCCGGAGGCTCCTCGCCCTTTTCGAAGGCGGCCTTCAGCACCGCCAGCCGCTCCTCGCCGAGGCCCTCGGCCTCGATCCCGTGCTCTTCCAGCCACTTCTCGAACTCCATCGCCTTCCCTCCGTACAGGTTGAACCTTGCCGCGAGCTTCAGCCGCGTTGAGGCGTCCGCGCCCACGGCGACGACCGACACCTCCCGCAGAATCGACTTCTTCACGTGGTAGAAGGGACCGTCCTGCACCTGGCCGTTGACCGACCGGCTCCCGCGGACCAGCTCCGAGTCCACGACCTCGGCGCCGATGGAGAGCTGCCAGTCCGCTCCGGCCCGGGCCTGCTCCACGATCCCCTGCGCCTGACCGCTCGAGGAGAGGATTTCCCCCTCGATCACCAGGGCGCTGTCCTCCACCCGGCCCCGGACCATGCCCACCCGGCTGCCGGTGCGGTTGTCGTGGTTGGTCAGAAGCGGCACGCTCTCCGGGATGGCGAGCCCCGAGAGGTCCACGACCACCGGGAAGCGCCAGCCGGGCAGCCGCATCTTGCCGCCCGAGTAGGCCACGCCCATGACGCGGAGCCGCCCGGCCTCGCCCGCGGCCTCGACCATCACGAACTCGTCGGCGGCACCCTGGGCCTTGTCGGCGGCGGGCTCGAAGAGGATGGGCTTGTGCCCGTGGTCCTTCAGCCAGGCCTTGGCCTCGTCCGCGGTGTACTTCGCCGCGTCGAACCGGATCGCCTGGATCTCCACCTTCCCGTCCCGGGTGATGCCCCAGACCACGTCGATCCCCGGGCCGAACTTGTCGTTCTCCCGCCGGAACTGGACGTACTTGGCCGGGTCGGCCAGCCGCGCGGCATGCTCACTCGGGTAGGGCATTGCTCCCTCCCCAAGCGGGCGCCGCGGCGGCCTCGCTCAAGCCAAGCTCCTTCATCAGCGCCTTCTCCCGCGAACGCTGCCGAAGCTCGGCCTCCCAGTCTTTCCCCTGCCGCGCGAACTCGTTCGCCAGGGTGGTCGTGTAGTTCCGCAGGCGCGTCTCCTGCGCCGTCGCCTCCTTCGCCGGGTCCACGTGCTCCTGGCCGTCCCAGAACCACTGGTGGTCCGGCAGAATGCGCTCCAGGCCCTGCGCGGGCACATAGTCCACCGCGCCCACGGCCAGCGCGTACTCCCAGAGCCAGGCGGCCAGCACACGGTCGAGCACCCGGCCGGCGGTGAACGCCTGGTCGACGCGGATCGACTTGAAGTAGGTCTGGTGGTCGAGACGGCCGGAGGCGTAGTTGTAGCCCGAGGAGTTCCCCGCGGCGACGTTGAACGGGATGTTCAGACACCGCGCGATCTCGTTCAGGATCTCGTGCTTGAACTCCGCATAGGTCGTCGCCGGCTGCATCGGCTCGACCTGAGCCATCTTCCAGCCGCCGGGCATGGTCAGCAGCATGTTGCGCTCGAGCTCGATGCTGTCCATCGGCTCGACCTGGTCGGCCTCCCCGTTGGCCGGCGCGTCGGTGTAGAGCACCCCCGCGAAGTCGGCCGCCGCCTCCGCCGCCGCGATCACCGCCAGCGTGAAACGCCGCAGTTGCGCGAAGAGCGGCAGCGCCGGCATGATCTCCGGCAGCCCCCGGTGCTGCCCGGGGCGGTCCTGACGGAAGACGTGGATCATGTGCGACGCCGGGATCGCGAAGTACTCCTCCCGGAGCCGCCGGTAGAGCGCGCCAGGATGCTCGGCCAGCACCCGGTAGCCGACAGGGTTGCCGAACTCGTCCAACTGGATGCCGTCGACCTCGGTTGCGTCCAAGAGGCCCCCGTAAGGGCTCGTCACCTGGTCGGCCTCCACCAACCGCAGATCGAGCTTCACCGGGTGATCCAGGACGGGGTTGTTGACCAGGATGGCGAACGCCTCGCCGTCCTGGCACCGCGCCATCCGCATCGTCCGGAGCTTCTCGGCCAGCCCCACCGCCCGCGCCCAGCGGTCGAACTCCCGCTCGACCTCGCTGTTGCCGGCATCGTTATCGGTGAGCATCTGCAGGCGCGGACCGGTGCCGACCGTGTCGTTGGCCAGCGTCAGCACGATCCCGCGGGCATAGCTGTTGTTGGCGATCTCGTAACGGCAGCGCATCCGCAGCGTCCGGCGCACCTCGGGGCTGGCCGCAGAGTCCGGAGAAAGCGCGTCCGCGTTCGCCCAGTGGCGGCGGTTGTCGTCGGTCGTCGCGGCCGAGTCGAACCGGGCGCGCAAGCGCCGCACCGGCACCGCCCTCCGGTGCGAGAGCACCACCGACTTCCGGTCCGCGGCCGTGGCGACCATCAGCAAGCCCCCGGCGGGACCATCTTGGTACGCCGCACGCCCAGGCCATTGCGCGCCGCGTCCTTCGAGGCCAGATACCGGTCGGCCTCGATCTGCTCCTTCAGGGAGTGCTGCTCCATCTCCCCGGAGTCGCCCTTGGCCCGCTTGGGGCCCCTTGCGTTCCGGCGGATGGAGTTGGCGAGATCTCTGCCCATCGCACGGCTCTCCCTGGCGGGCCGTCCTGGTCCACGAGGAACAGGGCGTACCACCTGCCAGGGCGTTACTTACCCGGCGAAAGCGCGAAACGTCGGCGGGAGGGTCATTTTCTGGTCGATTGTTACACCGGTAGAACTTGGAACGCCTTGCGCACAAATTGAAGCCTATGTTGAGGCCCCGGACCGAGGCCCGTTGACGAAAGACGAAGCCCGGCCATAATCTGCATGCACGGTCGAACAGCGCGGTCGTCTGCAAGCCCTTTACATCTACGCGCTTGTTCCGAGCATCGTTGGCCAGCACGGAGGATGCGCCATGCCAGTCCCAAAAGGAGAGCTGCTTGGAGCGATGGGGTCCCCGTACACTAACGAAGTGGTCGCCCGCCTGCGCAGAATGGCTCATATTCCTCGTCTGCAGCTTGAGAACTTGGCGCGCGCGGCACTGTCTGAGAACTGGGGCAATGACCTCTATGTACTTGAGAAATACCTAGCTGTTCACGTGGCGTGGAGCATCGAACAAGACCGCTTCACTGCCAGCGAGAATCAACTCTTCGTTACAGCTGGGCACCTGCAAACGCGCTACGGAACGCCATTGTACCTGGTATTTGAGCGCAACACGAACGTGGGCCGGCAACCACTTTACTGCGTACACTGCGGTTCAGACGTCTCGGCACCTTCGCTTCCAACGCCACCGGACCTCCCGAATCCACCTGAGATCCCGCGAGGAGTCGAAATCGTGATGTTGCACGACCACATCCTTCGCGATAATGCAGGTCGCGTGCCGTTTCTCGGTGATACGCCCCCCGTATCGCAGATGTGCGCGGTTTCAGGTGCAATCCAGTGGTCACTGAATCGGGGTTTGCAGCTGCCTTATTGGTACTTCGGTGGCATGAACTACCTTGTGCCTCTGTACATGCAAAGCCGCGAGAACATCACGCTTGCACCGGACCTCATCGCCCCGATCCAGGTCACTCCGGAAGCGTTGATGGTTCGAACCGTGCTGCTTCCACACATGCCATATGCGAACGCCAGAGTCTCCGTAAGAAGACATGATCAGCTACCGCACTGGATGCTGGACGCCTGGAATGTCGCTGCGACCTCGGTAACTCCGACGCAAATCGATAACCCAGAGCCAGCGCCATTGCCAGATGCCAATCAACCGCCTGCTCCGGCGGCCCCTGCGGACAAGGCGGCGTCGAAGTAGATGGCGTAGTGGCCACGAGTTGTCGAAGGCAGCGTTGCATGCAATCTACTAGCCAGACCTCCGCCGTTGGAGTCTATAGCCCCTCGTGAGTCGTGATCCGTCGCCCGCAGTACCTGCACTCACGCCTGCGCCGAATCCTGCCGCCTGACGCGGGCCTCGTGTAGAGGACCTCGAAGTGCCTGCACCCGCACCGCGGGCACTCCAGCCCCCGCTTCTCCTCGGACTTCTTGGTCTCCACGGGCTCGCCCATCATCGCTTGCCCCGCTGAATGTCCGACAGCTTCACCCGCGCGCGCCGGACGGCCTCCCTGGCATCCGTCCCGGGCAGGACCGCGCCCTGGACCGACGCGGCCACGGCGCAGCCCACCAGGCAGTCGAGCCAGTGGTTCTCGACGGCCTCCGGCCGGAGCTTCCACTCGTCTACCACTCGCCCGCGGCCCTCGGTCTTGACCCGGTACTCCGCGGTCAGGTGTTCGGCCAAAAGCCGGTGCGCCTCCGGGTCGCGGCCGAAGAGCGACAGGCAGCCCTTGTCGCCCATCGGCACGGCCAGGCGCGCGTGGACGAAGCTCTTCCAGTAGTTCGAGTCGAAGACCACGTGCCGGACGGCGCGGCGGCCCTGCACGTTCGGGATGCGCCAGTTGTGGCCGACGCGGTCGCCGCGCTTACGCTTGTACTCGCTGAACGGGATCGACGAGGCCCCCACGAACCGCCCGTGGCTGGGCAGCAGCACCGCCGCGTGCCGGCTCTGACGACAGAACTGGTAGACCACGTCCGTCGAGGTGCCCCAGTTGGCGTCGATCAGACACCGGTCGATCCGGACCATCGCCCCGTCGTCCCGCCGCCACTCGCGCTCCAGGTACTGCCCGGTTAGCGCCTCCAGCCCCGCGTAGATCGCCCCCTCCAGACCGGCGCCCTTGGCCACGGTGCCGAGCGTCCGTTGCGCGTCCCGCAGCGTGAAGTAGGGTCTGCGCTGGTCCGGATAGGCGCCGTAGTCGATCACGTACCCGGTGAAGTCCTCCTCGAAGGCGGCGACCAGCCAGAAGAGCAGCTTGCCCTGCACGTCGATGAACATCGCCAGCTGCGTGGCGCCCACCGGCAGCTCGCCCCGCCGCATCCCGTTCGTCTTCCCGGCGATCTGGTCGGCCGAGAGCAGCCCCTCGTCCTCCACGCCCTTCTCCGGCAGCGGCTCGTTCTGGTATTCGGCGAAGAACGCCGCCTCGTCCTGCAACTTCAAGTTCATCGCATGCTGGACGGCCGAGGCCTCGTCGTGGTTGAACCGCTCCGGCCAGGCGATCTGTGCGCCCTCGTCGAGCGCCTCGCGGTTGGCCAGGTAGAAGGCCGTCGCCTCCCGCATGTCGCCATGCATGCGCAGGGATTCGGCGCGAACTTCCGCGTACTTCGCCCATAGCTTCTCGTCCGTGGGGAACCCGTAGACCATCCGGGTCCTCTCGCCATTCCATTCCGGGTGCTTCTCGCGGTCGAGGATGTTGTCGGCCATGTCGCCCGGGCGGATCACGGTGCAGGGCATGATCCCGGAGATCTTCTTCCCCGGCCCGGCCATGCCCAGCACCGCCCCGGCCAGAATCCGCTCCCGCGTGGCGCACTGGGACAGGCTCCGGGCCGACTCGTCAGTCTGCGGGTCGTCCAAGACCACGAGGGACGGCCGCACCGTCTTGCCGTCGGCCCGCTTGTACTTCATGCCTCGGATGCGGCCGGTGATCCCGGCGACCTTGATGATCGCCCCGCTGGCCAGGCTGTCCGGGATGGTCGGCAGGACCACCTCGTTCGCCGTCCAGCCGATGTGTGTCCGCTCGCCCTTGTAGAGTTGCCCGGAGCACCGGTTGGCGATCCCGTCCAGGCACCGAATGGGATGGGACACCTCCGGGAAGTCCGAGGCGAGCAGGTCGTTGCCGTCGAGCTCCATCTTGATGCTTTCGAGCATCTCGACCGCATGGACCTCGGACGCTCCGATGAGGCAGACGAAGTCCCGGTGCCCGCAGAGCACCGCCCAGAGGCAGGCGCACTCGGTGATGGACGTCTTCCCCGACCCGCGCGGGAGGGCCATCGCGAATAGCCCGCCGTGTAAGACGGCCGCCTCCACCTTGGCGATCACCTTCAGGTGGTCCGGCGACCAGGGCAGGTGGAACGTGAGCGGGAAGTAGGTCTCGCAGAAGAACCGGAACTCCCGCTCGGCCCGGGCCCGCCGTTCCGGGTCGCCAACCGCTGGCAGCTCGCCGATGTCCCGACCGGCCAGGGCCTTCACCCGGTTCCGCGCCGCCTGGGCCTCCTTCATAGCCTCGTACTCGGCCGCGGGATCTTTCACCGGCCTCGGCTTGTGCCGCTCGTCGGCCAGCCAGGCCACGTACTTGAAGAGGTCCACCCGCCGGCCGTCGCCGATCCGGAAGCCGGCGCGGGTCCGGTGTCGGTGGAGCTGCCGCTCCTCGATCACCGCCCCGAGCGGCGTGGAATTGAGGAGCCGCGCCAGGTCGCCGGGCTTAAGTTGCCGGGGGTCAATCGCCACGGCCGGCCTCCTTCGCAAGCCAGGCCGCGTAGTGCAGGAGGTTCACCGTGCCGTCGGGGTTGACCGGCGCGCCGGCCGCGATATCCCGCCGCAGCGCATCCTCGGAAACGTGCCGCGAACCGGCCTTCCGAAGCACCGCCAGAAGGTCGGAAATGGCCAAATGACTAGGCGTAAGCGCCGCATTATGGCCGGTTGCGGACATGCCGAATCCCCCCGATTACTGGCGAATTGACTTGATGTTTCGACCGAAACATGGCACTGTGTGTGTAGAAGGCAATACCAAGAGCGCATTGAGCGCCGGAAAGGAACGGAGGAGAAAGATGGACGCCAAGACCGCCAAGAGAAACGAACGCCGCGACCTGGAACGCCTGGCCCAGGCCATCGCCCGCTGGGAGCGCCAGGGCCAGGAATGGGCCGCCGAAGGCGACGCCGAGATGGCCCGGGTTCACGCCAAGGACGCCGCCGACCTGCGCAAGGTCGCCGAGGCGGTCAAGAACGGCGACTACGAGATTGCCCGGGACCGGGTCCAGCGCCTCGACACCATCGTGCGCGACCAGGTACCCTGCCGCCTCTACAACCGGCTCTTCGACCTCGGCTGACGGAACGGAAAGGAACCGACCATGGCTACCAAGACCAAGAAGACCGCGGCGCAGACCTACGAAGACCGGGCGCAGGACATCGGCGCCCTGCTGGGCTGGCTCCAGGACGAGCTGGAGGTCCACGAGGAGAAGGCCAAGGCCGCCCCGGCGAACTGGGCGCTGGTCGGGGACCTGACCGAGGTGCGGATGCGCCTGGTCGACGCCCTGACCTTCCTCTCCGGCAACAACGACATCGCCATCGCCGAAGCGCTGGCCGACCTCCGGAACTGAAAGGCACCACCAATGAAGACCACCACCAACCAGCTGGCCATGCCCCGCTTCATCCATCTGAAGCGGGCCTGGTACGCCGACGCCAACCTCCCGCACCTTCGGAAGGAGGGCATCGTCGACCAGGTGACCTTCGGGCTCTACTTCACCGACGGCGGCTGCTCCGGAGAGATGTGCATGAGCTGGCACTGGCTCGTCGGCAACGAGGACGGCGTGGCGCGGCTGGAGGCCTTCTCGGACAGCTTCGCGGCCCTCGGCCGCGCGGAATTCAAGCGGCTGCTCAGCCGGCTGGCCCGGCTGCCCAAGGACGCCGCGGACCGAATGGACCCGGCCGGGTTCTGCGCGCTCCTCGCGGAGTGCGGCTTCGAAGACACCACCCCGGCCAAACCCTGAAGGAGACCGACCATGAAGAAGCGCAACGCCGAACACCAGACCGCGACGGAGGCCGCCGGCAAGGCGGCCCCCGCCGCCTGGCGCGTCTCCATCCTGCTCCAGGGCCGGCGCGTCGAGGTTGCCAAGGCCGACGCCGACCGGATGGCCGAGGCCGGCATCCCCTTCGTCTACCTCTGCAAGAAGGACGGCTTGACCGTAACGGTGCCGGTGAACGACGACCAGAGCGAGCTGGCCGAGGTCGCCGACAAGCTGCTCCTGGCCGCCTACGGCGCGGCGAACCAACTGGCCGACGGCAACCGCTACCGTGCCCAGTGCGTGGCCGCCTGCGAGAAGGTCAAGGCCACCCTCAACCGCCGGGACGCCGCCGAGCGCGCCAAGGGAGAGCCGATGGTCGGCGTCGAGGCGCAGCCGCTCCACCAGCGCGGCACCTGCAGCCTCCACGCCGAGCATGCCAACGTCCACCTCTGGCGGGTCACCTGGGGCGACGGCGTGACGATGGACCTCTGCACCCGCTGCATGGCCTCGCTGGTCTTCGAGGAGTAGCCCATGGAACTGCGCGACTTCACCCGCCACGACTTCGACGCCTTCGGGGGCGCCGAGCGCTGGCCGGATGCGGAGCCCCTCCTCGCCGAGGGCACCTTCATCAACGGCATGCGCTGGGTCCTGGTCCTGGACCGCCAGGGGGCCTGCCTGGTTTGCGAGGATGCCCAGGCCGCGTTCGGCGGGTACATGCTCGCCCGGCCGTTCCTCTCGCCGGCCGATGCGCGCGCCTTCGCGGCGAGCCTCGGCGAGCCCGCGACCCGCGGCCAGTTCTTCATCGCCGGGTTCACAGCGGTCTAGGGAATCACACGGATTGAACCGCGGCCTGTCGCCGCGGATGGGAAAGGAAGGAGAAGGACCATGTCGAGCAGCAAGAAGCACCCCAAGACCAAGGGCCACAGCAAGAAGGCCAAGCCCGAGAAGCCGGAGGCGGCGGCTGCGCCGGCCACGGCGAAGCCGGCCGGCGACGGTCGGATGTCCGGCCTCGATGCGGCGGCCAAGGTGCTGGCCGAGGCCAAGGCGCCCCTGAGCGCCAAGACCATCGTGGAGACGATGCTGGCCAAGGGGCTCTGGCAGACCGAGGGCAAGACCCCGGCGGCGACCATCTACTCGGCCATGTTCCGGGAAATCAAGGCCAAGGGCGCCGAGGCCCGGTTCAAGGTCGCCGAGCGCGGGAAGTTCACCGTCACCAAGTAGCATCCAGCATCTCCTCAGACCGAACGCCCCGGCGAGCCCGCCGGGGTTCGGTCGTTCAGGCCACCCGCTCGTCCTCGTCCCGCGGGTCCAGGCCGGCCATCATCGCAAAGCCCACCGCCAACTGCTCCCCGAAGGGTTCCTCGGCATACGACAGTGGCTCGCGGTAGGCGCGCTCGTCGGCCGCGTTGATGGCGGCGGCCTGCGCCGGCGTGATGTCGGGGATGTAGGCCAGCTTACAGGAGTCCGAGCAGAACCCGCCGCGGACCATCCTGACCCCTTCCGCCAGGCGCAGGCCGCAGTTCCGGCACATCAGGCGTCTATTGCGCATGGACCACCCCCGCTACCGGGACGCGCTCGGCCTTCTTCCCGGTGAACTCCTCCCAGCGCCGGACGATCACGTCGCAGTAGAGCGCGTCGATCTCCATGAGGTAGGCGTGGCGCCCGGTCTTCTCGGCCGCGATGAGCGTGCTGCCCGAGCCGCCGAAGAGGTCGAGGACGTTCTCGCCCGGCTGCGAGGAGTACTGCAAGGCCCGCACCGCCAGCTCCACGGGCTTCTCGGTCAGGTGAACCATCGACTGCGGGTTGACCTTCTTCACCGACCACACGTCGGGGATGTTGTTGGGTCCGAAGAACAGGTGCCCGGCCCCCTCGCGCCAACCGTAGAAGCACCACTCGTGGTTCCCCATGAAATCCTTGCGGGTCAGCACCGGGTGCTCCTTCACCCAGATCACCATCTGCGAGAAGTACAGCTCGCAGGCCTTGAGCACCGGCGGGTAGTTCGAGATGTTCGAGTAGCCGCCCCAGATGTAGAAGCCCCGGCCCGGCTCCAGCACCCGCTGGATGTTCCCGAACCAGGCGTGGAGCAGCCGGGCGAACTCCTCGTCCGACACGAAGTCGTTCTCGAGCGGCCGGTCCTTGGCCCGCATCTTGGCATGCGTGGGGTTGGCCGCATTGGGGTTCCGGTGGACGTCCCGGCCGGGGTCGGTGTTGCCGTAGCCGGCGAAGGAACTCAGGCCGGCGGCGATGGCGTTGTTCGACCGCGGCTCGACCATCACGTTGTACGGCGGGTCGGTGTTGACCAGGTGGATGCGGGCACCGCCCAGGAGCCGGTCCACGTCCTCGGCCTTCGAGCTGTCGCCGCAGAGCAGCCGGTGGTCGCCCAGCACCCACAGATCGCCCGGCTGCGTCACCGCCGCGTCCGGCGGCTCCGGCACCGCGTCCGGGTCGGTGAGCCCCTCGTTGCCGTGGATGCCGGCGCCCAGCAGCTTCTCAAGCTCGTCCGGGGCGAAGCCGAGCATGCCCAGGTCCACGTCCATGCCCCGCAGTTCCGAAAGCTCGATGGGCAGGAGTTCCATGTCCCACTCGGCCAGCTCGGCGAGCTTGTTGTCGGCCAGGCGGTAGGCCTTCACCTTCTCCGGCGGCAGATCCAGGGCCACGTGGACCGGCACCGTCTCCAGCCCCAGCTTCTGAGCGGCCTTCCAGCGAGTGTGCCCGACGATGATGACGCCCTCGGCGTCGACCACTATGGGCTGGCGGAAGCCGTACTCGCGGATGGAGTTGGCCACGGCGTCCACCGCGCCCTCGTTCACCCGCGGGTTCTTCTCGTAGGGCTTGATCTCGGCCAGCCCGCGCATCTCGATCTTCACGGTTCGCCTCCTACCGCCGCGCCTTGGCGGCCTTGTCCTCGCGGGCGATGAGCAGCAGGACCAGGTAGCCGACCAGGTCCAGCACGGGGTCTTCGCCGAACGCGGAGGGGTTGTTGCGAATGCGGCTGAGCTTGTCGTCCAGCCGCACCCGGATGAGCGCCTCGGCGTCGCCGTCGCTGAAGACCCGCACGGGCTCCAGCGCCGAGTTGCCGTAGGCCTTGTTCTTCGCGGCCAACATCTCCGCGATCTCAGTGCACTTGGTGCGTATGCGGCTGGCGGTATCCCGTTTCACGGCGTCACCTCCGAGTTCTGGCCCAAGGGTTGGCCACGGGGCGCGCACGGGCGGCCCACGTGGCGAGATCCCGGTCGGATCGGCTCCCGGCACGCCCGGGCGGCCGGGGCGCGCCCTGTGCGCGAAAACCGGGCACCGGCAAACAAACTCTGTCGAGAAGCGCGACGGTTCCGCCGCGCGTGGTTTCGCCCGGGGGCCCGGGAGGAACCGTTGCTTCTTGTCTTCTTGCACCGCGTGTCTCTCGCGCATACGCGTGCGCGCGTGCGGGTGTGTGGGTATAGGCAATAAGATACACAAGTTGCCGGGAAGTCTGAATGAGTAAAGACGAACGCCTCTGGAGCCGATTCCAGCCCTTGGCAGGTAGCTGGGAGGCAACAGAGGCGTTCATGCTTTACAT
>Ga0302242_1002095_pt1 | contig 13047 bp, 6 predicted proteins | sample AAG_UR_Lys_MG_FD_193510 | JGI IMG/M metagenome (GOLD analysis project Ga0302242, IMG submission 193510) | Enriched activated sludge microbial communities from anaerobic digester in WTTP, New Holstein, Wisconsin, United States - AAG_UR_Lys | ecosystem: Engineered > Bioreactor > Anaerobic >... | reverse complement strand
CGCAAGGATGTACGATGACTTTCGGGATTTTATGCCAGTCAGAGACCAGAGCAAACAGGGCTTACAACCCTGCTGATGAGTCGTGTCTGCTTGATTTTAGCAGTGCTGCATCTCCAACCTTCCAACTTAGTAATCAAACCGGAACAGCCTATCGTATGTCTACGGCGACAATAGGCAGATCCACCCAAGCCAACAACCAAAAACATCATAAAAGGAAAGACATTATGAAAAAGCATCTAAATTTAATCCTGTTACTCGCTCTGATGTTGAGCATCTCGAGCCTGAGCTTTGCCTTCGAAGTATCGGTAGGCAGTGGAACCGCTTATGACTCTTCCTTACCCGTACAAGCTATCAGTAACTATGGTTATAGTCAGCAGATTTACAGCCGGGGCTGGATCAACGCCGTGGGAGAAATCAACAGCATCAAGTTCTATTATGATGATGGGATAGATTATTCCACCACCAAAAATTGGACCATCTACTTGGGGCACACCACGAAAACGGTTTTTAGTAACGTAATGGACTGGATTTCTTACGATGCCTTGACCCAAGTTTTCAGTGGAGATGTGTCGTCTATGTATCCCGCACCCGGGCACTGGATGACTATTCCCTTGCAATCTACTTTTTATTACAACAATAGAGACAACCTGGTGATTGCGGTGCGGGAGTCTACTCCCGGTAGCCATAATTGGGGATTGTATTGGGGCTCTTTCAACACATCAGGTTTTACGTCAATAGGTTGTTATGACGATGCTACCTGCCCCAATCCCAGCAATCCGCCGATGGCGACCAATTTGTTTCATACTAACAACCGCATAAAGTTAGTCTTCAACGGTACGCCTGCGATTCCTGATCTCAACTACCCTGAAAATAATGCCAAGGTGATCAATGGACAATACTTATCATGGACTCTGCCTCCCGGAGGTGCAAATATCACCGGCTACGATGTCTATATCAATAGTCTTATGGTGAGTTCAAACCAACCCGGCACCTCTTATAACATCACAAATCTGATACCGGGTCGCTACACGTGGTATGTGTATGCCCGCAATGTCAACGGTGTCTCTCCCCGATCCGAGGTAAGAGAGTTTTATGTCATAGATGGAACCGTTGTCGGTTCAGAGATGTATAATGCCGGTCGTGAACCTTTTAATGCCTATTACGGCTATGGACGCTCTTTGGGGCTCTATAGATGGGGTGAATTGGGAGGTTATGGATGGATCACCGACATAGGTTGGCAGGTGTTCCAATCTTGCAGTTATGCCATTCCTTACAAGATCTATGCCAAGAATAGCGATACCAGTAATTCCATGAGCTCGATGACCTGGAATGAATTTAAAAATGGAGCCACACTGGTAAAAGAGGGGACTTATACCTTCAATCGCAATGGTTGGCATGTCTTTGAACTGGATACACCGTTCAATTACCATAGCGGCAGTTTGCTCATCGGTGTGGAAGCCAATTATGGGTTGGGTGGAGTTGGCAATTCAGCACCCTATTTCTATTTTACCCTCTCTGATACAAACTATCATCAATATTGGCGTAGTGACAGTAGCGAGCCCACAGGTATGGGGACATTGGATAACCATAGGCCAAATCTGTATATTGTAAAAGCAAGACGCGTCACTGAATATCCCTTTAATGAAGGCTTTGAGTCCGGGCAGACAGATCAAACTGCCGTGAAGGCGTGGTCGCAGCGCGGCAGCTTCAAATCTTGGATAGCAAATTCCAGCCAGACTACCTACAACCGCTCTCCCCGAAGTGGCTCTTTCAATGCTACTCTGAGTTATAGTACCGACAATTGGCTGATGAGACCTTTCTATCTGTCAACCGGAAAGTGGTATGATGTTTCGCTCTGGGCCAGGCAGGATGGGAATGACGCAACCAACGCCAGCGTGGGCATTTACTGGGGGAACAATTCCAAAATCTCCGCCATGACTAATACCATCAAAGCCCAGACCGGCATTGTTAATGGCGCTTATCAGCAGATTTCCGGTAGATTTAGGGTGAATACCACCGGCACTTATTGGCTGGGCATTCATGGCATGATCAATGTCTATCCCTGGTATATCAGTATTGATGATATCAAGGTGGAAGAATCTTATCCCCTCAACGTGACAATAGGCACGGGTAATGAGTCTAACTACCCTCAAGTCTATCCCGCTGTTTATGGTGGGTACTACAGAAACGCCCGCGAGCAGTATATCATAACCGCCTCTGAATTGATTTCAGCGGGAGCCAAAGCCGGCTATATCGACCAAATCGGGTTCTTTGTTCAAGCTACAAACGACTGTGGTCCCCTGCCAAACTTTACTCTGAGTATGGGAACCACAACCGCCACTTCTTTTACCAGTGACAACTTCCTCACCGGTCTCAAAGATGTCTTTTATAGTCCAAGCTACACTCCTTATGTGGGAACAAATCCGCATATGCTCAATACGCCCTTCTATTGGAATGGGACATCGAACCTCGTGATCCAGGCTAGCTTTACTATGAGGCAAATATGGTCGGCAAACACAACTATAACGTATAGCACCACTTCTGCGTATCAGACCATGTATTACCGCAGTGATGATGTCGCCTGGAACACTGTCACCACGGGAATCAGAAGCAACAACCGTCCCAATATCAAACTCAACATTGCGTGCCCAAGCGGGGGAGCCCCTATTCCTCCAATTGTCTCACTTTCCTATCCCGAGCACTATTCCTTCGTGCCCAAAGCCGGGTTTAACTGCACTTGGAAGCCGGACTTGGTTTCCGGCGGGGTACCCGATTATTACATCCTCTACGCCTCCACTGATCAAAACGACCTCTATGGTCAACACAGTTGGGTGGTGAATGATGGTATCTACAACCCGGTTGTCCAGAGTGGAACTGACTTTGCCTATAGCGAACGCTACTATTGGACGGTGAAAGCCGTCAATAGCTATGGGGAAGGAGTGGCGGTCTCTCGTCTGTTTGATACTGAGGTCTATCCGACCACCGACAGCTTCCCCTGGACCGAGAACTTTGATACGGTTGGCACCTGGGGAATGCCCGTTGGCTGGAATGTGTATACTTCTCACTTTGGAAATGATGCGAGACCTTGGAAAGCCAATGATCAATATGTTCCTGTCTCTTCCCCCAACTGCGCAAACGTGAAATGGCACGGCTCTTATCCCAAGGACGAGTGGATGATCTCACCTCCCCTAAGGTTGCAGGCGGGACAGGCATATTCAATATCCTTCAAAGTAAAAGCTCCGGGTTGGGGTGGAATGCCCGAAGCCCTGGCTCTGTATTGGGGTAGAGCTTCCAAAGTGGCTTCCATGCTCATGAACCAGCCACTTTATAATAACTCCCAGATGAGTTTTTCCGCCTGGACTGATGTTAGTGCGGTCTTTGTGCCAACCAGCACGGGTATCTATCACTTTGGCTGGCACGCCTACTCTCAAACTGATGTATTCTACATCGCTATTGACGATGTCACCATTGACGTCACCACCGCCCTGGCTGCACCCGTGGTGAGTGTGACACGCTCTGGTTCAAACGTTGTATTGAGTTGGGATCCGATCCCCGGTGCAACCAGCTATAAAATCTACGCTTCAGAGAATCCTTACAGCTTTGGCTCCGTTCCCATAACTACCGTAAGTTCTACCAGTTACACGCTACCGGCAACGACTGCTAAACGCTTCTTCAGAGTCACCAGCAGCAATAATCGTGAAGCAAGCGAAGGCGAGGTGGGCTCACAAGAGAAGAGCTCTGCCATCATCGAACACAACGATGAGAGGAAAGACATCAAGGAGAAAGCTGCAAGCAGCACCCTAAAACGACCTTAAACGACAAAAGGTATAATTGGGCCCGCATGTTCCGTTGGATGTGCGGGCTTTTTTGTATTGGCAGCGAGTGTAAATTATTATTCACAAATGGAGGCAGGGAGTGGACTCTCTTTGGTGCTAACTCATGGAGTTTGGGTAAGATGTGCTGATTATGAGCCTCTTTTTCCTTAGCTAAAAAAGCGTTGACAGCTTGGTGTAGAGCGAAAATCATGCCCCTAAACTATAGTGTGTGTAGAATGGGGATGGTGTAGCCGTCCTCAAGTGCCTATCAAACCAAAGAGTTAGGGTGTACTCAAAAACCCGAAACTCAAGCTTCATAAACATCATAAGGAGATTATTATGGATCGAGTCGCTATTCGCACGCAAGCCAGAGCCTTGCTTGCCGGCAAGTGGAACTTGTTGGCTCTGATCTGGCTCGCCTACTTTTTCATTGAGAGTGCCACTGCCTCTTTGCCGGGGAGCGGCCTCATCATTGCTGGGCCTTTTGCCTTGGGGCTTGCCCTGTTGTCCCTGCGGGTGGTTCGCAATCAGGACATCAACGTGGAGATGCTTTTTGATGGTTTCAGTGATTTTGTCCGTAGTTTGGTGGCAGGTTTGCTGATGATTGTCTTTGTGTTTCTCTGGTCTTTGCTCTTGATCGTGCCTGGCATCATCGCTGCACTGTCCTATTCCATGACCTTTTACATCTTGGCAGACAATCCCGATGTGACAGCTTCTGAGGCTATCACCATGAGCAAAAACATGATGTTTGGGCACAAGGCGGAGCTTTTCTGGCTCTACCTCTCCTTTATAGGATGGGCGTTTTTGTGCCTCTTCACCGCAGGAATAGGCTTCCTCTGGCTCTTGCCCTACATCCATACTTCCACGGCCATCTTTTACGAGAACCTGAGAGGAGCCGAAGAGGTCGTCATTTCCTAAAGCGGAAGAAGGTTTTAGCTCCGGACAGCTATAGCTACGGCATAGCTAAGCCGCTATTTTGTGGCAATTAGTGGCTTGGTGGTTTGGCCTGCTCAAAAAAGGTGTTGACAAAATCTGGCCTTATAAAGACTTTGTCCTCACCAATGTGTTCCGGAATAGCTCAGCGGTAGAGCGGGTGGCTGTTAACCACTAGGCCGGGGGTTCAAATCCCTCTTCCGGAGCCATTTTTTGCTCACAAGTCTTCTATGATAAGCAAGCCTGGTATGCCTACGCCAGGCTTGTTTTTTTATGGTTTGAATTTCAGGGCTATCTTCGCAGCTACAGACTGCGATGTACGGGCGGTCGCTGAACCGCCGTCAAGTATAGCCGCTTGCCAAAGCGACCAAAAAGTAGCCGACAGTAGCCAAAGGTAGCAGTGCCGCATCTGCAAGATTCAATCCCAGCGCGGCAAGGTGGCTCGATGTAAGAAAACACTTGACTTTTATCAGCAGTGTTAAAACGATGCAACGAGTCGATTGACTTTCTATAGATGTGATTGGCGAGGAAGTAGAGACGTCCTCAAGGAACCTTCGAATCAATAAGTGGAGATTTAAACCAACCTAAGATATTCAAAAGAGTGTAGTTATATGAGCCATTTGACTTATACTTATAGTGCACGCGTTTTTGATGCCAGCTTGGTGGAGATATTCAAGCAACAAGCTCGTATTCAAACGCTATTGGGCAAATTAAAGGATTTCTGTATCCATGATCGGGAGCATGGCATCAATATCAAAGGCTCCACTTACCTGGAAGGTCGGGATTCTCAGATCAAAGCTTGCTTGGCTGCTTTCAACGTGCCGTTTACCGGAACCATAACTCAAGATGAGTATAATCAATTTTCGGATAAAGTCAGTCAAAAGCTAAGATCCTTGAATCAGATGAAATCCACCTTGGAGCAGCATTTCAACACATGCTCTACAATGGAAAAGGATTATCACAAATCACTGCAGTCTTATCGGGACTTAAAGCAGGAAACAGAGAATGCGACAAAAACCGTTAGCTCTGCTAAACAAGAAATCAAATCCTATCTTGATTCCTGTCGTGACACGATATCGGAATCTGACCACACTCAACACATTGGCAGATTAGATGCCGTCAAGGTGGATTTTAAGCTCCCGCAGTTTGCGATTGATCTGCATAAACATGAAGTCCGTTTAACCCAAAACCTTAGCGATGATAAAACTGGCAAACTAACTAAGTTGGAGCAGCTTCAGACGGATGTTTTTAGACTTCGGGCAGACTACAGCAACCTGATGAACATCAAGGAAATGCAGCACCGGCGGCAACAGGCGCAGCAAGATAATCCGCTGGCAAAGATCAAAGCAGAGATTGAGACTTTGATAGCAGAGATGCCCAACCAAGTCGATGTCCATGATCTTGTGGCCGAGTTCAATACTATGAGGGAGTGTTATGATAGCTCTCTCTTGCATAGATTTAGACACCTTAAAACTGATCTGCATTTGCGTAAAGAAAGCCTGGGAAGAAGAGCTGATCTAAACAATCATCTGCTAAAATTACAGCAGCTTTCCTCCCAGTCACCACAAGTCAGCGAAGCCATCGAGAGTCTACAAAGTGCATTGAATGAGTCTACCATCAAGGAGAGCCAGCATGCACGCCTGTGTCTACTCTGTGACGCTACCATAGCTGAAGAAGAAAGAAGGCGGGAAGCGGAAAAGATCCGTGCAACTCAGGTTCAATATGAAAAGAACCAGATTATCAATGCTCTCAGATATCTGAACTACGAAGTGGTGTCGGACACCACGGTGATTGATTTTTCTGATAACATATACCTGTTCCAGGTTCCCAATCAGGACAATTTCATCTGCTTTGAATACCTGAATGATCGGTTTTTGATCAATTTCCTGATTCCGGAGCAGATTGGGGATTTGTCACAAGCCCAAAAGGATCGCAAGGTAATCGAGATGAGCAAGGTCTGCGATGATTACCGTAAGTTGTTGAGAATGCTTGCCCTGCGCGGGATCGTGAACAGGGGTGAGAACGAGCCACTGGGAGCCGCAGCAGAAAGGCTGGTTCCCATTCCCGAACGATTGAGGGGTAGAGTCGAACACCTTCTGCGGCAAGAAAAAGTCGCCCACGAAGAAGAACAAAGAATTTTAAGGATGGATCATGATTGACAGCGAATTGATTACTGTTATGCCGAGATGGACACAGGATCTGCACAGATTCCTCGGTCTGAAGTCACTGTTTTTCCTGCATGGAAATATCTATGATTGCTACTACTATCCTCTGAACTTCGGGAAAGCGCAGAGCAAGGAGGAGCTGGAGTTTTGTCTCATGGACAATCTGGCAGGGCAATTTCTGCGCTACTTTTTCTTGGATGAGGAATTTGATCTGGTGTTCTATTACGATGTGATAGATGGCTTTTCGGTTTTCTCACGAGATGGAAGGCCGGATTTTAAGCAGACAGTCGAACAATTGGTCGATGTGAAAGCCAAGGAACCGGATAAGTATCTTGAAAACGATGCAGTTGACCTGTATAGACAGATAATGGCCAACACCAACAAGTTGTGTGCGTGTGTTTACAATTTCAGCTCCAGAATAACGGCCGACCCCAAACGCTTAGCCGAAAAAGAACGCCTTATATATCTGACTATCCTCAAGGCCGCAGCCGAGACCAAACCCTTTAAAAACAAGCATTTTCTGCGTAGTTGCATAGTGATGGTTTTGGACAATCTCTGTGATGCTCCGTCTTGGCTCTTGGTCAATAATCCTCATGCCCGCTCGATTGAGATCGCCAAGCCAAACAAAGAGGAACGCAAGCTCTATTTCCAAGCACAAGCTCAATATTACGCACCTGAAGACCCCGATAAGGAGCCACCTGATCAAAGGCAAATCGAGAATGTTTTTCTGGATCATACTGACGGGCTGTCCAACCGTGAGCTGGAAAACCTACGCTCTATCTCGTTGAAGACATCGCTGCCATTGTCTGAAATCCGCCAGATTGTTGACTTGTATAAATTTGGCACCAAGGAAAACTTTTGGCTGAAGCTGGATAAAGAAAGGATTGATAAAGCTGAATCTGAGCTCAAAAAGAGGGTCAAAGGCCAGGACAATGCAATCGCCAAAACGGTGGAAGTGATCAGGCGGGCAAGGCTCGGTCTGGATGGTCTTGAGCAAGCCAATATGAGAACCAAGCCCAAGGGAGTCTTGTTTTTTGCCGGGCCGACCGGTGTGGGGAAAACGGAGCTGGCCAAATCCGTCGCCGAGTTGATCTTTGGGATGGAAGACGCCATCATCCGCTTTGATATGAGCGAGTACAACGATTCCAATTCGGATGTCAAACTGATTGGTGCGCCGCCCGGTTACATCGGCTATGAAGAAGGCGGACAGTTAACGAGCCGCGTCAGGGAAAAGCCTTTTTCGATTATCCTGTTTGACGAGATTGAAAAGGCACATGATAAAGTGTTCGACAAGTTCTTACAGATTTTGGACGATGGCAGACTGACCGACTCCCAGGGCAACACCGTATACTTTTCGCAAACCTTGATCATCTTTACCAGCAATCTTGGTATTTACAAGAAGGGTAGGCTTGGTAAACGGGAGCCAAATGTGTTATATGATCCACGCTTTCCTGATGATCCCGAGAAAACGGATAGTTATGAAACCATGCGGGACAAGATTCAGAAGGAGATAGATTTCTTTTTCAACTCCAAGCTCAACCGTCCGGAGATTCGCAACCGCTTTGGCGAGAACTTTGTGATCTTTGATTTTATCCGCCAGCCCTACGATCAGGAGATAGTGAAAATGAAGCTGAACACGATAACCAAAAACATGATGAAACTGTATTCCAGCGAGATTCATTTTAGTGATGTCTTCATTGAGGACTTTCGCAATAAGATTCTGATCGAAAAGCTGATAGACGGTGGACGCGGGATCAACAACCGCATCGAGAGTTACATCATCAGTAGTCTCACCTCATTTCTCAACGACCGCAGCGAGCTGAAAAACCTGAAGATCAAGGCGGAAGTCGTTACCGATCCAAATGGCACTCACAGGGTCGTCTTTGCATGTTTCTGAAGCTTAGGCAGATCCTGTATCCAGTCTACAATTTGGGCCCCGGCAAACGTATCGCCTTGTGGACGCAGGGCTGTAGCATCCATTGTCCCGACTGCCTGAATCCGGAAACCTGGAATCCTGAAGCTGGGGTGAGCGTGAATATCATGTCTTTGGCAATCCTATTGATGGAAATCAGCGAGGGTTACGATGGGATCACGTTCAGTGGCGGAGAGCCTTTTGACCAGTATGATGCTTTGGTATATCTGGCTTCCATCCTGAAACATAGTTGCAAACTGAATCTGCTTGTCTATAGTGGCTACACCTTGGAAGAGCTCAGCGGAGCGCATCCTGACCTATATTTTCAGGAAGCTTTTGATTACCTGATCGACGGCCGGTTTAGGAGCAACTCCCCATCGGAAGACAATATCCGGGGCTCTGCAAACCAGAGAATCTATCAATTTGCCGCTGGTGAAGTGTTGGAATTGCCCACCCTGGCCAATGGGACTGCCTTGTCTGTCAATCTGGATACCAAGGCAATCCTCAGTGGTATCCCCAAAGCAGGGGATGTCGCCAATTTGAAAGAACTGTTGGCCAAACGTGGTCTAACATGGGAGTAAAATAACGAAAGGAGAATCATATCATGACCAAATGCGATTTTTGTGGCACCGAACTGCAAAGAACCGGCGCAGAGTCGAGCTCGAATATACTCACCTGTCCGGTTTGCGGTCGGGATGTGCAAGTGGAGACCTCATCTGAACCTGCGCCATCGGATAAACCAGTCTTGTGGATAACGCAGTTGTCCACCGGTGAAAAGATCAGCCTGATTGCCGAAGGGACGCAAACCATAGGGCGGGAAAGTTATGGAGAGGAGATCTTCCAAAACCTGGCGATCAGCCGGAAGCACTGCAATATCGACTATGCCGACGCTGGTTTTTACATTTGTGATCTGGGATCAACCAACGGAACCTTTCTGGACGGTATCCGGCTGAAATCCAGAGTGTTGCTGGAGGACGGCCAGCATCTGGTCTTGGCTAACGAGGAGTTTCTGGTGGAGATCAAGCTGCCCGAACTCCGTGATTCAGCCGGGGAAACCATCGCCCGTAAATCGGTCTATCGTTGTCATAGCTGTGGCCGGGAAACGGAGTATATCGACAGCAGCGAGCTCCCACCAATGTGTCCAGATTGCGGACACATGACTGAGCTACCTTAGCCCACACCTGTCAGGATTTCCCAACCCAAGTAGTGCGGTAGCCGGCGGTTGCATATCGCTGCAGTATGGACGCTTGCCAAAGTGACCCAATGAAACTGCCAGTTACTTTCTTCTTGGGCGGTGTGGCGAGTACCCCTGCTTCTTCCTTACTTACCCGCAGGGCGATGCCGTGGCGATACTCGGGTTTTTCCCGAGTGGCTCCGAGTAATCACCGGGCGGCTAAGCAAGGAAGAGGTAGGAAGGGTCACACAGGAATAACTGCATTATCCGGGACAATCTTCAAGCTAATCGCTCTACATCTTTCTGACCACCCTAAAACCGACAAATGATGCGCTCTGTAAGGGCTTATCTTCAAAACTGTTGTGTACCCTTTTCGTATAAACCATGCCATTACGATATAGCCAGGAACCGCCTCTGAGACACCTATATTTGCCAGTTTTCGGGCCGTGAGGGTCCTTTGTTCCAGGTTTTGGTGGCTCTTCCTGGTAGTAATCCCAACACATTTCGGAGACATTGCCACTGAGATCATAAATACCCAGCTCATTGGGCTTTTTCCGCTTTACTGGATGGATCCGATATTTTGCATTTCCTGGATGCCAAGCTACTTTGTTCACATTATCCGAACCTGCGTATTGATAACTATTTGAATACTTGCCACCGGAAGCTGCATACTCCCACTCTGCTTCAGTAGGTAACCGGTATCCGTTTGCGTCCCAATTGCAGGTCACCTTATTTCCTTTGATCGTATAACATTCATCATACCCCTCCCAGAAACTCAGCCAGTTACAGAAGGTTGCCGCATCCTTGAAGGAAACGCATACCACTGGGTCTTGATCTGTATGCTTTTTAAAGAAATTATTCCTCCAGGATGCGGTATCTGCGTGCCAAGTACCGCCTGTCCTGAAGAGCCCCAATAGGGATTGATCAGTGTAAACGTAAGACCCGTCACCTTCTTCTGCTTCCGTTACATAATTGGTGTTTGCTACAAACCTGCTGAAATCAGCATAACGTGTTTCGTGTTCTGCGATGTAAAAGTCAGAGATAATTACCTCTCGACCTTGGAAATAGTAACTGCCTCCCTCAACTTCTATCATCTGGATCATAGAGTCTTGGCTCGCAAAGTGGGAGGGAAAGAGATTGTCACCCAAATCTTTCACGTAAATGGCACTCAGACATCCCAATGCCGTCAAAATCCCAACCACCGGCAGGAAGGCAGCTTTTTTCAGCAACTTGCTTTGTTTTCGATACACATGAAGCATGCTTACAATCGCTATCAAACAAGCAATAGTAGTGACGGCCAACTGTGCCTTGAGCAGGTAAGGGAAATAGGGTTCCGACGTATTGGACAAACTAAAAAAAAGGGCTATCACATAGGGCACAACTATATAGGCGAAAGACAATTCCCTTAGTTTTACCGGGATCACTTTTATGCCTGTGGTCATTAACCACAGAACTGCACTAATGATCACCCACAAGATTCCAAAACGGTGATAAAAAAGCCTGGGACCGGTCAAGGCCAACAGATTGACAAAAAGCAAGATAGCATAAATCAGCCACTGCAGACCATGGAAAAGTGCAACTTCATTGGCTTTTGCAAACTGCTTACTCCAGTCGCCGATATACACCTCAATTTCACGAGAGAGCATTAACCGCCTTTTTGTGGCAAATGCCGACAGTTTTGCAGGGCAGACTGAGAATGTCGAGTTTGGTCGCTGCCCTTGGCTCGAACCTCCTGTGCCGGGAGTGATTGTTCCTTGGAGGATTTCACCTTCCAGCCAAAGCACATCTTCCTTGTTCTTCAGGCTGTTACCGTCCGCGGTTATGCTGTTTCTTCGGTAACCGATGTGTAAATCCAATTCTCGATAGGCTAACTGTTGATCCTTCTTTTGATAGAAGATTTGAGGTTCCGCATCGGCTTGTTTGCTGTTTTTCACGACTAACAGCGGATGCAAAGAACCATTCACCCTGACTAACCCCGTCCTGATGTCTATCTTCACACTCGACAGTTCAAGATCTTTGTAGCGTGAGTAAGTTAACTCATTGCCTTCTAACAGGTCTATGGATTCCCAGAGAAACTCATTATAACCCAATTCCAGCAGATCACTGCGATTTTGATGCTCAAGAAACACTTGCAGCTCTGGATCGTCTGCTTCGTAATAGCAATTCCCTATGAGCAATTCCCGTAGATATGCTCCGATCGACTGCAGGCATAAGCTGCCGCTAATACGCATTCCCCTATCTGGATTAACCATGTATGCAAGCTTGATCACCAGTGTATGTAACGCTTCCAGATTCCCTATCCACCCCAAAGAGAAGAAATCCAATAAAGAACTTGCTCGGGGTGCGTAAACTTTCGCCAATCCGGTAAGAAAATCGCTCTCTGCCAAGTGTGTTGCCCTGGCAAAATTGATCTCAAATTGGACATCCATCAAGCCATTGACAAGGTCATCCTCAGACATGCCAAGATAGTTGGTATCCAGCGTTTTTATCTTCTCTCTGATCTTCTGTTCTGAATACTCATCGTGTTTTCCAGACCAAAAATAGCCCAATAGCAAGCTTTGCTTTTGCTTATCATAGCTTTGCAGCCTGTTCACCAAGTCTGAATATATTTCTGATAGATTGGCGGGCAGGAATTGGGCAGACCATTTCAGCAGATTGCTGTTTTTTGGAGTTGCGTTTATCAACTCAATCAAATTGGTATACAAACCGCTTTCCGCGAGGCTTTGCCTGATCGTGGTAATCAGCTCAGGTAGTTGTGCTGATTTGACAGCGTCAATGTGATGCTCAAACAGGAAGCCCAGCAGTTTCAGGCGCAGATTGAGCAACTTTTCATCTGGCTGGTGGTCGCAGGTGGTACCCAGCAGTTGTATCGCAGAAATGCTTCCTACTTCCAAATCAGACTCAGCGCTTACCTTGCCTGCGTTTTCCATGATCAGGCTCATAATGTTCAGGATGCGGGTATAGTGAGCTATCTTGGGATCGTCGTCTTTAGCCGTCCTGAGCAGTTGCTTGAGGGCAAACTCCAATTGAAAAACATACTCCTTGGCC
>Ga0302242_1002094_pt1 | contig 13053 bp, 9 predicted proteins | sample AAG_UR_Lys_MG_FD_193510 | JGI IMG/M metagenome (GOLD analysis project Ga0302242, IMG submission 193510) | Enriched activated sludge microbial communities from anaerobic digester in WTTP, New Holstein, Wisconsin, United States - AAG_UR_Lys | ecosystem: Engineered > Bioreactor > Anaerobic >... | reverse complement strand
GTACGTTAGCCGATAGAGAGTCTGCATCCTGTCGTCCTCGCAGCAAGAATGGCCAAAGAAACCACGCCGGCCTTTGCATTTGCCGTGCGGCCTTGGGCACGCCCCGGCGAGTGACGCCGGAAACACGGGTTTCTCAACCGGATAGCGTGTGCTCGGAAGGGATCAAAGTCAACCGGCCGGAAAGCTGCGGGCGCGAGCACAACCTCCTGCAGGCTGGACTTTACAGCTTCGCCCAAACCTCATCCGGCAAAGGGCATCGGACAGGAGCGGAAGAAGATACGGGTGTACGAGTAAGAGTATGTGGGGAGTCCGTTTTTCGCTTGGCTTCCTGCCGCACTCGTACACGCGAATCTCCTGCGCGTCTGCCTCAAGCCACGCGTGTGCCGTACTCGATCGCGGAGGACTGAAACAATCCCGTGCTCAAGTAGCGGTCGCCGCGGTCGGGCAGCAGGGCGACGATGGTGCCGCGTTTCATGCGGCGGGCCAGTTGCAGCGCTCCGGCCGCCGACGCGCCGCTGGACATGCCCACGAAAATGCCTTCCCGCTTGGCCAGTTGCCGGGCCGTTTCGTAGGCGTCGGCGTCGACGACGGAGATTTTCTCGTCCAGCAGGTTCGGGTCGTAGATCTTGGGCTGCATCGACTCCTGCATGTTCTTCAGACCCTGGATATGGTGGCCCAGTGGCGGCTCGATGCCGACGATGCGCGCCCGAGGCTTGTGCTGCTTCAAATAGCGGCTGACGCCCATCAGCGTTCCCGAAGTGCCCATCCCCGTGACAAACACATCGACTTCGCCTTCCGTCTGCGCATAGATTTCCGGCCCCGTCGTGGCGTAGTGCGCGAGGATGTTGTTCTCGTTTTCAAACTGGTTGGGCGTATAGTAGCGATTCGGGAATTGTTCCACCATGCGCCGGACGCGGCGGATCGCTCCGTCCGTGCGCTCGGCTGCGGGGGTCAGGATGACTTCCGCGCCCAACGCCTCCAGCACGCGGCGACGCTCCATGCTGACGCTGGCAGCCATGCACAAGGTGACCCGGTAACCGCGGGCTGCGGCGATCATCGCCAAGGCGATGCCCGTGTTGCCGGAGGTCGCCTCCAGGATGGTCTGGCCCGGCGTTAATTCGCCGGAATCCTCGGCGGCCTTGATCATCCAATACGCCGCCCGGTCCTTGACCGAGCCGCCCGGATTGTTGCCTTCCAGCTTGGCGAAGATCCGGACCGCTGCCGGCTTGTCGCCGAGGTTCTTCAATTCGACCAGAGGCGTGTTTCCGATCGCACCCCAGATGCACATGGCGGGATCCTTCGAGCGTGCAGGCAGGCAAAAAAAGCGGCGCAAAACGCGCCCGAACGTGCCCAGGGCGGCAGGCACCACGCACGAGGACGCATATCCCGTATCATCGGCATATCAAAACGCCAAATACGGAAAAAACCGCAGTTCCTGCTTTTTTCGCTCACTGCGCCCGCACGTGGTAGCACAGCAGAACGTCCTGGTCGCGGATGTACAGGCGTCCGCCGGCCACCACGGGATGCGGCCAGCTGTTCTTGCCGCTGCGGTCGGGCTGGTCGAAGCGGCTGTTTTCCCGATAGCCGTCCGGCGTGGCCTCCAGGATCACCATGGTGCCTTTGCCGTCTTCGGCGCGGCAGTACAGCAGGCCGCCGGCGTAGACCAGCGAGCCCTTGCCCAACTTGGCCTTTTCCCGCCAGACCATCTCGCCGGTGGCAAAGTCCTGGCACGTCCAGCCTTTGCCGTCCGAGTAGCCGTACACGTGCTTGCCGACCAGCACGGCGCCGCCATGATGGTTGACCATCACCTTGTTGTCATAGACTTTCTCGGCGGAGAATTTCCCGCCGGCTGCGGTGATGTTGAACATCTGACTGCCTGCGCCGTAGCCGGACGTAACATACACACCGCCGTCGTGGTAGATCGGCGTAGGAATTACGGCGACCGAACCTTTGCGGGGCGCTCGCCACAGCACGCGGCCGTCCGCTGCAGCGATACCGGCGACGCTGGCGTCCGTCAGTTGGATGTACTGCCGGACGCCGCCGATCTCGGCCGCGATCGGGGACGAGTAGTGAATCCCGTCCGTGAACTCCTTGCTTTGCCAGACCAGTTCGCCGGTCCTCTTGTTCAAGGCCACCAGGTTGCCGCGCGAACCGCCGGGGGCCAGGATCACTCGATCGCCGTCCACCAGCGGCATGCCCGTATAGCCCCATTCCGGCAACTGGCCGCCGAAATCCTGGATGTAGTCCTTGCGCCAGACTTCCTTGCCAGTGGCCGTTTCCAGGCAGACCACCTCGCCGTATTGGCCCACCGCGTACAGCAGGTCGCCGTCCACCGTGGGAACGACGCGGGGCCCGGCGAACCCGCCCCAGCCGGGCGCGCCCGCCTTGCCGACCTGCGCCGTCCACAGCGGTTTGCCGCCGGCACGGTTGAGTGCGATGACGAAATTGGCGTTCTCTTTTTCGCCCATGGTGAACAGCCGGTCGCCGGCCAACGTGACGCCGGAATAACCCGATCCCAAGCCGGTGGCTTTCCAGACCAGGGGCGGACCGCCCTCCGGCCATGCTTTCAGCAGGCCGGTCTCGACGGAACGCCCGTCGCGGTTGGGGCCTCGCCATTGGGGCCAGTCGCCTTCATCATCAGCAGCAGCAGCGTGCCGCAGCGAGCAAAAAACCGTGAGGACCGTAACGAGCAGGAACGTGTGTTTCATTTGCAGGACACCTTTTTCGGTTAAGCGAACAATGGAAAACGGCAACAAACCGCGCCGGGGACTCGGCACCGCAGCTAGGCTTCTGAACCGGGCTTCCTTCGCGGCGTCAGCCAGCAGAGTACCAACAATCCGGACGCCTTGCCAGCACCAGGATGCATGGCCAGTGCAGAACCCGCACCACACGCGGGACTTGAACGCCACTCGCTTCCCGGCTGGCATTTCGTCAACGCGCCGCCTGCTCAAACAGCCGCTGGCAACGCTGGCGGTTTTCCTGGGTGAAGCGGTCGCACTCTCGAAGCAGGGCCTCGGCGCCGGCGTAGTCCAGCAGGTACGCCAGCTTGCCCAGTTCCTTTTCGTCGCTGGGCAGGTCGTGGCGGGCCACGGTATTCATCAGCCGCAGACGGGCTTCGATGCTCCGCAGGAATCGGTACGAGCGGCTGAGGCAGTCGCAATCGTCCTGCGACAGGACCCCCGCCTGATGCAGGGCCTCGATGGCATCGAGCGTGCCGGGCTGCAGCACCCCGGGTGAGTCCGCCGCGTGTTTCATTTGCAGAGCTTGCACGGCGAATTCGACATCCACCGTGCCGCCGGGGCCGCGTTTCAGGTTTCGCGGCGTCGCGGTCTCCTCAAGCCTGGTCCGCATCCGCCGGATTTCTTCGGCGTAGCTCCTCTGCCAGCCCTGGCCGATGATGGCCCGGCGGACAGCTTGCACGGTGGCCCGGCAGGCGGCGGACGAGCCGAAGATCGTCCTCGCCTTGCACAACGCCTGCCGCTCCCAAATCTGCCCCTGGCCCTCGGCAAAGTAGCGGCTGAATTCGTCCAGCGACACCGCCAGCGCGCCGCTGCGGCCGGTGGGCCGCAGCCGGGGGTCGACTTCGTACAGCCGGCCGTGAGGGCCGATCTGACTCAGCACCTTGATGATCCGCTGGCCCAGTTGCGTGAAGAAGTGCTGGTTCGTCGTGCTCTGGTCGCTGCGGCCGCGAAGCGGGTGCTGGGTAACGCCGTCGGCTTCATACAGGAACACGACGTCCAGATCGCTGTGGTAGTTCGGTTCGCGGCCGCCCAGCTTGCCCATCGCCAGGATCACCATTTCACAGGGCCGTTCCTTCCGCTCCTGGCTGCCGGCGGTGGGCGTTCCGTACCTGGCCGCCAGCCGCTGGTATTCGCGGGCCGCAATCTTCCGCACGCAGACTTCCGCGATGTCCGACAGCGCGCGGTGCGTATTGCGGATGTCCTCCTTGCCCAGGATGTCCCGCACGCCGACGCGGAGGTGGAGAGAATTCTTGAAGCCGTGCAAGATCGGATCGATGTCCTCAGCGTCGCGCAGCAGGTCCTCGAGCATCGTGTCGAGCCAGTTCGCCGTCGGCAGTTTGTCCAGCACCAGCGAGTCCATCAGTTCGTCAATCATGCCCGGGTTGCTCGTCAGGATGCTCGACAGGTAAGGCGCCGCGGCGCACAGCCGCACGTACAGTTGCAGCGACGGCGGATGGTCGCTGAACAGCTCCCACAGCACCCCCTTGCCGCCCAGCGAATCGCTGATCTTGCTCAGGTCGACCAGCGTCGAATCGGGATCGGGCGTGGCGGCGATGGCCTGCAGCAGGGGCCGGGCGATCGCCGCCAGGAAGTGTCGGCAGCGATGCGACGACAGAAAAGAAATTCTCTCCGTGGTCAGGGCCATCAGGTTGTGGTAGGCGTCCGGCACGTGCCGAAAGTGGTAACGGTCGAGGACCTCCCGAATCTGCGCCTCCGCCGGTTCCGGATCCAGCACCAGGTCCGTCTCCGCCACGGCCTCGTCGGCGGCGAAAGGCTCGTTCAGCAAGTGGTCCAGGATGGCCCGGTTTCGCTCGGTGCGCTGCCGGTAATCCACTTTGAAGGCTTCCAGCGCCGAGCGATGCGGGCCTTCCGCATAGCCCATGCGGATGGCCAGCTTGCGCAGTTCGTCGTCGCCCTCGGGCAGGGTGTGCGCCTGCAAGTCGAACATGCACTGCAGCCGATGTTCGAGTTTGCGGAGCAGGATGTAATTCTCCGCCAGGGCCGAGCGTTCCTGCAGCGTCAGGCAGCCGGCCTTTTCCAGCCGGTCGATCGCCTCCAGCGTATTGCCGGTGCGGATTTCCGGCAGGCTACCGCCGTTGAGTAGTTGCAGGAACTGGATCGCGAACTCGATATCGCGGATCCCGCCGTGTCCGGTCTTGACATTCCGTTCGTCGCCGCCTTCATGGTGCGTGCGCTGCTCGATCTTGCGTTTCAGGGCCTTGATGCCCGTGATGTCGGCCCAGTTGAGATAGCGGCGGTAGACCCAAGGTTCGATCTGTTCCAGGAACTCGCGGCCCAGGTCCAGGTCGCCGGCGATCGGCCGGACTTTGACCATCGCCTGCCGCTCCCAGGTGCGGCCGGAGATGTCGTAGTACCGCAGCGCCGCGTTGACGCCCGTCACGGGGGGACCTTGGCGGCCGCCCGGACGCAGCCGCAGATCGACGCGATACGCGACGCCCAAAGCGGTGCTTTCCGTCAGGTACTTGACGACCTGCTGGACCAACCGTTCGTAGAACTCCGTGCTGCTGACGCTCCGGGGACCATTCGTCTTGCCCGCGTCGTCGCATAAAAACACCAGGTCGATGTCGCTGGAGTAGTTCAACTCCTGTCCGCCCAGCTTGCCCAAGGCCAGGGCCACGAAGCGGGCCCGCTGCCCGTCCGGCCTTCGTGGCACGCCGCGCTGCTGTTCGGCTTTCCGCCGCGCCGCCCGGACCGCCGCTTCGCAAATCGCCTCGGCCAGCGTCGAGATCTGCTCGGTCACCGTCTCCAGCCGCTGGCGGCGCACGATGTCGCCGTACGCGATCCGCAGCGTCTCGCGTTGCTTGTGCCGGCGGAGGATCGTCATCACGTCGCGATCGTCCGTCGCGGCGGCGACGTCGCTGCAGATTTCGCGGACCAGCACCTCGCGAGCCACCGGCTGCCCTTCCGTCAACCGCAGCAAATCGAAGCACTCCGCATCCCGGATCAGCAAGTCGCTCAGATGCTGACTGCTGCAAAAAATCTGCAACAGCGCCGGTAGCGCCTCGGGGTCACGCTCGAAGAACGCCGCCAAGGCCAAGCGGCTCCGCGCGGCGGCGAAAAACCGGTCCAGGTTGTTCAAGGCCATGTCGGGATCGCTCAGCCCCGGCATGTGCTCCGACAGCTGATCGGCCAGCGTGCCCATCAAATCCAGCGTGACTCCCGAGCGGGCGATCGACAGCCAGTTGGCTTGAGCCCGCGGCACGCTCTTGATGCCCAGCCGCCGCAACCAGGCGGTGCGTTCCGAGGAATCGTAAAGATAGAGGTCGACGGTCTGCAGGTCCATGAGTTTGAGTTTAGGCAAACCCGGTAGGGGTTCACAATAGGCCGCCCAGCGCGAATCTGGTTCGGCCTCCGAGGATCGGGTTGGCGTGTCACAAGACGCACGGGTTGACAAATCCAGCCCGGGGCCCCATACTGTGGCGGTCTGGGATTTTCACATCGCCCCGGCCAGCCCTTGGTTCGTCGTGGGCCTTCGATTTGAGACCTCCCAGTTTGATTTCTTTCTCTGTTTGCTGTGGAGGTATGGCTCAGCATGAATATCTACGTGGGAAATCTCTCTTTTGAGGCGACCGAGCAGAATATCCGCGAGGAATTCAGCAAGTTCGGCGAAGTATCGGGCGTGAACATGATAACCGACCGCGAGACCGGCCGGTCGCGGGGCTTCTGCTTTGTCGAAATGCCGAATGACGCGGAAGCCAAGGAAGCCATCAGTGGGCTGAACCTGCAGCGCATTGCGGGCCGCGCCGTGACGGTGAACGAAGCCCGCCCCAAGCCCGACCGCTCGGATCGCCGCGGGCCTCGCGGCCCACGCCGCTACTAAGCACGGAGCAGGAAAGACAAAGCAACCTGCGGAATGATCACGCAGCAGCTCGGCTTTTTCGGAAAAGCCGGGCTGCTTTTTACGGCTTGGCCTCCAGCAGGTGCCGCTTGAGGAAATCAGCCCGGCGGCGAGACCCGTACGGGGTCTCAGCGGCGCCGTGCCCGGTGCCCGTAACAATCACCAGATCGAAATCCTTGTCGGCCCGCTCCAACGCGTGGACGACTTGCATGGTCGAGGCCGGGTCCACGTTTTCATCCAACTCGCCCACGATGAGCATCAGCCGGCCTTGCAGCCGATGCGCATGCACGACGTTGGAGTTTTCCTCGTACTCCTTGCCGACCGGCCAGCCCATCCACTGTTCGTTCCACCAGATCTTGTCCATGCGGTTGTCGTGACAGCCGCAATCGGCGACCGCCACGCGGTAGAAATCGCCGTGCCACAGCAGGGCCGCCAGGGCGTTCTGACCGCCCGCCGAGCCGCCGTAGATGCCCACGCGCGACAGATCCATCTCCGGATGCTTCGCGGCCGCCGTCTTGATCCACGCAATGCGGTCCGGGAAGCCCGCATCGCGCAGGTTCCGCCAACACACATCGTGAAACTTCTTGGAACGTCCCGAAGTGCCCATGCCGTCGCACTGGACGACGATCATTCCCAAGTCGGCGATGCGCTGCTGATGAGCGTAGCGAGCCCGAAACGACTTGGGCGTGAAGAACCCCTGCGGGCCGGCGTAGATGTTTTCCACCACCGGATATTTCTTCGCCGGGTCAAAGTCGCGCGGCCGGAGGATCACGCCGTAAATGTCCGTGACGCCGTCCCGGCCCTTGGCCGCAAATCGTTCCGGCCAGCGGCCGCCGCGGGTTGCCAGCAGTTCACTGGCATCGGCCTCCTCCAGCCGGCAAACCAGTTGCCCGTCTGTGCTGCGGCGCAGTTCGGTGATGGGCGGCAAATCGACTCGCGACCACGTGTCCAGGAAATACGGCTCGCCGGGCGACCAACGCACGCGGTGGTTGCCGTCGCCGGCCGTGAGCACCGTCATGCCGCTGCCGTCGAAGTTGACGCGGCAGAAGTGCGCGAAGTAGGGATCCTGCTCCGCATAGACGCCTCCGCCTTGGAACCAGACCTCGCGCCGGTCCTCGTCCACGTGCGTCACGTCCTGCACGACCCAAGGGCCCTCCGTGATCTGATTCTTGACTTGGCCGGATCTCGCGTCATATAGCCACAGGTGGTTCCAGCCGTCCCGCTCCGACATCCATATCAGCTCGTCGTCGCCCAGCCAGCGGCAGAAGAACTTGTCCGAATAGCAGATGAACGTGTCGCTCCGCTCGTCGATGATCGCCCGCGCCGCGCCGGTTGCAGCATCGACAGCGACGACGCGCAGCACCTGATGCCCGCGCTGGTTGTAGACGAACGTGAATCGCGAACTGTCCGCCGACCAGCGGATGTCCTGGATGCTCCACGGATTGGGAAACAGTTCGTCGCCGACCGCGATCTGCCGCCGATGGGACACGTCGAACAGTTGCGGCCGGGGATGCGCGATGCGATCGCCCGGCTTGAGGTAGTCGTACGAGCGCAGTTTCGGCTGCAGCTGGTCTTTGGGCGACGACTCGACGACGTAAACCTTGTGCTCCTGAGCCGGCTCGGTGCGCAGGGCGACCAGCTTCTGCGAGTCGGGCGACCACCACAGATCGCCGGTCTCGTAGCGGTCGTCGGAGCTGCCGTCTTGGCTCAGCGCGAACTCCTCGCCGGTCTCTCTGGCTCGCAGGTGGAGGTTGTTGTCCTGGAGGAATGCGATCCATTTTCCGTCGGGCGATTGGCCGCCGCGCCGGTTCTGGCGGTGTCGCGGCGTAGCGTCGGGAGGCGGAGCTTCCTGTTTGGCCGTTTTCACGTCGCCGCCTTCGACCACGGCCCTGGATTCCTCCTCCGCCGCCTCGAACACGCCCAGCGGCTTACCCGCCCGATCCGTCACCAGCCAGACATGGCCGGCGTACGTGTGTTGATCGTGCTGAGCGCCGGGTGCGACCGCGGCGTAGCGGCGTTGCTGGCCGTCCATGTCGATCCAGTAGACAACGATCTCGCCCGGAGTCCGGTTCTCGAACGTGACGCGGGTCTCAACGCCCGTGCGCCGTGTCGGGCGTGGCTGGCGGCTGGCGGGTAGCGATTCGACCGCTGCTGCGGCGTCGGGACAAGGATGCAGTTCGTAGGTGTTCAGGTCCAGACGCCAGGCCTGGTCGCGGCCGGACAACACCACCGCCTGGGCGCTGTCTTCAAACTCCAACCGCTCGACCGGCAGCTTCTCTGCCGTCACTTCGCGGCTCAGTAACTTGCTCAGCTCCGCAGCCGTGCGGGCGTGATCGAACGCCGGCTGCCGCTTCCCCTTCTCGGCATCCACCAACACGAATTCGCGAGCGCCGTCCTGCAAGTCGTTGCGGTACCAGAACCGGGTCTGGTTGGCAAACCAATGAGGAGTGACGCTGTCGCGATAGATCCGGGGCTCGCTCGCGGTAGCACCGCTCCAGAAAAGGAACAAGAGGGGCAGAGACCTGCGGAAGAACTCGGGAAACGAAGTCATGGTCCGGTCTGATTTCGTGGTTTGGTCTCACCGGTACTGCTGTTCCGTCAGCTTCAGCACGCTGTCGACTTGATCCTGCGTGATCACCGCCGCGCCGGCGTCCATGCTGGCGGGCATGATGCCGTAACGCTTGTACAACGTCAGCTGCACCACGGGGTAGAAGCCTTGGATGTACGGCTGCTGGTCCACGGTGAAACGGATGATTCCCGCTTTGACCAAACGCAGGATCTCCGGTGTCAGGTCGAAGCCGGCCGCCACGACGCCCCGCTCGCGAAAGTGCTTTTCGATGGCCAGCCCCGCGCCTTCCGTATCGGCCTGGCCCGTGCAGACCACGAACCTGATTTGAGGGTTCTTCTTCAGCTCGCGGGTAATGACATCCGCCGACTCGGCCGCTGTATTGCCCGTGACGACGGCCGTCCAGGTGATGGCCTTCTTGCCGAGTTCTTCCTGCTCGCCGCGCAGTCGATCGTCCAGCGCCGAGACCCCCGACGCGTGTTGCGTCATCAGGATGTGGCTGCCAGCCGGGATGTACTCGGCACACCGCCGCCCGACGGTCCGGCCGGCATCGTAATAGCGCTGACAAACCGCACTGAGCCGCGCATTGGGCGTCGCATAGTCGTCGACGTTGAAGGCCACCAGCGGCACTCCCCGCTCACGGGCCTCCTCCACAACGCCATCGAACGCCACCGGGTCGATGATGTTCAGCGCGATCCCGTCGTAGCCGTCGCGCAGCGCCTGACGAACCATTTCCGCCTGCGCTTTGACATCCACGTCCGGCGTGCCGGTGAACACGCATTGCACGTCCATCATCCGCGCGGCGTCGGCCATGCCCTTCTTGACCGGCTTGAAGAAATCCTCGTCCACACACGTGGTGATGAAGATGAACTTGAGTTTCTTGTCGCCGCCAACCGCCGGTTCCACCGCCCGCGCTGCCGCCGCCAGCAAGCACACACTGAGGACCGCCAAAACGACGCGTCTGGCCAGAGAAACCCGGCTTTTTCGAAACAGCCGGGCTTCTGGCCCGCCGTGGCCTGCACCGCCAAATGCCGAGCCTAACCTCATCGGCCAACTCTTCTTGCTGTTCATAGACTCACAACTCCTTGTCCCCCAACTCTTCCATTAAACGAATGCTCCCCGCGACGAGCGGCACCAAAACCAGTCCCGTGGCGACGTAGCCCCACCACGGCCACTCGATGCCCCAGCTGGGCAGGACCAGGTACAGTCCCACCCCGATCAGAATCGGCGGATAAATCGCCGCGTCGTAGACAGGCACAGCGAATGCGGTGCCGCCGGCCGAGTTGTAAGAAACGTTCATCTTGTACCCGATCCAGCCCACGGCGATCACGAGCAAGACGTAACCAATCACAGTCGCCATACGTGTCCCTCGCAAGTCAGAATGCAGACCCGCTTCCCCCAGGAAGACGGCCCAAACCGGCGATTATTCTAACAGATCCTGGTTGGTGGAACACCATTCTGCCTGACACAGCCCCCGACGGCAAGCGACTTGCAGTTGCCCGACTTATTGGGTATGAAGGTCACAGCCCCAACCGACCGCACCGGCCCGCCACGTGTGCTTGCCGACACAACCGGGATGGTTGACAATTCGGGGACTTGCGGCAACCGCGGGAGAATCTCAAGTAAGCCGCACGGAGGACGGGAGAAGCAGAGCTTCGGAGCAAAGCGGTTCCCAAGCGGGGCTTGGGAACCAGAGAACCGGAGCTTGGGAACCCGTGCGTTGGAACCAGAGCCAAATTCACGCACGGCTCGGAGAGCCATGCTACGAAGAAGCGGGCCGTCCCCCATGCGTATCATCCCGGTGATGGACTTGATGAGCGGTCAAGTGGTCCGCGGCATCGCGGGCGACCGCAGCCGCTATCGGCCGGTCGTCAGCGTGCTGGCGCAGGACGCGGCGCCGCGCAGCATCGCCCAGGCGTTCGCACAACGGCTGGGCGCCCGCGAAGTGTATGTGGCCGATCTGGACGCCATTGCCGGCCGCGAACCGGACTGGGATGCTTATGAACAGGTCGCCGCAGCCGGTCTGCGGCCGCTGGTGGATGCGGGAATCGGCGATCCCGTCCGAGCGCGGCAACTGGCGGCTTGGGCCGCCGCTTGCTCGTCGGCGGGACTGGTGGTGGGGCTGGAGTCCGTGCGCGATCCGGGACAATTACCCGAGATTCACGGCATCGTGGCCCCGCACCGCTGCGCGTTCAGCCTCGATCTGCGAAACGGCAGACCCGTAGCGGCCTGGGTGAGCCGTCAGGCATCCGGCTCTGGGGCGGCGACAGGGCTCGCGACGGGGTCCGCGACAAGGTTGTCTGCGGGAATCGTTCGGCAGCCTTTGACCGCTTGCCAGCTTGCCGACGCGGCTGTGCAAGTTGGCTTCCGTCGCCTGATCGTCCTGGATCTGGCGTCGGTGGGCGTGAACCGTGGGCCGATTTCGGACTCCCTGTGCGGCGAGTTGCGAGAAGCTTATCCAGAAATCGACCTCATCAGCGGCGGCGGAGTGCGCGGCGTGGCGGACCTGCGGCACTTGGCCCACAGCGGCTGTGACGCGGCGTTGGTCGCTTCCGCCCTGCACGACGGCCGCTTGACCGCCGCTCAAATCCAGGAAGTCGAGCAGGATCCACGACTCACGCGCGGGCCTGGCCCAAAATGACGACCGAAGCTCTACCGCTCAGAGCCAGCTCGGCTTGCCTTCCGGCCAGAGCGGCCCCAGCGGTCCGTCTTCGGTGCAGTGCAGGGGCAGACCAAGCGGCGGACCGCCGCGGTTGAGCAGCACCAGCCGATCGTAGTCCGTCCGCGCGGCGTAGTCGGCGTAGTGGGCGGCGTCGGCGGCGGAGCTGGGGTCGCCCTGTGCGGCCATCGCGGCGGCGTGCGCTGCTCGTGCCGTATCGTCACCGAAAGCGGCGGCCGCATACGGCGCTTGATCCGCGGCACAGGCCGCTCGGGCGGCGTAACACGCGGCCCGCGCGGCATGCCGGGCCGCCGGAATGCCCGCGGTCGCTACGGCAGCCGCCTCGGCCCCCTCGGCCGCCACCGTGTCCTCGACCGAGAGCCCATGTCCGCTCGCGACCCGCTCGGCCGTCTCGATGGCCCGCTCGACACTGGCAGCCAGTTCCGTGGTCGCCCCCGCTCGACCAAACAGGGGCTGGACCCGCCGCGCACACCGCGCCGCGTATGCCACGATAGCGTGCGGCGGCAGCCGGCTTAAATCCACAACAAACGCGATTTCAGCCACGTTGAGTCTCCTTGTCCGTGCCCGCTGCTTGCCCAACGCACCCGTGAGTTTCCTCCCCCAAGGTGAAGAAAACGGCGCAGTCAAAAAGAAACGCCAAAGCCCAATCTGCTAAAGGACTTAGGAGAAAAAACACGGCCCGATATGGGCTGCTTCCTAGTAGCGGAGGAGGGACTCGAACCCCCGACACGCGGATTATGATTCCGCTGCTCTAACCAACTGAGCTACTCCGCCAAATCAAGAGAAAACCGTAGTTCTCCGTGGTTTTCGCATCTCATTGCGTCCAACGCTCGCATTGTCCAGGGGTCGTTGACACCTTTCTGACACCTGCCAGGCTCTTTTCAGCAAGAGCGACACCCGACGGTTGTGGTCGCAGGTGTCAGTGCCACCACCTTGACACTAAATGCTCAGCCCGGAGGTGCCACTAGGGAGTAAGTCTACCAGAAATCCATCGTCCAGCAAGCCCCGCAAGCCAACCAAGGACTTCCCGCTTTTTCCGCACGCGACAGGAAGGTGGGCCAAGAAAGTCCGCGGCAAATTGCACTATTTCCGCAACGTGGAAGGAGATCCTAGGCGACCTCCTGGACTACGCCAGGAAGTCGAGGCCATCGGTGCGGCACTTGTTGGCAAGCACGAGGACCAGATCATTCTACTCAAAAGAAAGAGA
>Ga0302242_1002092_pt1 | contig 13059 bp, 10 predicted proteins | sample AAG_UR_Lys_MG_FD_193510 | JGI IMG/M metagenome (GOLD analysis project Ga0302242, IMG submission 193510) | Enriched activated sludge microbial communities from anaerobic digester in WTTP, New Holstein, Wisconsin, United States - AAG_UR_Lys | ecosystem: Engineered > Bioreactor > Anaerobic >... | reverse complement strand
CAAAATATTTGTTTTTCAATCTTTTTAATGTTCTATCAGGGAACAAGAAATACAGACACACGGTTTCCTAAACCGTGCGTCGGATGTTCGAATCATCTCGGGAGTGCCAAATATACCTAAATGACAACTCTTCGGAGTTGTCATTTTTAATGAAGCTCAAGTAATGCATGAAAACAATCTCAAAGCAACTACATCAAAAAAGAACCAGCGCAAACAGCTTGGTTCTTTTTTGCTCTTTAGAACTTGAACCCGGAGATAAAATGAGTCTATAACAGATAGCCAACTCAAAATACTTCCAGAAACTCGGTTTTCATCGCAGGACAAAATAATGCAACTTGATTCTTGCCCATAGCCTTCGCCTTATACATGGCAATATCCGCATATTTGATCAAATCTTCGGGGTGCGTCCCGTCCTCAGGATACATCGCTATGCCAATACTACTTGTTAGAAAACATTCCTGATTGTTTAAAATGAAAGGCCTATCGAACACCTGAGAATTTTTTGGGATACGTTCTGAATACACTCAGTATTCGCAATGTTGTCTATCAAAAAGATGAATTCGTCGCCCCCCATTCTGGCAACAATATCATATTTTCCCGCAACCTCTGTCAATCGGCTCGAAACTTCTTTCAGCAATTGGTCCCCCGTGGTATGTCCCCATGTATCGTTGACCATTTTGAAGCCATCCAGATCAAGAAACATTATCGCCAGTGCCTTTTCACAGCAGTTGGATTGATGGATAATATCACTTAAATGATTTAAAAAGTACAGTCGGTTAGGTAACCCGGTTAGATAGTCATGAAAAGCAAGGTGCTTTATTGTTTCCTCCGCTTTCATTCGTTCTGAGATTTCTTTTTCAAGTTTTTTATTGACAGTTGTCAGTTCTGAGGTTCTCTCCTCAACGCGGTTTTCAAGATTTACATTGATGCTCCTCAGATCCTCATCCGTTTTAAGGAGGCGCTGATGTGCTTTTTCCAATTCATCCATCATCAAATTGATTTCCTCGGAAACCAGTTGTATTTCATCATGCATTTTTCCCGGCTTCAACCGTGTGGAAAACGATTCATCCATCCCGATATGCCTTACTTCCGCAACAAGTTGAGACAACCTTGACAATATGTGCTTATTGAGAAACAGTAAGATAATGAAACCGCAAAATAGGCTCACACTAATCATTATAGTAAAAACTACAGCAATTCCTTTTTGTCCGATCAAGCTAATCTCACGATTCATCGTTATGCTGGCTACCAACGCCGGTTGACCAGCAACATCATTTAATACACTGTATCCTGTTATTTTATTTTGTTGCTTATCTTCTACAAAAACACCCGTATCATTTGCATTCGATTTAATTTGTTCCAGGGAACCAAGGTTCTTAATCGCGATCGGCAACTGCAATTGATTTGATAATTGGCTTATTTCAGCTTCATCAAGCTTGATTCCAATTATTAGATTACCAGCAACAGGGCCGGCACCATTACTGGTAAGAATCGGGCTGGAAGCTATAAGCATGGGGCCTTCAGGCAACATGATCAAGCCTTGCATTTTATAATCCGGGTCGATGTTTCTAAGTAATGGAGTATTTTTCATATACTCTGTTATCGACGGGGAAACTGGGATTATGTTTTCCTCAGCTATGTCAGTTTCACTTGCGAATATGTATTCACCAGACCTACTAACAAAAGCCATCATGTCAATCTGAAGATTAGCGAAGGTAGATAGATCCAAGGCATTACGTCTTATGTAAGATTCATCTCCCTCAATGATAAATGAATATGTATCGTCCCATACCGCCCAGTCCTGCGCAATGGAAGCTAAACGCTCAGTTTCTCCGTCAATGCTGTTCAGAGTTCTTTGGACGTGTTCAGTTACATATCTGTTTTCTAATTCTAAAATTCTACTCATCATCGCCGTTTGCAAGACAAAAAAGATACTAAGAATCATAAATATAGCTACCACGGATAAACTGATAATTGTCTTGGTTCGTAAAGATCTAAATCCTTGAGCATTATATTTCATCGTTTATACCCTTCTGCCGAAGGCTGGCTTAGGCAAGGTTTCGCTGATTAAATTCTTATTTCGAATGCACCTTTGAAATTATATCAAAAATTTCTCCATTTGGAAACCATATACCAGTTTTTTTTTATGTCCACCAGGAAGCCCGTCATCCCCTAAAGCGGCCTCCTCAGGTTATATTTCTCATCAAATCCATTGTTCCAAATACGAAGTGTAATTTTGTCCCTGTGGTTATAAGCATTTCTCCTGATTAGGTACTGCATCAGCATTTTGTTCGTTACCTTCTTTCGAAGAGATTCCTCGTCATAGCGATCAAATGTGTATATGATAAAACTGATATCCAAATCAACATCCCCATAGGTTTTAAGACGAAAATAGCGTTTAAGCATGAGGTAAATGAAGTATACGGATTCCCAAATTTTTTTCTCGCGGAATTGATTTACTCCGTAGTATAAAATCGTTATTTTTACAGTCTTCTCTTTGCAAGAGACATAGCGCAGGTAGAATTCTCGGCTCATGGCATTATATAGATTGTAATAGTCCTGCACACTGCCAATTTTGTTATGCAAATTAATTCTTTCAGCCACCAAATCTGGCATTTTGAAATACCCTTTGCAGCCCTTTTCCAATCTGTTATACAACTGCAAATACTCATTTTTTGATAGCAAAACGAGGCCTGTCAAAAGTCTATTTTTCCAGTAATCAAGCGGCTCCATATTTTTCTGAGCTTTGATTTCTGCAATCATCCGTTCCGTCCGAAAGATTGCCCTCAGGTCATTATTCATCGAATTTGTCATTGGTGGAATAGAGTTTGCAGCTTTCCCCTCAACCAGCGCTTTGCCTTTTCTTGAAAGCACCACCATTACGGAATTGCAATTAGGAAATACGCACCTGGTTTCAATCAATTTCCAGCCCTTAAATTTCGCTATTGCAGCCGAAACACTGCTGGCCTCTATTTTGTACAACAGATCCAATAAGATCACCAACTGCGCCCGCAACACCAGCCCTTTCAGATCGCATATCACCATCCAGATGTTCTTTTCCTTTTCCGACATGGTCCCAATATAATCTTTTATTTCCCACATGGCGTTATCTCCTTTCAACTATCTATCTGGGTGTATTCGGCACATAGCAATTCCACCGTCATCATTTTTGACTCAATTTCTATCGCACCATAATTGTCAGTGGTAACCTCGATGCACTCAATGGTCTCCGTTGTAGTGATAATAGTGATGTCTGGCATACTGAGCCTGCCGGAATCGAGACGCTCCTTCCATTCGTAATATTCATCTGCTCTTTCTGCCCTATAACAAAGCTCCGCCAGGTTCTCTTTGATATAGCTCCGGCACTCATGCTCGTCCATGATCCTGGCGATGTCGCTTCTCCCCGAAATCTCTGCATATTTTTCGGCAACGACGCAGTTATGTTTTGGGGCATTCGTCCCAGATGCAAATCTTTGAATATCAAGATTTTTCTCAGAAAAAACTTTTCCTCCTTTTGTTAGCGCCCAAACCGCATCCGGATTTTTGTGCTGATGTTTTTGAGTACGATCCATAGATACGATGAGATGATCCCTCTTCAGATTTTCAATCCGAGTAGCAGACAGCCCTATTTTTTCCAGAGTACCTGTTGTCGCATTGCCCGCATGGGCCAGCATCCGGAATGCCATCCGGTCTGTTTCGGTTAGACTTTTAATTCTTTTACTTTCCATCTTTTTTTCCTTCTTTCACATAAAATACTTTCATCAGGAAACCGCCCCTTGCGGTTTCTCTCCTTAGCGAGCGCCCCCATTTTTTTAAAGCGGGCGCTTATCGCCCGGGAGTTTGCGCTCTGCTATCAAGGCAACTGCGCCCAGCAGTTGCTACCTTCCAGGAACGAGCATTGCGAGTGGCGGGCCGAACGAACCGAGGCCGCAGTACCGTGCGTAGCACGGTGCGGTAGGCGGCCGAGGCGAGATAGTGTGAAACACTATCGAGGTGAGGCCCGGCACCACGAAAACCCTTTAGAAGCGACTTTTTCCAACGGGTTGCGTCAAAACGAAGCTGGTACACCTAATTTTGTAGTTTTTTCGGAGCTTCTCAGGGCTTTGGAAATCGAGATACTTCCCTGCGGCAGCACGGACAGGGCAAAGTGGCGCACACTTTTCGTAGCAAAGGGCTCTCCTGCGGCAGCGGATTCTGATCTGTGCGCCACTTTGCACACACTTTTGGCGACAATGTTACTGAGGGCCTTTTTTATAAGGCGCTATATAATATGTTTTTGGGTGCCTCCATTATTCCTTTTTGGGAAAAATAAATAAAAAAAGATTTTTTTGCGCATAAAAAAACCAGCCCTACCCATTGCAATCAAAGGGACAGAGCTGGTTTTTAAGATCCCCTGCCCCGCCAGAAAAAAACTGGCCCTTTGCGCGAAGAAATCCTATAAGCTACACACCTTTTTGTTTCCTTATCAGTTTATTCTACTTCCGCTGCAATCCGCTATTGGGACGCCTTCTTTTTATATTATTCCGACCATATACATTTAGTTTTTTTATTTTTATCTTTCAACGGAGAGGGCAGGCACTTTCCTGTTCTCTTTTTTTTGCTTTTTGGGGAAAAATAAATAAAAAATTATGCCATACGAAAAACCGACCTTATCCCTTGCAATCAGATGGATAAGGCCGGTTTTTTATATCTGTTTCTTCCCATATTATTCCTTTAATTTCCTTTTTTTCTGCAACACCCTGGAATGAATTTTTGCTTTTGAACCTACCATATAGCAAATAACAAAAAAGGAGGTGTAAAAATGGATAACGGGAACCCAGAGCTCGAAAGGCTCATAGAGCTTTTCATTTACCGAACACTGCACGAAAAAAATCTGATTACTGCAGCACAGTATTATAAGTTATTGCATAAGTTATTGCAATTGTAATCTTGTTTGAAAGCAAACAATACGGTGGTACAATAAGGTGAGATGTTTTCATGCACGCCTATTAAAAGGAGAGGCCAATAGCATGAAAGGGAAAAAAGAAAAAGGAGTCCTTCGCGTTGCCGCATATGCGAGGGTATCGACCGATTCTGAAGATCAAGCAAATTCCTTTGAGAGTCAAAAAAAGTACTTTTCAGAACTTATCGACGGAAATCCCGAATGGCAGCTTGTTGACATTTATGCTGACAAAGGCCTGTCCGGAACAAGTACAAAAAAAAGGCCTGCGTTTCAGCGAATGCTGTATGATGCAACGGTAGCTCAAAAAATTGATCTGATAGTTACAAAAGAAGTTAGCAGATTTGCGAGAAATACCGTAGAGGCCATAAGTTGTCTTGATTTGTTAAGAGCACACAATGTTGCTGTCAGATTTACAAACGAAGGGATTTCTTCCGAAAATAAAGGAGACAGATTTTCAACGGGTTTAATAGCGCTTTTGGCCGAAGAAGAGTCTAACAAAATTTCAATTCGAGTCAACTGGAGCATGGACAAGCTTATGGAAGCAGGCTATGTAATGGGGCGACCTACATTTGGCTTCTTCCTGCGCAAAGGAGTCCTAACTGTTAATGATCTGGAAGCAGAAACTGTCCGCCTGATTTTTCGCTTGTATGTTTACGAACACCTTGGACAACGAGCGATTGCAAAGTATTTGACGGAGTCAGGAATTCCGACCGGTGGCTATATCAAAAAATGGGCCACGCAAAACATATCCGGCATTTTGCGCAATGAAAAGTATGTAGGCGATTTGATCTCTAAAAAAGGTTACACACCCAATTTTCTGGATCACCAGCGTGTGCTTAACGACCCAGAAGACACCATATTTTTTGCCGACCACCACGAAGCCATTATCGACCGAAAGACATGGACACTTGCGCAGGAAGAATTGCAACGAAGGAAAATGCTCATTGACAAATCGACCCACTATACCAACCGCTATTGGGCCTCAGGGCTGGTATCCTGTGGCGAATGCGGGGGCTTCTTCGTTTCGCGAACAAGGTACAACCCAAGCGGTAGCACTACGCGCTTTTGGGCCTGTAATGAACAGTATGCGCATGGTAAAAAGATCTCCGAAGCAAACGGGAAGAATTGGGGCTGCAATTCCAGCCTGATCAATGATGCTGCATTGCTTGGATGTGTCCGCTATGCGCTTGCCAAGGTAACTCTTAACAAAGCCAAATTGATCGATGCTATTTCCGCAAAGCTAAAGGCGGTTTGCGATAGTGATTACGAAAGCAAACCCATTTTAGCGATTGATCGACAGCTATCAAAAGCCATCGAAAAGAGTTCCCGTTTGATCGACATTTTTTTAGACGGTACCATCACCCGAGCCGAGTTGGACCAGATGAAAGCAAGGTACCAGCAAGAAATTGAATCCCTACAAAAACAAAAAAACCGTTTGGAGGAGGAATCTAAGATTCTCAAATCTTCGCAAGAAGACTTTTCAAAACTAATGGAGAGGGCTGAAGAAATTTTGACCCTTGATGATCCCGATGGAATGCTTTACAAGGAGCTCCTGTCAAAGGTAGTTATGCATTCGGGCCACAATGTGGATATCCACATAAAACATATCGAAGAACCCATAAAACTGCATTTCAGAACGAGAGGACATGGATCGTCATATCGGGTGGAATGCGCCGAGCGAAATTAACTGAGTGAGTTTCATTAGTATATATTTGGGGTGCCAAAACGAAAAAATGCCGCCTTGTGCGGTTTTTTTCGTTTTTGGGTTTTGTTCCCCGGGATGATTCGAACATGAACATGCGCCGAGGGTCAAGAAAAGCATCGCGGATGCTTTTTAGCGAGGCGGCCCGAGTCCCTGCGAGGACGAAGGGCGGCAGATTTTGCCGGAATAGGTAAGGGGCAAAAGCTGCGAAATCATCTCGGGGAGTACAAACAATTCAAAAAGCCACATCGCCAATTTGCTATATACATTTAGCTTGCGATTGCAACGGATCTCCGCTCCGGGGTGACAGGGTCGAAGGCCCGCAAGCGGCGGCAGCGCCCCCTATTGAGCGTGCCTTGCGCACCGGAGGTTGTTCGGATCATCTCGAATGCCAAAAAAATTATCCAATATCACCGCAAGTCCTTACTGACACCTTAGATTGCAAAATTGATGTTTTCTATGCTCTTAACCCACGCAGGTTCTTTTCCCTTGCCTTTTCCCTTTGGTGGTGTATTATGTAAATATAATTATTATCTGTATGTGAGGTGCGCTCATGAAGAATAATGGAATTGAATGTTACGACGAAGGCGAATTCCGTGTTTACACAGGCAAGGCCGAGGTAGACAAGGCTTTTCATTTGCTGGTTGGCATCGTAAATGGGATTGAAATTGATGGGAAAGTAAATGAGCATGAGATAGAAGAATTACTGAATTGGATCTATCTTCACAATGATCTTGAAAAATACAAGCCCTTCAATGAGCTGATTCCTATGGTAAGAGAAGCGTTGGTGGACGGCCGACTTGATCCCGAGGAGATTCAGGACATCAAATGGGTGTGTGACAAATTTACGGCAGAGAGCGAATATTACAATCTGACCACCCACTCCATCCAGGAACTCCAGGGCGTCCTTCATGGCATCATGGCCGATGGCGAAATAACGGACGAAGAGATACATCAGCTTCAACGATGGATCAACGACAATGACATCCTAAAAGGAACCTATCCTTATGCAGAAATAGAAAGCATTTTATGCGGAATACTCTCCGATGGCATCATAACTGAAAAAGAGCGCCATCAATTAATGGCCTTCGTTTCTGACTTTATTGATTGCTCGAAATCCGTCAATGTTTCCAAAATCGACATCGAAAAATTACAATCTAAATATAAAATTGCAGGCCTGTGCTGCATCGATCCTGACATTGAATTTGACTCAAAGATTTTCTGCTTTACTGGAAAATCAACGAAAGCCACCAGAGAAGAGATCTGCGTGATTGTAGAAAACCATAACGGCATTTTTAATAACAATGTTTTGAAAGACACACACTACCTGATTATCGGGAATGAAGGAAGCCCCTGCTGGGCCTTCAGTTGCTACGGTCGAAAAGTGGAGAAGGCCGTTGACCTCAGAAAAAAAGGTGCTGCCATACAGATCATAAATGAGTTGGACTTTTGGGATGCGTTTTAGCCAGGGAGCCGCCATTTGCGTCAGCATTACCGCATTTACAATTATCTGATCTAAAAGGAAGTGATATAATGCTCAAAGTAAAACAGATCCGCACTGACCGCAGTCTCTCCGTCCCGGAGCTTGTTTCCTTATCAGGTCTGAGCCGCCGGACGATCCAAGAAATTGAAAAGCGCGGAGATTGCTTGGTCTCCAACGCTGCCAAGCTGGCCGGGGCCCTAGGCGTCACCGTAGGCGATTTATGGGAAGACGAAAAAGAAGAGGAAGCGTAATGGATTCCTCTTTCTGATTGAGGAATCGAGAGCATGTTCGCCCTTTGCCATACTTTCAATTTCAGTTGGAATAAAAAGAGCCGCCTCTTTTGACGTGACCCACAAATGTAGCATTATTAATATACAGGAAGGAGATAAGCAGTGCATGTAAAGAAGCTTCCAGCCAAGCACATCCACTGTTTATATTATGAAAAAATATATCACACTCATTCTCATCTCCCTGGTTGTCCTTAACATCCTTGACGGAGACTTTTCAAACCCATCCCCCTTGGACTATGCAAAATTAGGGCTACTGGCGATTTGCCTGGTTCTTAATTTTGTACAGCCCCGAAAGAAAGTGTAATGCTTTTGGTGTTGTAGTGATACCCATGCTTTACACCAACCCGAAATACTTTTCAAAGAATTGGGTCAGCTTTTCCAGGACATTCTGCTTCTTTTCCGCCCTGTTCCCTCCGCCAAAGCGTGAAACCGGGGGCATGATTTTGTCGATATCCGTGCCGGTGGTCTTGAGGATCCCATCGCGGAAGGAATGCTCTATGAATTTTTCGGTTTCTTCCGGCTTGAGTTTTTCTTCAATGATCAGCGCGGCAAGATCCGCTTCCTTCCTTGCGTGGATAAACTTACGCCAGTCCTCGTCCACTTTAGTGGACGCATTGACGCTCTCGATAAAGTGCTCGATCAGTTCTTTCTTGCTGCGCAGCTGTATGCTGGAGCCAATGGCTTTCTGAATCGAAACGAGAATGTTCTTGTCTTCGCAATTGGAGGCGTGGTACTTTGCCACAAGCATCAGAATGTAGTCGATGTTGATTTCCACTTGACGGATCAACTCCAGTTCAAAGATAATGTCTTCGTTGATCTTTTCCTTTTCTGCCGTACCACGTTTTGTGATTTCCTGATACAAGTCGATATATACACTCTGGTAATCCTGAAAGTCCCGGCTTGTGAGAATTTCATTGCCTGGAAAACTGTCAAAGGCCGTCAGAATATTTTTCAGCCGGAGAATAGCGCCAAACAAGCGGATGAAATCCTTCTGGTTTTGCTCGCCGATAATCTCCTCCCCTAAGGGGAACTTTTCGTTTAATTCCTCAATCAGTTCCACATACCCCGGCTGGTGTTTGCCGTTTTCGTCAAAACCATTGTAATAGGCGTCATAGCTTTTCAGCAGGACGATGCTTCCAGCATCCTTGTCTCCAAACAGGGCAATGGCTTCATCAGTTTCCTTCTGCAAATCACGGAAGCAGACGATGTTGCCGTAGGTTTTTACGGAATTCAGAATACGGTTGGTACGGGAAAAGGCCTGAATCAAGCCGTGCTGCTTCAAATTTTTGTCCACCCACAGGGTATTAAGAGTAGTAGCATCAAATCCGGTGAGGAACATATTGACCACGATCAGCAGATCCACCTCGCGTTTTTTCATGCGCAGGGAAAGGTCCTTGTAGTAGTTCTGAAACTTCTCCGCCGAGGTGTCGTAATTCACATTGAAATCCCGGTTGTAGTCCGCAATTGCGGATTCCAGAAAGTCTCTGGAGGGTTGGTCTAAGCCGTCGGTATCAAAATCTTCGTCCGGGAATACATCCTCGGGGTCCGCCTCATTTGCACTGTAGCTGAAAATGGTTGCAATATTGAGATTGCGGCCACTTTCCGCCAGCTGCTTTTTCAGTTCTGTATAATACTTTTTCGCCACAGGGATGGAGCTGACTGCCAGTATGGAGTTTAACCCTGCCACCCGCTGCCCCTGTAGAGAATAAAAATCGCTGCGCTTGGTCTTTTGATCAAAGTGCTCAAGGATATAGGCAACCACCTCCCGGATACGTTTGGGGTCGGCCATGGCTTTTTCCGTGTCAATGGCCGAAACATCCTTGTCCTTCACCCCGGCCTTCATCTTCACGGTGTCGATGTAGTCGATGCGGAAAGGTAGGACATTCCCGTCATTGATGGCATTGACAATGGTGTAGGTATGCAACTTGTCCCCAAAGGCCTGGGGCGTGGTTCTCAGCAAGGGGTTCCCGCCGTTTCCCGCATTCGGTGCAAAGATGGGGGTTCCCGTAAAGCCAAAGAGATGATATTTTTTGAATGACTTCACGATCTTGCTGTGCATGTCTCCGAACTGGGAGCGATGACACTCATCGAAGATAATCACCACATGCTTTTTGAACACTTCATGTCCTTTGTTTTTCGTGATGAAAACGTCAAGCTTTTGGATAGTGGTGATGATAATATGCGAGGTTTGATCCTCCAATTGTTTTTGCAGGACCCGGGTCGAGGTATTGCTGTTTGCCGCACCCTTTTGAAAACGCTCGTATTCCTTCATGGTCTGATAGTCCAGGTCTTTACGGTCAACCACAAACAAAACTTTGTCGATATAGGGCAGGGCCGAAGCAAGCTGGGCCGTTTTAAAGGAAGTCAGGGTTTTGCCGCTGCCGGTGGTATGCCAGATATACCCCCCTGCCTCAAGGGAACCCGCTTTTTTATAGTTGTTCGAGATCTCAATCCGGGAAAGGATGCGTTCTGTCGCCGCAATCTGATAGGGGCGCATCACCAAAAGCAGGTCTTCTGCCGTGAATACGCAATACTTTGTGAGTATATTGAGCAAAGTATGCTTTGCCAAAAATGTCTTTGTAAAGTCCAGCAGGTCCGCAATGGCGGTATTGTTTCCGTCCGCCCAGTAAGAAGTGAATTCAAAGCTGTTACTGGTTTTTTTGCTCTTTTTGCGTTCCCCTTCTGCGTTTTCTTTCACATGGCTTGAACGGGTGGTGTTGGAATAATATTTGGTGTGGGTGCCGTTGGAAATGATAAAGATCTGCGCATACTCAAACAGGCCGCTGGCCGCCCAAAAGCTGTCTCGCTGGTAGCGTTTGATTTGATTGAATGCCTCCCGGATCGCCACCCCCCGGCGCTTGAGTTCCACATGAACCAGGGGCAAACCGTTCACCAGTATTGTAACGTCATACCGGGTATCATGGGCCCCCTGGGTTTCTTCGTATTGATTGATGACCTGCAAACGGTTGTTGTGAATGTTTTTCTTGTCGATAAGATAGATATTTTTGGTGGAGCCGTCTTCCCTCTTCAAAATCTGCACATGGTCGGCCTGTATTTTGCGGGTCTTTTCCACAATGCCCTCATTGCTGCTGGCAATGCATTGCGTAAAAAAAGCGTTCCACTCCGCATCGGTGAAGTTGTAGCTGTTTAAGAGCTCCAGCTGCTTTCGCAAGTTGGCCACCAACGCCCCTTCCTCGTGAATGGTCAGGTATTCATACCCTTGCATCTGCAGCACACGGACAAATTCCCGTTCCAGATCCGCCTCGCTCTGGTAGGCGCCGGAATGGTCATATTCTGCAACATATTCCGCCACCACCGTGCTTTCGGTGGTTTCCGCTACGATGTTGTATGTGCTCATGCCTTCGCCTCCTTAAAGGTCAACAGCTTGTCCCGGTAATATTCATACTGCTTGCGCCGGGCCTCAATTTCGGCGGGCAGGCCGCTGGCGAGGTCGTTGCAGAGAGCGTCAAAGCGGTCGAGGATGTCGACGATGCGTTGCTGTTCTGCGAGGGGTGGAACAGGGATTGGTATTTTATTAAGATTATCTTGTGTTAATTTCGGCTGCGCTGCACTAGATATAAAACGGCTCAAGTCGCTCTTATTCAGATAGTATTCGATAAATTTTCTCTCAGCATAGGTCCTAAACCTTAGGACATGAGCATGATTATTTACCCATATCCTTCCCGAGGCTGAAAAAGCTATAGGTGTTACTCTTGCAACAAGATTTGCCCCATCTTCCGAAACAAGCAAGTAATCACCATCGAAAATATAATCACTTACGTAATCAACGATACCAGATGCACCGTAATACGGATATTCTCCTAATTCGCGATTTCCTTTCGTGACAGGTTTGCGCTTTGCATCAAGATTTTCAGCAACAGTTCCCAATGTGGCTATGGGCACTTCGTCCCCAAAAGCTAATAGTTCGTCTCTGAAATACTCATACTGCTTTTTCCGCGCTGTAAGCTCCGCTGTAAGCTCCGCTGTAAGCTCCGCTGTAAGCTCCGTGAAATTGTCCAGGATCCGGACAATTTCACGCTGCACGGGCAGCGGGGGGATTGGCATTAGAAAATCTTCTGTTACCTTTAACGATATCTGTGGCAATGAACCCATGCCCGAAGCGGCATCTCTGAAATGCTGGATGTTGTTTTTTAAGACATAATACAGATATTTCACAGATGTCTTGTTCTCAGTTGTATATGCCCACATTTCATTTTTAAATGTAAAAGGCGCTTCATAATATATAGCATCAATAACTCCGCGAGATTGAACTAAAACAGCAGGCACTCTTGTAATATTTCCCTTAGGAATATCATTTTCGAAAGCAGTAATTACAGTTTTTCCACCTGCAAAAATCCTAATATCTCCATCTATATTGTCAATTTCTTTCATCTTTTCAGCTGTAATCGGCGTACCTTGAAGTCGTTTATATGCATCCTTTATTTTTCTATACTCCACCCCATCCGGGCACAGCTCGGCAATCAGTTCTTCCAGCTTACTCATGGAAATCACCGCCCTTCTCCAACAGCTGCTTCACCTGGCGGTCAAAATCCGAAGCGATTTTTTGGGTTTTATTGAATTCTTCATATTCGGCTTCGGCCTTTGCGGCGGCGGTTTGTCTTGAGATTTTTCCCTTATCCGG